>Ga0256837_1001599_pt1 | contig 15363 bp, 9 predicted proteins | sample 4562384metaG_FD_185976 | JGI IMG/M metagenome (GOLD analysis project Ga0256837, IMG submission 185976) | Hydrothermal vent microbial communities from Guaymas Basin, Mexico - 4561-384 | ecosystem: Environmental > Aquatic > Marine > Hydrothermal vents | place: Mexico: Guaymas Basin | collected... | reverse complement strand
AAAATATTGGTCTTATCAATACTCTTGCAATGTATGCAAAAGTAAATGATCTTGGTTTTGTAGAAGCACCATATAGAAAAGTAAAAGATTCAAAAATTTTAGATGAAATTATCTATATAACTGCTACTCAAGAAGAGGGACTTGTAATTGCTCCAGCTTCAACAATAGTAGAAAATGATGAAATTGTAGAAGATTTGATAGAAGTTAGACAAGATGGCGAAATAATTCTTATAGAAAAAGAGAAAGTTGATTTGATTGACTTATCATCTAGTATGGTTGCTGGTGTTGCTGCTTCATTGATTCCATTTTTGGAGCATGATGATGCGAACCGTGCACTTATGGGTTCAAATATGCAACGTCAAGCAGTTCCTTTAGTATGGACAGATGCTCCAATGGTTGGAACAGGTGTTGAAGCTGTTTCTGCTCGTGATGCATGGGCTTCAGTTAAAGTAAAACGTGCTGGTATTGTTGAAAAAGTTGATAATAAAAATATATATGTTTTAGGTGAAGATGAAGGTGGTGCTTTTATTGACCACTATGGATTACAAAAGAACTTAAGAACAAATCAGAATACTACTTTTACTCAAAAAGTTATAGTTAGCCAAGGTACTAAAGTTGAGAAGGGCGATGTTATAGCTGATGGTCCAAGTATGGATCAAGGTGAAATGGCAATCGGTAAAAATGTAATGGTTGCATTTATGCCTTGGAATGGTTATAACTATGAGGATGCTATTGTTCTTAGTAAGAAGATGATAAGAAATGATGCATTTACTTCTGTTCATACTTATGAAAAAGAGATTGAAGCAAGAGAGCTTAAAGATGGTGTTGAAGAGATTACTAAAGATATTCCAAATGTAAAAGAGGAAGATCTAGCTCATCTTGATGATAGTGGTATTGTTAAAATCGGAACTTATATTAAGCCAGGTATGATTTTAGTAGGAAAAGTATCTCCTAAAGGTGAAGTTAAACCTACACCAGAAGAGAGATTACTACGTGCAATTTTTGGCGAAAAAGCTGGTCATGTTGTAAATAAATCTATGTATGCAGCAGCTTCTATGGAAGGTGTAATTGTAGACGTTAAAATATTTACAAAAAAAGGATATGATAAAGACCCTCGTGCAATTCAGGCTTATGAAGAAGAGAAAGAGATTCTTGACCGTGAGCATCATGACAAGCTTTTAATGCTAGATCGTGAAGAGATGCTTCGTATTAACTCTTTGTTATCAAAAAATAAGTTAAATGAAGACCAAGAAGTTAATAAAAAAGCTTATAAAAAAGGTGAAACTCTTAAAAAAGAAGATTTAGAGCATGTAAATCGTTTTTCACTGAATGCAATTGTAAAAGCATTTGATGATAATACTCAAAAAGAGTATAAAGATCTTAAATCTTATTTTCAAACAGAGAAGAAAAAACTAAAAGAAGAGCATGATGAGAAGTTAAATGTTATTGAAAAAGATGATATTTTACCTAGTGGTGTTGTTAAGTTAGTAAAAGTTTATATTGCAACTAAGCGTAAGCTAAAAGTTGGTGATAAGATGGCCGGACGTCACGGTAACAAAGGTATTGTATCAAATATTGTTGAAGAAGTTGATATGCCTTACCTTGCAAGTGGTGAGAGTGTAGAGATAGTTCTTAATCCACTTGGTGTTCCAAGTCGTATGAATATCGGACAGATTTTAGAGATGCACTTAGGACTTATAGGAAAACGTTTAGGAAACCAGATTGCAGATATCTTTGAAGAGAAAAAAGGTAACTGGATTAAAGAATTACGTGAAACTATGATTAGAATTGCAGATGTTGCTAAACTTATGAATGCAAAGAAGTTTGTAAACAACTTAGATGATGAAGAACTTTTAAAATATGCAAGAGACTGGAGCAAAGGTGTTAAATTTGCTGCTCCAGTATTTGAAGGAACAAATCAAGAAGAGTTTGATAAGTTATTTGAATTAGCAAAAATAGATATGGATGGAAAGTGCGAACTTTATGATGGAAAAACTGGTGAGAAGATGAAAGAACGTGTAAATGTAGGTTACATGTATATGCTTAAACTTCACCACTTAGTTGATGAAAAAGTTCACGCAAGAAGTACAGGACCTTACTCACTTGTAACTCAACAACCAGTTGGTGGTAAAGCACTATTTGGTGGTCAGAGATTTGGTGAGATGGAAGTATGGGCACTTGAAGCTTATGGTGCAGCACATACACTAAGAGAGATGTTAACGGTTAAATCAGATGATGTTGAGGGTAGAATAGCAGCTTATAAAGCTATTACTCGTGGTGAGAGTATTCCATCAACTGGTATACCAGAAACATTTTTTGTATTAACAAATGAGTTGAAGTCACTGGCTTTAGATGTTGAGATTTATGACGAGGTGGAAGAAAATGAAGAATCTAGTACCGATTGAAATTAACGAAGAGAGTAGACCAAGAGACTTTAAAGCGTTTCAATTAAGACTAGCTAGTCCTGAAAAGATTCGTTCATGGAGTTATGGTGAAGTAAAAAAGCCAGAGACAATAAACTACCGTACGCTCAAACCAGAGCGTGACGGTCTTTTTTGTGCAAAGATATTCGGACCAGTTCGTGAGTATGAGTGTCTTTGTGGTAAGTATAAAAAGATGCGCTATAAAGGTGTTAAATGTGAGAAGTGTGGCGTTGAAGTAACAACTACAAAAGTACGTCGTTCACGTATGGGACACATTGAGCTTGTTGCTCCTGTTGCTCATATTTGGTATGTTAATTCATTACCAAGCAGAATAGGAACACTTCTAGGTATTAAGATGAAAGATCTTGAGCGCGTATTGTATTATGAAGCATATATAGTAAAAGCTTCTGGCGATGCTTTTTATGATGCTGAAAATAGTAAAAAAGTAGAGAAATATGATGTTTTAAATGAGGAACAGTATCAATCTTTAAATCAGAGATTTGAGCATACTGGTTTTGAAGCAAACATGGGCGGAACTATAGTTCAAGAACTTTTAGCTGATTTGGATTTGATTGATATTTTAGCAACTCTTAAAGAAGAGATAGGTAATACTAATTCAGAAGCTAAGAAAAAGACTATTGTTAAAAGATTGAAAGTTGTAGAAGCATTTTTAAATAGTGGTAACCGTCCTGAGTGGATGATGATAACTATCCTTCCAGTTCTTCCACCAGATTTAAGACCACTTGTTAGCCTTGATGGTGGAAAATTTGCTGTTTCTGATGTAAATGATTTGTATAGAAGAGTTATAAACAGAAACTCAAGACTTAAAAGATTGATGGAACTAGATGCTCCTCAGATTATTATTCGTAATGAGATGAGAATGCTTCAAGAGGCTGTTGATGCACTATTTGACAATGGTCGTAGAGCAAATGCAGTTAAGGGAGCTAACAAGCGTCCTTTGAAATCATTGAGTGAAATAATTAAAGGTAAGCAGGGACGTTTCCGTCAAAACCTTCTTGGAAAGCGTGTTGACTTTAGTGGGCGTTCTGTTATTGTTGTTGGACCAAACTTGAAGATGGACCAGTGTGGATTGCCTAAGATTATGGCACTTGAACTTTTTAAGCCACATTTGTTAGCTCGTCTTGAAGAAAAAGGTTATGCAACTACAATTAAACAAGCAAAAAAATTGATTGATGATAAGACAAATGAAGTATGGGAGTGTTTAGCGGAAGTAGTTAAGGATCATCCTGTTATGCTAAACCGTGCGCCAACACTTCATAAACTTTCTATTCAAGCATTTCATCCAGTTCTTATTGATGGTAAAGCAATCCGCCTCCACCCACTAGTATGTTCTGCATTTAATGCAGACTTCGATGGTGATCAGATGGCTGTTCACGTACCTTTAAGCCATGAAGCGATAGCTGAATGTAAAGTTTTAATGTTAAGTTCTATGAATATCCTTCTTCCTGCAAGTGGTAAAGCGATTACAGTTCCTACACAAGATATGGTACTTGGTCTTTACTATCTTTCATTAGAAAAAGTTGGAGCTAAGGGATCAAATAAGATATTTGCTAATGTTGATGAAGTTGTAATTGCTATGGATGCAGGTTTTCTTGATGCTCATGCAAAGATAAAAACTGTAATAGACGGTAGAACACTATTTACAACAGCTGGTAGATTGATACTTCATTCTATACTTCCTGATTTTGTTCCTGAAGAGCTTTGGAATATAGTAATGAAGAAGAAAAATATAGGTGTTTTAGTCGATTATGTATTTAAAGAGGGTGGACTTTCTGTTACTGCTGAATTCTTAGATCATTTAAAAGATTTAGGTTTTAAATATGCAACAAGTGCTGGTATATCAGTATCTATAGACGATATAAAAGTACCTGAAACAAAAGTAGCAAAAATTGCAGAAGCTAAGAAAAAAGTTCGTGAAATTCAGAAACAGTATAGTTCAGGTCTTTTAACAGAACAAGAGAGATACAATAAGATTATTGATATCTGGACAGACACTAACAATGATGTTGCATCAGAGATGATGAAACTTACAGAGACTGATAAAGATGGTTTTAACTCTATTTATATGATGGCAGATTCTGGAGCTCGTGGTAGTGCTGCACAAATTCGTCAGCTTGCCGGTATGCGTGGTCTTATGGCTAAACCTGATGGCTCTATTATTGAGACTCCAATTATCTCTAACTTCCGTGAAGGACTAAATGTTCTTGAGTATTTTATCTCAACTCACGGTGCTAGAAAAGGTCTTGCGGATACTGCACTTAAAACAGCGAATGCTGGTTATTTGACAAGAAAACTGATAGATGTAGCACAAAATGTTAAAGTTACTATGGAAGATTGTGGTACTCATGAAGGTGTTGAAATTAGTGAAATTGTTCATAGTGGAGACTTAATTGAGTCACTTGATGAGAGAGCTCATGGTAGAGTTTTAGCAGAAGATGTTATAGACTCTATTACTAATGAAGTTCTTTTTACAGAGGGTACTTTAATAGACGATGAAAAAGCTTTAGCTTTAAAAGAAGCAGAGATAAAATCAGTAACTATTAGAACACCTATTACATGTAAAGCAAAAAAAGGTGTATGTGCTAAGTGTTATGGTATCAATCTTGGAGAAGGTAAACTTGTTCGACCAGGAGAAGCAGTAGGTATTATATCTGCTCAATCAATTGGTGAGCCTGGTACTCAGTTGACACTAAGAACATTCCACGTTGGTGGAACTGCATCTACTGCTGCTCAAGATAGACAAGTTATAGCACAAAAAGAGGGTTTTATTAGATATTATAATGTTAAAACTTATCAAACAAAAGATGGTAAATCTATAGTATCTAACCGTAGAAATGCTGCTATTCTTTTAGTTGAACCTAAAATAAAAACTACATTTGCTGGTGTTATAGATATAGATCATGCTCATGAAGAGACTATTATAACTGTTAAAAGTAAAGATGATAGTGTTAAGTACAGCTTTAGAAAAGGTAATTTAGCAAAACCAAATGAACTTGCTGGTGTAAGTGGAAAAGTAGAAGGTAAATTTTATATTCCTTACAAAAGTGGTGATATGGTAGAAGCTAATGAGAGTATTGTAGAAGTTATTAAAGATAGCTGGAATATACCAAATCGTGTACCATATGCTAGTGAACTTAGAGCTAAAAATGGAGATCCTGTAGTACAAAAGATTAAAGCTGGTGCTAAAGGAACAATCAAGTATTATAAATTGATTGGTGATCATTTAGAACGTTTTAAAGAGATTAAAAAAGGTGATATGGTTCAAGAAAAAGGTCTTTTTGCAGTAATCGCTGATAAAGAAGATAGAGAGGCAATTCGTTATTATATTCCAAGAAATTCTGTAGTAGAAACTTGTGATAATAGTGAAGTTGAAGCATCAACCATAGTTTCAAAACCAAGCTCAAATGAGCAGATGGTAGTAGCTGAATGGGATCCATATTCCACTCCTGTTATTGCTGAAGTTGGTGGTGTTGTTAATTTTGAAGATATTGAGCCTGGTTATACAGCATCAGAGCAGTTTGATGAAATTACTGGTGAAAGTAAGCTTGTTATAAATGAATATTTACCAAGTGGAACAAAGCCTACTATTGTTATAGCAACTCAAAATGGTGAAATTATCAAGTATTCATTGGAGCCAAAGACAGCTATATTTGTTAAAGATGGACAAAGTATTAGTCTTGCAGATATTATTGGTCGTACTCCTAAAGCTGCAACAAGATCAAGTGATATTACTGGAGGTCTTCCAAGAGTTAGTGAACTTTTTGAAGCAAGACGTCCTAAAAATGCAACTGTTATTGCAGAAATTGATGGAACGATTAGATTTGGAAAGCCACTTCGTTCTAAAGAGAGAATTATAATAGATGCAGAAGATGGAACAAGTGCAGAGTATCTTGTAAATAAAAATATACCAATTCACGTAAATGCAGGGGAGTTTGTTCATGCAGGTGAACATCTTACAGAGGGAATTGTTTCAAGTCATGATATATTAAGAATTATGGGTGAAAAAGAACTTCATAGATATATAATCAGTGAGATTCAGCAAGTATATCGTTCTCAAGGTGTTGCAATTAGTGATAAGCATATTGAAGTTATTGTATCTCAAATGTTACGTCAAGTTAAAATTGTAGATAGTGGAGATACTAAATTTATTGTTGGAGATTTAATTAGTAGACGTAAATTTAGAGAAGCTAATGAGAAGACAATGAAAATGGGTGGTGAACCAGCAATAGCTGAGCCAACTCTACTTGGTGTAACTCGTGCGGCAATTGGTAGTGATAGTATTATTTCTGCTGCATCATTTCAAGAGACTACAAAAGTTTTAACTGAAGCTAGTATTGCTGGAAAGATGGATATGCTTGAAGATCTGAAAGAAAATGTTATCTTAGGACGTATGATTCCTGTTGGAACTGGTCTTTATCAGAAAAAAGAGATGATATTAAAGCTAGAAGGTAGTGAAGGTTAAGCTAAGGTATATCCTTAGCTTAATCTTATATTAAGTAAAATTTAAGTAAAATATCGGTTCTCTGAAAAGTATCTTAATACTAAGGTGCATTTTAGAGGACCGTATTGAACGGTAAAAGAGGGAAAGTCTCGTCATTGGCGAAGCTTTAATGAGAGGAATTGAGTTTGGATTTTATTCAAGTTCAAGGAGAAAATAAATAACAAGGAAGAATCGTGCCAACTATCAACCAATTGGTAAGAAAAAACAGAAAAAAGGTGATTAAAAAATCAAAATCACCAGCACTTGATAAGTGTCCTCAAAGAAGAGGTGTTTGTACAAGAGTTTATACAACGACTCCAAAGAAACCTAACTCAGCTTTAAGAAAAGTTGCAAAAGTTAGATTAACAAGTGGATTTGAAGTAATCAGTTATATCGGTGGTGAAGGTCACAATCTACAAGAGCACTCAATTGTTCTAGTTCGTGGCGGTAGAATTAAAGATTTACCTGGTGTTAAGTATCACATCGTTCGTGGTGCACTTGATACTGCTGGTGTTGCTGGAAGAACAGTTGCAAGAAGTAAATACGGTACTAAAAGACCTAAGTAACTTTTGCTAAAACAGGTGTTGCCCTAGGTATTTTGGTAACATTTGAGTAAAATTTAAAAATTTGAAGGATTTTTATAAATGAGAAGAAGAAAAGCCCCGGTAAGAGAAGTATTAGCTGATCCTATCTATAACAATAAAATCGTAACAAAGTTTATTAACTATCTTATGTTAGATGGTAAAAAAAGTACAGCTGCAAAAGTTTTTTATGGTGCAGTTGAATTAGCAGAGCAGAGAAATGAAGGCGAAGAAAAAGGTATTGAAATTTTTATAGCTGCAATTGACAATGTTAAACCAGTAATGGAAGTAAAAAGTAGACGTGTCGGTGGAGCAACTTATCAAGTTCCTATCGAAGTAAGACCAGTTAGACAACAAGCACTTGCTTTGCGTTGGTTAGTATCATTTGCTAGAAAAAGAAGTGAAAGAACTATGGTTGAAAGACTAGCTAATGAGCTACTAGACGCTGCAAATAGCAGAGGCGCTACATTCAAGAAAAAAGAAGATACATATAAAATGGCAGAAGCAAATAAAGCTTTTGCTCACTACCGTTGGTAAGATGGTGTTTGAGATGTTTGTAAACCAAGCATCTCTTCCCCTTTTCTCGTAAGAGATTAAAAACTCAAGGAAATAATAATTATGGCAAGAAGTAACCCTATACAAAAAGTAAGAAACATTGGTATTGCTGCTCACATTGATGCTGGTAAAACTACAACTACAGAAAGAATCCTATTCTATACTGGTATTTCACATAAGATTGGTGAAGTGCATGATGGTGCAGCAACTATGGATTGGATGGAGCAAGAGAAAGAGAGAGGTATTACAATTACTTCAGCTGCAACTACTTGTGAATGGAAAAATCATCAGATTAATATTATAGACACTCCAGGTCACGTTGACTTTACTATTGAAGTTGAACGTTCTATGCGTGTTCTTGATGGTGCAGTAGCAGTATTTTGTGCTGTTGGTGGAGTTCAACCTCAATCAGAAACAGTTTGGAGACAAGCAACAAGATATGAAGTACCAAGAATGGTTTTTGTTAATAAAATGGATAGAACTGGAGCTGATTTTTATGAAGTAGAAAAGCAGATTATAAGTAGATTAAAATCTATCCCTGTTCCTATTCAGATTCCAATTGGTGCTGAAGAAAACTTTAAAGGTGTTGTTGATTTAGTAAAAATGAAAGCACTAGTTTGGGAAGATGAAGCTGCAATGGGTTCAAACTATGAAGAGCAAGAAATCCCTGCTGATTTAGTTGAAAAAGCTAAACAGTATAGAGAGCATATGGTTGAGATGGTAGCTGAGACAGATGATACACTTATGGAAAAATTTCTAGAAGGTGAAGAGTTAACAAATGATGAAATTACTGCTGGTATTAAAGCTGGTTGTAATGCGATGACTTTTATCCCTATGCTTTGTGGAACTGCATTTAAAAACAAAGGTGTTCAGCCTTTATTAGACGCTGTTGTTGATTACATGCCTGCACCAACTGAAGTTGCTGCTATTAAAGGTGAGTATGAAGATGGAACTGAGACTACAGTTGAATCAACTGATGAGGGCGAATTTGCTGCTCTTGCATTTAAGATTATGACTGACCCATTTGTTGGACAGCTTGCGTTTGTAAGAGTTTATCGTGGTTCACTTGATAGTGGTAGCTATACTTATAATACATCAAAAGGCAAAAAAGAGAGAGTAGGTCGTCTGCTTAAAATGCACGCTAATAAAAGAGAAGAGATTAAAACACTTTATGCTGGTGAAATTGGTGCAGTTGTTGGTCTTAAAGATACACTAACGGGTGATACACTTGCTGGTGAAAAAGATCAAGTAATCTTAGAAAGAATGGATTTTCCAGATCCAGTTATATCTGTTGCAGTAGAGCCAAAAACTAAAGCTGATCAAGAAAAAATGGGTGTTGCTTTACAAAAACTTGCTCAAGAAGATCCATCTTTTAGAGTTGAGACTGATGATGAGAGTGGACAAACAATTATCTCTGGTATGGGTGAACTTCACCTTGAGATTTTAGTAGATAGAATGCTAAGAGAGTTTAAGGTTGACGCTGAAGTTGGACAACCACAAGTTAGCTATCGTGAAACAATTAAGAAGAGTGTTGAACAAGAGTATAAATATGCTAAGCAATCAGGTGGTCGTGGTCAATATGGTCATGTTTATCTTAGACTTGAGCCAATGGAACCAGGTGAAGGCTTTGAATTTGTTAACGCTATTAAAGGTGGGTCAGTTCCAAGAGAATTTATTCCTGCTGTTGAAAAGGGTTGTAAAGAAGCTATGGCTGGTGGTGTTCTTGCTGGATACCCAGTTGAAGATGTTAAAGTAACTCTATATGATGGAAGTTACCATGATGTTGATTCATCTGAGATGGCATTTAAACTTGCTGCTTCTATGGGTTTCAAAGCTGGAGCAAGAGCTGCAAATGCAATTATTCTTGAGCCAATGATGAAAGTTGAAGTAGAAACTCCTGAGGATTTTATGGGCGATGTTATAGGTGACCTTAACAGAAGACGTGGACAAATAAGCTCAATGGAAGAGAGAAGTGGTAACAAAATAGTTAATGCTTTTTGTCCTCTTTCAGAGATGTTTGGTTACTCAACTGATTTAAGAAGCCAGACTCAAGGTCGTGCTTCTTACTCTATGGAATTCGATCATTATGAAGAAGTTCCTAAAAATGTTGCTGAAGAAATTATCAAAAAGAGAAATGGATAACAATTCTATATAATAGTACCAAGCCAAGTACGCTACATAGTGTACTTGGCTTTTTTTTTTCTTTAAAGTCCTCATAGCTCAGCTGGATAGAGCACTTGATTCCTAATCAAGAGGCCATGCGTTCGAATCGCATTGAGGACACCATAGTATAAACTTTTTTTTACCTTAACTACTCTAGTATGAAATAAATATGACAGCTACTTTAAAGTTATATAGGAGTATTATTACAATAATTTACTAAATGAGGCTTTAGAACTTATGGCAACAATAACCGTTGATGATAAAGAGATAAAAGTTAAAGATGGTGCGTTACTGATTGAAGAGTTGTTAGCAAATGGTATTGAAATACCGCATTTTTGCTATCACCCTGCTCTTGGTAAAGATGGAAACTGTAGAATGTGCATGGTTGAGATTGAAGGCAAGAAAAGGCCTCAAATTGCTTGTGATACTCCTATTAAAGATGGTATGATAATACGTACTAAGAGTGAGGGTATACAAAGAGTAAAACGGCAGATTTTAGAGATGGAACTTGTCAATCACCCGATTGATTGTCCCGTTTGTGACCAAGCTGGTGAGTGCTCTTTACAAAACTACTATATGGATGTTGGTCTTTACGAAAGTAGACTTGGAACTCCAAAAACACATGGAAAAAAACATATCGATATCGGAGCAAATGTAGTTCTTGATCAAGAGAGATGTGTTTTATGTACTAGATGTGTAAGATTTACAAAAGATATTACAAAAACAAAAGAATTAGGTGTTTTAAACCGAACTGATCACTCTGTAATAACTATATTCCCAGGAAAACCATTATCCAACCCATATGCTATGAATGTTGTTGATTTGTGCCCAGTTGGTGCATTAACAAGTAAAGATTTTAGATTTCATAAACGTGTTTGGTTTTTAGAACCAGATGAAGCAATATGTAATGGTTGTTCAAAAGGTTGCTCTTTATATGTTGATCATCATAAAGCTAAATATGAAAAAGATTCTATTTTTAGATATCGTCCTAGATTTAATGACAAAGTAAATGGATACTTTATATGTGATGTTGGAAGACTTAGTTATAAACAAGAAAATACTAATAGAGACTCTTTTGCTCAAATACGAGGAAAAGAGAGTGAATATGAGTATGCAAGTGGAAAATTACTAAGACTTTTAAAACGTCATCACGGTAAGATAACTATCTTACTCTCTCCTTCATTATCTCTTGAAGAGATGGTACAAGTAAAAAAATTGGCAAAAAAATATGATGCTGTATTAAGTGGATATGATATTAATGAGTATGATGAAAATTTTGGAGATGATTACTTAAAATGTAATGATTTATCAACCAATAGAAGAGGATTTAATTTATTAAATATAGATGAGAAAAAAGAAAATTTAGACAAATCTTTAAATGATACAGAGTTGATTGTTCTTATAGGAAGAGATGATATCGAAACAGTAAATAATTATGAAGATATTGAAGTAAAAGTTGTTTTAAATGCTGCAACACCTAAGAAAAGTGAGTTATATGATTTATATCTTCCAATTTTAACTCATATGAGTCGTGAAGGTTCATTTATAAATATAGATGGCTTTTTACAGTTTAGCAAGGCTAATGTTGAATATGCATTAGAGACTCAAAGTTTATCAAAGATAATATCTACTATTTTGTCTGATAATATTTCAACATGTGAAGAGATTTGGGAAGATAGTCTAAAGAATATAATTAAAGATATAAGTTTAGAAGATATAAAAAAAGAATCCATAAAAATGAGTAATATATGAGTGCAACACTTATAAGTATAGTTGTTTTCAATATAGTAATGGCATTGATAGTTTCTTTAGTTTTTGTACCTATTTTGGTATGGATGGAGAGAAGGGTTGCTGGATTTATTCAAGATAGATTAGGACCAAATAGATGTCATATTGGCGGTGTTAGGCTTGGTGGTATTGTTCAATCATTTGCAGATATGCTAAAGCTTGTATTTAAAGAAGATTATAGGCCTGGGGCAATAAAAGAGAAGGTACTTTTTACTCTTTCACCGGTGATTGTATTTGTAACAGCATATTTGTCTTTTATGGTAATACCTTTTGCTGATGATTTAGTGATAGATGGTAAAAGCTATATTATGCAAGCACTTCCTATCGAGTTTGGTTTACTTTGGATTTTAGCATTTGCAGGTTTAGGTGTTTATGGTCTTATGCTAGGTGGCTGGGCAAGTAATAATAAATATAGTCTTTTAGGGGGTATAAGAGCTGCTGCACAAGTGGTAAGTTATGAAGCAGTTATGGGACTTTCTTTAATTTCAATGCTTATTATTTATGGTTCCGTTCATTTAGGGGATATGGTTAGATTTCAAGGTGAACTTATCTGGGGATTAATCCCTGCTTGGGGTATTATTATCCAGCCTGTTGCAGCTATACTGTTTATAATAACAGCTTTTGCAGAAACAAATCGTGCACCTTTTGATATAGCGGAGGGAGAGAGCGAAATTGTTGGTGGATTTCATACTGAATATAGTGCTATGAGATTTGGACTATTTTTTGTTGGTGAGTATATCGCTATGGGAGCTGCTAGTGCTTTGATAGTAACCCTATTTTTAGGTGGTTATCAAATTCCTTGGTTAAATAGTAGCACACTTAAAGAGAATATAGAAATAGTTTTTATGGTTATTGCTTTACTTATGCCTATTATGAGTTATTTCTTTGCTAGATGGATTAAGAAAAACAATGTATGGCTTGAAGAGGGTGATATTAGGAATAGAGAAACGAAATGGCTTATAAATGGATTAATAGGTATAAATGTAATTATTATAGCAACATTAGCTTTTTTTATTATCTTTGGTATAGGGGATAATGGTACAAATATTTCAGTAGTGATTTTACAAGTAATTACATTTGTAGTAAAGTTACTTATAATGAATTTCTTCTTTATATGGGTAAGATGGACTTTAGTTAGATTTAGATATGACCAGTTACAAAATTTAGCATGGAAAGTGCTTCTTCCAATAGCAATTGCAAATGTATTTATTACAGGTATATTTGTTGTGGTCTTAGGAGTATAGTATGGGAATTAAAATTGTTCCAAGACATGGCAAAAGTTTAAAAGATAAACTTTATTTACCTGCAATAGCTGGTGGAATGAAAGTTACTTTTTCTCATTTTATTAAAAATTTAAAAGATACATCCAATATAGAAACACTATGTTATCCTGAAGAGAATCCAAAAGATATAACTTCTAGATATAGAGGTATTCATCGTTTGACAAAAAGAGAAGACGATACTATACGATGTGTTGCTTGTTTTATGTGTGCTACAGCATGTCCTGCTGATTGTATTTTTATTGAGGCAGTTCAAAGAGAAGATGGCGTAGATGAAAAAATGCCTGCAAAATTTAGTATAGATTTATTAGAGTGTGTATTTTGTGGAGGGTGTGTTGAAGCATGCCCATGTGATGCTATCCGTATGGATACTGGAATATTTAGTTTTGTAAAGAAAAAAAGAGAGGATTTTGTTGTGGATAGAGATACTCTACTCTCACATAAGCCTATGAAAGGTAGTAACTAATGGTAGATATTGTATTTTTAGTTTTAGCCTTTTTTGCTGTTGGTGGAGGGTTGGGTATGATACTTTTTGCTCAGCCTATGTATTCTGCGATGAGTCTTATAGTATGTCTTATTGCATTAGGAGGTGTGTTTGCACTTTTAAGTGCTCCATTTTTATTTATGGTGCAAATAATTCTTTATGCAGGAGCTATTGTAACTCTTCTCCTTTTTATAGTTATGTTTTTAAATATAAAAAAAGAAGATCTTCCTGATGAACCTAATAAAATAATTACTATAGTAGCTGGAGCAGTACTATTAATACCATTTAACATAATGATTTTAAAAGCTTTTAGTACATTTCCAGAAAAATCAATGTATATTTTAGGTGATGGTTTTGGTGCAATTAATGATTTTGGTATAGAGCTTTTTAGAGGATGGTTAGTTCCCTTTGAGCTTATATCAATGTTGCTTTTAGCAGCACTAGTTGGTGCAGTAGTTTATGCAAGAAAGGAGAAGCCAAATGGCTGATTCACTTCTATCATATATAGCACTAGCTATGATACTTTTTTCAATAGGTTTTCTAGGTATCATAAGTCGAAAAAATATCTTTATAGTTTATATGTCTATTGAGCTTATGCTCAATGCTGTTAACCTGATATTTATAGCTCTTGGAAGATATAATGAATCAATGCAACCACAAGTGATAGCATTGATTATTATAGCTATTGCTGCAGCTGAAGCTGCAGTTTTCTTATCTCTAATAGTCGTTCTTTATAGAAGAAAAAAATCACTAAATTCTGATATTTTTACAGTTCTTAGCCAAAAGGATGCAGCTCATGAGTAATTTTTTATTGGCATTTATTGTTTTGGTACCATTTGCAAGTGCTACTATATTGGGGATTATGTATCTATATTCAATTAAAATTTCCAAAATACCAAATTTTGTTTTTACTTTGTTTGGTTTAAGTGCACCAATTATTAGTTTTGCTATCGGATTCTCATTTTTTCTAAAGATGATAGCAAATGATGAAATTATCCTGTATAAAGCATATAGATGGCTAAGTGTAGATGCATATGATATTGACATGGGATTTATGGCAGACCAACTCTCAATATTTATGGTTCTTTTCATTACTTTCGTAGGGGGATTAATCCATATTTATGCCACAGGTTATATGAAAGATGATGAAGGTTATGGAAAGTTTTTCTTTTATTTTAATCTATTTTTAGGCTCAATGCTCCTTCTTGTTTTAGCTGATAGTCCGATTATTATGTTTATTGGTTGGGAAGGCGTTGGAGTTTGTTCTTATTTTCTTATTAGTTATTATTATGAAGATAGTGAAAATGTAAAAGCAGGAAATAAAGCTTTCATCGCAAATCGTGTTGGTGATTTAGGATTTATAATAGCTATGGTAACTATGTTTTATTATGCTGGTGCAAATGGACTTGATTATATAAACCTAGAAGCTGGATTAGTTAATTTACCTATGGATGTATTAACATTTATAGGGTTAGCACTATTTGTTGGTGCTATTGGTAAATCAGCTCAGATTCCTTTATATGTTTGGTTACCAGATGCTATGGCAGGACCAACTCCTGTTTCAGCTCTTATTCATGCTGCTACTATG
>Ga0256837_1001598_pt1 | contig 15369 bp, 15 predicted proteins | sample 4562384metaG_FD_185976 | JGI IMG/M metagenome (GOLD analysis project Ga0256837, IMG submission 185976) | Hydrothermal vent microbial communities from Guaymas Basin, Mexico - 4561-384 | ecosystem: Environmental > Aquatic > Marine > Hydrothermal vents | place: Mexico: Guaymas Basin | collected... | reverse complement strand
ATGGAATTACTATCAATAATTTAATATTATTTATAAATATTGAAGATTTAAATATAAATTACTCTATCTGATATTGTTTATTACTTTAAATTTGTAAAATATTGTGTATGGTCGGATTTACCTAATATATAAATACTAAACTTTTTGTTTTATCTATTTTAAACATCATTTTTGCTATTATATTTTAACATTAAAAGGGATTTATTTAAGATGATAAGTTATGAAACAATAAAAAAGATTATGTTCAATTTTGAACCTGAAACAGCACACCATATAGCAGAATATGGATTAAGAATTTTACCTAATTGTAGAATGATAAATAAATATATGGTTGAGAGGAATTTTACAAATAATGATATACTTACTCAAAATATTTTTGGAACAACATTTCATAATCCAATAGGACTTGGTGCAGGTTTTGATAAAAATGCAACTATGATAAAAGCAATGCCTGCAATGGGCTTTGGGTATACAGAAATTGGAACAATGACTCCGAAATCTCAACCAGGAAATCCTAAACCTAGACTTTTTAGATTTCCAGAACAAGAATCTATACAAAATGCTATGGGATTTAATAATCATGGTGCTTATGAAGTTATACAAAATCTTAAAAAGGTATATCCATTCTCTATACCAATTGGTGCGAGTATTGGTAAAAATAAACTTACTGCTGAAAATGAAGCTTTAAATGATTATGAAACACTTATAAAAGGATTTAAAGATATAGCCGATTACTTGGTTGTAAATATATCTAGTCCAAATACACCAAATCTTAGAGATTTACAAAATGAAGAGTTTATAAAAGCAGTATTTGGTATGGCAAAAGATATCACTAATACTCCAATATTATTAAAAATAGCTCCTGATATGCAAGCTCAAACAGCAGTGACTTTATGTCAAACAGCAATAAAATATGGTGCAGATGGTATAGTTGCTACAAATACAACTCAAGATTATTCACTTTTACCAAATCCTAAAGATTTTGGTGGAATTAGTGGAGCCGTTATGAGTGATAAATCATATGAGTTATTTAAAGAGATAGGTCGTGAATTGTATGATAAAACAACACTGATAAGTGTTGGTGGAATTAGTGATGCAAAAGATGCATATCGTCGAATTAAAGCTGGAGCTAGTTTAATACAAATTTTAAGTGGTTTTATATTTAAAGGTCCATCAATGTGTAAAAATATAAATGAGGAATTAATAGAGTTACTTAAAGAAGATGGTTATACTAACATTAGTCAGGCAATTGGTTCTGATTTTAAATAAGGATAAAAAATGTTAAAAAAAGTTTTACTTTTTAGTTTTTATCTTTTACTTATAGGAGAAAATTTAATGGCAAAAAATAGCCTACTTGAATATTGTGAAAGAACTTTAGAAAATGGTTTAAAGGTCGTAGCTATACCTATGAAAAATAACTCAGATGTAATAACAACTGACATATTTTATAATGTAGGTAGTAGAAATGAGATTATGGGAAAAAGTGGAATAGCACATATGTTAGAACACTTGAATTTTAAATCTACAAAAAATCTAAAGTCTGGTGAATTTGATACTATAGTTAAAGGATTTGGTGGAGTTAATAATGCATCTACTGGATTTGATTATACACACTACTATATTAAATCAAGTAGTAAAAATCTTAGTAAATCACTTGAACTATATTCTGATTTAATGGAAAATCTTACCCTTAAAGATGAAGAATTTCAACCAGAACGAAATGTTGTATCAGAAGAAAGGTTGTGGAGAACAGATAATTCACCTATGGGATATTTATACTTTAAATTATTTAATAATACATTTATATATCATCCTTATCATTGGACACCTATTGGCTTTATGAATGATATAAAAAATTGGAAGATTGAAGATATTAGAGATTTTCATTCAAGATTTTACACTCCATCAAATGCAATAGTAGTAGTAGCTGGAGATATAGATAAAGAAGAGGTATTTAAAAAAGCTAAAAAATATTTTAGTTCTATAAAAAATACTAAAAAGAGTAAAAAAGTTGAAGATAAACTTTATACTGTTGAGCCAAAACAAGACGGAGCAAAGAGAATAATAATTCACAAAGATTCTCAAGTAGAGATGTTGGCTATTAATTTTCATATTCCAGATTATTTACATAAAGATCAAGTTGCTCTTTCTGCATTAAGTGAACTATTAAGTAGTGGAAAAAGTAGTAGATTAAATGAACTTTTAATAGATGACAAACAACTTGTAAATACTATTTATGCGTATAATATGGAACTAAAAGATCCAGGAGTTTATATGTTTTTAGCAGTTTGTAATCCTGGTGTTGATGCTAAAGATGTAGAAAAAGAGATATGGAATGAGATAAATAAAATTAAATCTGGTGATATTAAACAAAGTGAATTAGATAAAATAAAAATAAATACTAAAGCAGATTTTATTTTTGCATTGGAAAGTTCTAGTAGTGTAGCATCATTGTATGGTAGTTATTTATCTAGGGGAGATATATCTCCTCTTATGGAATATGAAAAAAAGATTGAAAAGCTTAAAGTATCAGATATAGTAGATGTGGTAAAAAAATATTTAACAATTGATAATTCGACAACTATGATACTAAAAAAAGATGAAAACAAATAAACAAAAGATTAGGAAATATTTATGAAAGCAGCAAAAATACTATTTGGAATTTTAACACTTGTGTTGATATCAGTTTATGTTGTTTTATTTACATCTGTAAATAAAACAATTTTAGTACCAATAATAAAAGATAATATTGTAAAAGCATCAAAAATAGATGATGTAAAAGTAGATAAGTTTGAACTTAATATTAATAGTTTAAATATGGTTATATTATTGAATAATCAAAAAATAAAAGTTGATTCTACTTTTAGTTTATTATCACAAGATTTAGATTTAAATTATGATCTATTTTTTTCAGATTTAAGTATTTTTAATAAAATAAGTGGTCAAAAATTACAAGGAACATTTAAAACAAGTGGTAAAATTGATGGTAAGTTTAATAATATAAATATTGATGGTAGTGCTTTTGTAGCTGATGGAGATATTAAATATAATTTAAATATTAGCAATAATGATATTAATAATATAGTTTCTACTATAAAAAATGTTAAGATCGAAAAACTACTATATACTATTTCTCAACCTGAATATGCAAAGGCAAATTTAGATTTAAAAATTAAAATAAAATCTTTGAATAATCTTGATGGTACAATTGTAACAACACTTTATAATGGTATATTAAATAAAAAATTAGTTAAAAATGATTTTAATATATCATTGCCTACTAAGCCAATATTTAATGTTGATGCTACTACAGTATTAAATAAAAATATTATCACTACAAAATCATCATTTAAGACATTTGTTGCAAATATAAATACATCTAAAACTATTTTTGATACTAAAACGTCAATATTAACTACTGATTATTCAATTATTGTACCGAAGTTATCAAGTTTGTATTTTTTAACAAAACAAAAAATGAGAGGTGATATCAAGATTGATGGTAACATTAAATTTAAAGATGATTTAACTGTTAGTTTTAATTCCAAAAAATTTGATGGAAAAATTGATGGAACTTTTATAAAAAATAAAATAAAATTAAATCTTAAAGATATTAATTCTGTAGAATTACTTAATATGATGTATTATCCAGAGATATATAAATCTAAAATAGCTCTTGATTTGAACTATGATATTAAAACTAAAAAAGGTATATCTAGTTTAGTTATGACTGATGGTAAGTTTTTAACAAATAAGTTAAGTAAAATAATCAAAAAATTTATTAAAAAAGATTTAACAAAAGAGTTATATAAAATTGCAAAAATTGATACAAAAATTGATGATAAAAAATTAGATAGTAAACTTCTTATGACTAGTAAAAATAGTAAAATATCTTCAGATAAGTTTTTTGTTGATTTAGATAAAGGTCAAATAAATTCAGATATAAATATGAAATATTTTAAATATGAAATTGCTTTAAATTTAAATGGTGATTTAAAAAAGCCAAAAGTTAAAATTGATACAAATAAGCTTATTAAGTCAAAAGTCAAAAGTAAAATACAAAATGTTATTGATAAAAAACTTGGTGATAAGTTAGATGATAAGACCAAAAAAGTATTAGGTAATTTTTTAAATAAACTTTTTTAATTATGAAAATAATTTATAAAAGCTAATTATCTAAAATAATTAGCTATAATCGCGAAATATAATATTAAAAATAGAGAGGAAATTGTACAAATGTCACAATTAAAACCACTAACAGGTGCAATGACTGCACTAATAACACCATTTAAAAATGGAAAACTTGATTCTAATACTTATGAAAATTTAATAAAAAGACAAATTAAAAATGGTATTGATTGTGTAGTACCTGTTGGAACTACAGGTGAAAGTGCAACACTTACAATGTCTGAACATAAAGAGTGTATAGAGATAGCAGTATCTGTTTGTAAAGGAACTGAAGCAAAGGTTATTGCAGGTGCAGGTGGAAATGCTACTGCTGAAGCTATGGAGCTTGCAATTCATGCTCAAAATGTTGGTGCAGATGCTATTTTAAGTGTTACACCATACTATAATAAACCTACACAAGAGGGCTTATATCAACACTATAAAGCAGTTGCAAATTCTATTGAAATACCTGTAATGCTTTATAATGTTCCTGGACGAACAGCAGTAGATATGAGTGCTGATACTTGTGTAAGATTATTTAATGATATTCCAAATATTTATTCTGTAAAAGAGGCAACAGGAAGTTTACAGAGAACTATAGAGTTACTTACAAAAGCTCCAGAGTTTGCTGTAATATCTGGTGATGATGCAATAGATTTTCCTATGATGGCACAAGGTGCTTCAGGGTGTATCTCTGTAACTGCAAATTTACTTCCTAATTTAAAAGCCAAAGTTATTCATAGTGTTCAAAATGGTGATTTTGATATAGCAAGAAAAGTAAATAATATGATGTATCCTATAAATAATGCATTATTTTGTGAAGCAAATCCTATCCCTATCAAAGCTGCAATGTATATTGCAGGATTAATTGATACTTTAGAGTATAGATTACCATTAACACCACCAAGTAAAGATACTATGAAACTACTTGAAGAGGTTATGAAAAAATATGATATAGTAAAATAGTATATAATGTATACTATTTTTGGTTTATTAATATTATTTTTAATAGTAATATTTTCAACACTTCTTTACTTTAAATCTAAAAAATCTAGGCAAGCTGAATTGGACAATGGAACTTGTCCTGCTTGTGGAGCAACAACAAGAAGTTTTAAAGATCCAAATACGGGTGTTTTATTTAGTGTAGAATCAATAAAATCTAAATTACTTAAAAGTCATGGTTGTTCTGGAATCAAAGAGATAGAATATATTTGTAATAATTGTGGACTAAAAGAGGTACATACTTCTGTTGGACAAGGTTGTGGGTTATAACTAATTAATATGAAAGTTCAAATTCAAGATATATTAGAAAATAAAGATATTCTTCTTACTCAAAAGTATTTTCAACTTCAACAAATATTTGAATCAAAATATGGAAAGGATACTATTATCCTTATGGAGATTGGTACCTTTTTTGAAGTTTATGAAGTAAATAATGATGAAGAACAAATAGGAAAAGCAAAAGAGATAGCAGAACTTTTAAATATTCAATTAACTAGAAAAAATAAATCTATTTTAGAAAATAATCAATCAAATCCTTTAATGGCAGGTGTTCCTGCAATTTCATTTGAAAAACATATAAATCGCATTATTCAAGAACAAAAATATACAATTGCAATCATTAAACAAGTAGGCGTTCCTCCTAATGTAAAAAGAGTATTGGAAGCTATCATATCTCCTGGAACAAATTTTGACTTCGCAGTAAATAGTGATGAGAATAATATCACTTCTATTGTTATAGATCAGGTTCGAGGAAATTATCTTGTAGGATATTCTTGTATAGATGTAACGACTGGAAAATGTTTTTATAATGAAGTATTTGGAACAAGTGAAGATCCAAGTTTTGCATTAGATGAAGTTTTTAACTATATGAATATGCATAAGACAAGTGAAATTGTTGTTACTTTTGCAGATAAAAATTATTTTAAGCAAGAGAATCAAAATGATATTATAGAGTATTTAGAACTATCACATAAAACTTTTCATATTTCAGAAATAAGACCAAAAATTGTTTATCAAAATGAGTTATTTAAAAATGTATTTGAGATAGAATCTCTACTTACTCCAATAGAGCATTTAAATATGGAAAGATATGCATTGGCAAGTGAAAGTTTAGCTATCTTAATAGATTTTGTAATTGGCCATGATAGTAAAATCATACAAAAACTTTCTATACCTATTAAACTTGATATTAGTAAATATATTTATCTTGGAAATAATGCTTTAGAACAACTAAATATCTTGGAAATTCCACATCAACCTAACTTACTAAAGCTTATAAATAGTACTTCAACGGCAATGGGAAAAAGACTTTTAAAAGAGAGATTAACTCACCCGATAAAAGATGAAAAAGAGATATTAAGAAGATATAAATTATCAAAAGATTTATATGATTATCATACTCCAATAGAGAATCATTTAAATAATATTTATGATATAGAAAGACTTACAAGAAGAATTAAGTTAAATAGACTTCATCCTTTTGAACTTAATTATCTTTTTGATTCTTTAAATAGTATTAAAGAGATAGTTAAATTTATGGAAAACTATAACTTTGTAAAACCACCTTGTAGTAGTGATGAGATAAATCAATTTTTAGCAAATATTGAAAATACATTTGATTTGACATCTTGTGGTAAATTTATGTTAAAAGATATAGATACAAATATTATCTCTTCTGGTATAAATAGTGAAATAGATAAGTTGATAAAAGAAAATATTGAGTTAGAAAATAAACTAGGTATTTTTAAAGAACATATACTAAAATTTTTAAATAGTAGTGATAAAAACTTTATAACAATAAATCGTCTAGGAAAAGAGGGCTTTTTTATTGGCCTTACAAAAAATAGATATAGTAGTATAAAAAAAGAACTTTTAGAATCCCATTTGATTATTGATGATGAATTATATCTATTTAAAGATTTTAATATTAAAGTACAAACTACAAGTGTAAAAATTACTAATAAACTTACATCTTCAATTTCTGATAAATATGTACATAATTTACAAAAGATAATTGCCTTAAATAAAGTTGTATTTAGTGAAGTTATTCAAAATTATGATAAAAAATTTACGACAATGCTTTTAGATCTAGTTTTATTTATTGCAGAGATTGATTTAACTGTGTCAAATATAAAAACATCTAAAAAATATAACTATGTAGAACCTAAGATTATAAATCAAGATGATAATAGTGCTTTTCTTGAATTGTTAGAGTTACGACATCCTATTATAGAATCATCAGAACAAAATGGTATCTATGTTCCAAATGATATAATATTAGGTGATTTAAATAGATGTAGTAAAGATTATAAAAATAATATAATAGTGAAAAACTCTAAACCAAATAATATGAGTAATAATCATATAAATGGTATTCTTTTGTATGGGATTAATAGTAGTGGAAAGTCATCTTTGATGAAATCTATAGGTATATGTGTCATTATGGCACAAGCTGGTTTTTATGTTCCTGCTAAATCTATGAGATTTCATCTTTTTTCTGAATTGTTTACTAGAATTTCTGGAAGTGATAATATTGCTAAAGGTTTATCCTCTTTTGCTGTTGAGATGCTTGAGCTAAAAAATATATTTAATAGAGCAACTTCAAATTCACTAATTTTGGGTGATGAGATAAGTCATAGTACAGAAACAATGAGTGGTGTAAGTATTGTGGCATCTGCTATACTTAAACTTGCAAATTTAAAATCTATATTTGTTTTTGCTACACATTTACATCAATTACCAGAGATAAAAGAGATAGAAGCATTAAAAAATATTATTTGTTTGCACTTAAGTGTTTTATATCAGGAAGAGGATGATAAACTTATTTTTAATAGAAAGTTATCATATGGAAGTGGAAGTAGTATGTATGGTTTAGAATTTGCTAAATCGTTGCATATGGATAAAGAATTTTTACAAGTTGCAAATAGTATTAGAAAGAGAATTAGTGACGATTATGATACAATCGAAAGATTGAGTAAGAAAAAAACTAGTAATTATAATAAAGATTTATATATTGCTTCATGTGCAATTTGTGGTGCTAAAGTTGATGATGTTCATCATATAAATGAGCAACAAAAAGCTGATGAAAAAGGATTTATAGGGCATATAAATCAAAACCACAAGTTCAATCTAATCCCTTTATGTAAAGTACACCATAAAGCTGTACATGATGGTAAGATTAATATAAATGGATTTGTAACAACAAGCAAAGGTTTAGAGTTACATTATACTAATATTCAAGATTAGATAATTAAACTTTAAATAGGTATTTTTATATTAAATACTGCCCATTCTTTTACATTATTTACAGTTAGTTTTCCACCTATTTTATTTTCAATAATAGTTTTCGACATATCAAGACCAATACCAGTTCCATGTGTATCACCTTTTGTTGTGAATTTTTTATTGAATATTTTTTTAATAATATCTTTAGGTATTCCACCACCATTATCTAAAATTTTTATAACAATTCTATCTTTTTTGATATATGTTTTAAACTTTATGATAGGTTCTTTAATTTTATTTTCTACTAAAATATCAATTGCATTTTTTACTATATTTAGTATAACTTGCATTAACAAACCTACAGGTACTGAAACTTTAGAATCAGAATCAAACTCTTTTATTACTTTTATTTTTTCACTTTCTATTAGTGGTGTTATTATTGATAATGACTTTTCTATTAAATCAATTAATGATATAGTAGTAATTGTATGATCTACTTTAAAAAGATTTCTAAAGTCCTCTATTGTTGTTGTTAGATGATCTGAATATTTCATAATATTATCAAGGGAATTAGTTAAAAGATCATCAGTTAAAAGTCCAGTTTCTTTATATACTTGAGTAGATGATACTGATGATGTTATTGCACTTAGTGGTTGTCTCCATTGATGTATTATCATCTCTAGCATTTCACCTAGTTGTGCTTGAGTTTGTACAACTTGAAGTATTGCATCTTTTTCAATATTTTTTGCTACTTCTGTATTAACTCTTTGTTCTAAGTTTTTATTTAACTCTTCTAGTTCTTTTGTTGTTTTTTCTATTAAAATAGAAAGTGCTTGTGTTCTATGTAAGTTTATATCATCAACTTGTGAAGGATTTTTACTAAAAATATTAGGAGTAATACTCTCAATAGTGTTATTATTTTCAGATATAGCTAGTATAGTCATCGTTTGATTTAGTAATTGATTATTAGATATATTACTCTCTTTTGTATGATAAAATTCTCCATATGTAAAAAAACCACTAATAGGAGCTAACTCCTTTAATGGTAAAATCTCTAAATTTATATCATTTTGAAGTAATGCTCTTCTTGCCATACATGAATATATAAAAATTGACTCTACAGGTTGCTCAATAATATTTTTAATATTATCAAGACCTTTATTTATAATCATTTGAACATCACCATGCCCAAATTGTACTTCCGATCCCTCTTCAATATTTCCTGCAAAACTTAAACTTCCATCATCATGTTTTGACAAAACAGCCCGAGCAATATTTATACCATCTCTTTTTATTACAAGAGGAAACTCGATTCCAATAGCAGGTAATAATCTACCAATATCATTACCTAAGTAATATTGGTAAAACTCTACTGTAGTCATTCCTGCAATTTTATAGACTCTATTTTTTATTGATTTTTCTACAATATGTTTTTTTCCAACAGTTTCCCAGTTGAAACTATAATCTGTATATATATTTAAATCTTTATTATAAAGTGCAACAGCAGCTGCACCCTTTGATGTAATCTCATCTTGAGTAAATACAAAAGTTTTTTCAAATTTGGAATTATCACCAGCCATTCCTCCAGAGATAGTTATTTTATCATTAATACTAGAAATACCATTTAAAAACTCTTCCCCATTTGTATTTAATCCATCACTAAATGCAATTAAGAGTTTTAAATTGTCATTTTCTAAACTATCAAAACTATTTATAAGTTCTTTACCTGTATTAAAACTAGATTTACAATATGTAACTAAATTTGTTTTTAAAAGTGTATTTTTAAATATAGAAAATGATATTACTGTTGAGTCGTTGATCGATCCACTATTAGAAATTTCACCACATGTTGTAGAGCCAATTATTTTAGCATTGGGTAAGTATAGTAATATATTTTTAATTAGTTCTAAAATATATTTTTTCTCATTTATAGATGTAAAAATTTGAACTAATATATTTTGTTTATCTTTAAAATGATTATTTTTTATAAATATCTCCAATTCTTGAAGAGTTTTATATTCTATTGTAAATGTTGTCATATTTTATTTTCCATTGAAACAAAGTTTACTAGTAATTATCTTAATTATATCTGAAAAATATATTTATATTTATAAAATTTTTACTCTTTTAGTTTAAGTTATCTGTTGTATAATCATAAAAAATCTTTAATGGATAAACACAAGGATAACTAACATGGCAAAGTCAAAAGAACACAGTTTTGATATATCTGCAAAATTAGATATGCAAGAGATGAAAAATGCAATAGTTCAAGCTCAAAAAGAGGTTGATAACAGATATGATTTTAAAGGTATGGAGAAAGAGATTGATCTAAATATGGGTGCTAAAATATTAACTCTTTTAAGTAGTAGTGATAATAAAATTGATGCTATGAAAGATATACTTATATCAAAAATGAATAAAAGAGGTGTATCTATAAATTCACTTGAAGAGTTAAAAAGTGAAGATGCAAGTGGAAATAATAGAAAATTTTCTTATAAAATAGTTGATACAATTGAATCAGATGAAGCTAAAATTATTCAAAAAGAGATAAAAGGTTTGAAGCTTAAAGTAACAGCAGTAAATCAAGGTGATGAGATAAGAGTAAGTGGGAAGAATCTTGATGATTTACAAAAGGTTATGGCTCATTTAAAAACATTAGAACTTAAAGCACCTTTAGTATTTGATAACTTTAGGTAATTTTAAAATGGTTAGATTTTTTCTATTTTTATTTGTTTTTACAAATATTTTATATGCAAATATAAATGTAGTGGTTAGTGTATTGCCTGAAAAAACTTTTGTAGAAGCAATAGGTGGTGATAAAGTAGATATATCTTTGATGGTAAAACCAGGAAATTCACCACATACATATGAACCGAAACCTTCTCAAATGAAGAGTATATCTAAAGCAGATCTATATTTTTCTATTGATGTAGAGTTTGAACATGTTTGGTTAAAAAGATTTTCAGATCAAAATAAAGATATGAAAATAGTTGATGTAAGTAAAGGTATATCTAAAATAAATATATCTTCTATTCATCATCATAAAGATAATGCAAAGAAAGAAAATAAAGATCCACATATATGGACATCCCCATCAAATGTAAAAATATTAGCTATAAATATATATAATGCATTAGTCGAAATCGATATAAAAAATAAAAATTATTATAAAAATAACTTAGATAATTTTTTATTGTATATAGATCAAACGAATAATGATATAAAAAATATTTTAAAAAATATTCCAATAGATACAAAATTTATGGTATTTCATCCTGCTTGGGGTTATTTTGCAAAAGAATATAATCTTATACAATTACCTATAGAAGTAGAAGGTAAAAGTCCAAAACCAAAAGCTTTGAAATACTTAATTGATGAAGCACGAGAAGAGAAAGTAAAGGCGATATTTACTCAGCCAGAGTTTTCTCCAAAAGTAGCAAATCAAATTGCAAATGAGTTGAATATAAAGGTTATAAAGACAACTCCATTAGATCCAAACTGGAAAGAAAATCTTATAAAATTGAGTAAGGCTATCTCATGGTCTTATTCAAAAGTATCTAAATAGATGTCAATAATTAGTATAGAAAATTTATCTTTTAGTTATGAAAAAGACATAGTATTAAAAGATATAAATTTAACTGTTCAAAAAAATGATTTTTTAGCAATAATAGGCCCAAATGGTGGGGGAAAATCTACATTGTTAAAAATAATTTTAGGTGTAAATAAAATAAAAAAGGGAAAATTAAAAATTTATGATAAGGAAGTAACCTCTACAATTACTTCATTTGGTTATGTTCCTCAAAATACAAATATAAATATTGATTTTCCAATAAAAGTTATAGAAGTAGTTCTTATGGGACATATCCAATCAAATAAACCACTTTTTGGATATGGTAAAAGTGAGATTGCATGTGCTATGGGTTCTTTAGCAAAAGTTGGAATGGAAGATTTTGCAAATAGTAGAATAGGATCATTATCTGGAGGACAAAGACAAAGGGTGATGATAGCAAGAGCTTTATGTTCAAATACAGAGTTACTAATTTTGGATGAACCAACTTCAAGTATTGATGTTGAGGGGCAAAGGCAAATATATGATTTACTTAAAATTTTAAATGAAACTATAACTATAGTTGTTGTAAGTCATGATATCTCTATTATATTAAACTATGCGACAAAAGTAGCACATGTAAACAAAACATTAACTTTTCATGATGTAAACAATCAAAAAGAGTTTGATAAAGATGGAATATTTAATGTAAATGATGAGCATTTTTGTGAAGTAGAACTTCTTCAAATGTTAAATAAAAATAGTACAAAAAAGAGTTGTAAATGTTAGATGCATTAAATTATGAGTTTATCCAAAATGCAATAATAGCAGGGCTATTAGTGAGTTTTGCAAGTGGAATTATAGGTTCTCTAATTGTAGTAAATCGTATGGTATTTTTAGCAGGTGGAATTGCACACACTTCGTATGGTGGTATAGGTTTAGCTGTATATTTTGGATTTCCAATATTTTTAGGTGCATCATTATTTGCAGTTAGTGCAGCACTTTTAATGGCATATGTAACTTTAAATGAGAGAGATAGAATAGATACATTTATAGGTCTTATTTGGGCTGTGGGTATGGCAATAGGCATTATTCTTATAGATTTAACACCTGGATACAATGTAGATCTTATGAGCTATCTTTTTGGTTCAATACTAGCAGTTAGTAATGATGATATATATATTATGTCTGGGTTATTGGGAGTTATTATATTTGTGATAACTTTTTGGTATAGAGAGATTTTAGCTGTATCATATGATAGTGAATATGCTAGTTTAAGAGGTATAAATATAAAATTATTTTATACTATTATATTAGTTTTATCTGCTTTAACTGTAGTGGTTGCTATAAAAGTAGTAGGTCTTATCTTGGTTATTGCTCTTTTGACTATACCTATTTATATTGCAGAAAAATTATCTAATTCTCTAGCTTCTATGATGTTTGTATCTGGTATGTTATCATCTATATTTACTCTTATAGGATTATGGTTATCTTATAATTATGATCTTACATCTGGTGCAAGTATAATTATGGTTAGTGCTATCTCATTGGGAATATTTATGATTTGGAATAAATTAGTAAAAATAAATATGCAAAAAATAATTTAAGATTATTTAATACTTTGTAAAAATTTATTAAAGGAGTTAGCAAAATTTTGAGAATCTTTTTGTTTAAATGGAGCTGGTCCTTTTGTGCTTTCTCCACTATCTCTAATGCTTTGCATAAGATCTCTCATAGCTAGATAGTGTTTAATATTATCTTTTGTGTAAAGTTCCCCTCTGTGATCGATTGCATGAGCATTTTTTGTTATTGTTCTATCTGCTAAAGGGATATCAGCAGTAATTACTAAGTCATTTTGCTCTAACATCTCAATAATGCGATTATCTGCCTCATCTGCACCTGCATCAACTATGAGGTATTGTATATAAGTTGATTTTCCAATAGATATTTTCTTATTTGAAATAACGAATGTTTTAATTTTAAGTTTATCTATAGCTCTTAACAGTATTGGTTTTAAAATATTAGGTAAAGCATCACCATCAATATATAGTTTCATTATTTTTTATAACCTTTTTAATATAAGAAATTTAATTTACCCATTAGAATATCATTGTTTTTTACAAATCTATCACATTTTTTACCATCAAGATCAAGACATATTTTTTGCCAAAGTTTTGTATGACCACCGTTTTGTTCTGTAAATTTATTAAATATAAACATTAAAGCGTGAGCATACTCATGTGGTAGTACATAATCTATCATATATTCACTACTTTCTTGAAATCTATTTCGATTGAGATATATTTTTATATCACCATTATTATATGTTGCTAATCCAAAAAGATTATTATTCATTGTATCTGTTATAATTATTGGTATATCTACTCTAATTTTATATTTTTGATATGTAAGCTCTTTTAAATGATATTCTTTTTGAATTAGTTTCTTTTGAATAGTATTTGATAATGGCTTAGTTTTAAAAATTTTATCTTGATATATAACATATACTAAAAGTATTGTCGATAGTATAGTTATACTAAAAAATATTTTATATAAACTTTTCATTTATATAATAATGATATTGTATCACTTTTTTAAAGCATCTTTAGATTTAGCAAAACAAAACATTCCCATTTTTTCATTTGTAAAACTCATAATACATGTTGATCCCGGATCTGTAAGAGGGGTAAATTCATACACTCTTACATTATATCCTTCTGTTTCTACACTATACTGTGCATCTGGTTTTATAGTTTTATTTTTCCAACTTAAAACTTGTGACCATGTCATACTAGCATTTAATGATGTTAATATAAAAATAGACATCAAAATTAATTTTCTCATAATAACTCTCTTTTTTTATAATTTTATAAATAACTATTTACAAATTGTTTTAAATTATGCTCATCTAAAGCACCAGAAACTCTTTGAACTTCAATACCATCTTTAAACATAATGAGTGTTGGTATACTTTGAATATTATATCTTGCAGCTAAATTTTGTTCATCTTGAGTATTTACTTTTGTAAATAAAGTTTTTAATGGATAATCTAAGGCAACTTTTGTAAAAGTAGGAGCCATCATTTTACATGGTCCACACCAAGGAGCCCAAAAGTCTACAATCACTGGAGTATCACTATTTACTATAATATCATCAAAGTTTTGATTATTTAGTTCTATTATACTGTTAGTAAGTAATGACTGCTTACATTTTCCACAGTTTGCTTTTTTATAACTATCTTTTATTGGTATATTATTTATCTCTTTACAATGTGGGCATACTACTCTCATATTTTCTCCTTATATTTTGTTTATTTCCATATTGAATAATTTTTTAGTTAAATAAAATGATCCAAATGGTATAAGAGATAATATAAATGCAAAAATATTAAATTTCAGTCCCCATTTTTCTTCATTTGATGCTATGAA
>Ga0256837_1001597_pt1 | contig 15370 bp, 14 predicted proteins | sample 4562384metaG_FD_185976 | JGI IMG/M metagenome (GOLD analysis project Ga0256837, IMG submission 185976) | Hydrothermal vent microbial communities from Guaymas Basin, Mexico - 4561-384 | ecosystem: Environmental > Aquatic > Marine > Hydrothermal vents | place: Mexico: Guaymas Basin | collected... | reverse complement strand
CACCTTTTTGGGTATTAGTTGGTACTCAAATGCCTGCTATTTTGATAGAAACTGGATTTATTAGTAATAAAAAAGAAGCCTTAAAATTAAAAAATAAAACTTATCAAAAAAGGTATGCTAAATATATTGCCGAAGGAATAGATAATTATTTTAGAAAAAATCCGTAACTATTTTACACACTTCTTTTTCTCTTTTGTAACAAATTGTAAAAACTCCTTTTAATTTATGTTACAATTTTCCTAAAAAAATAAAGGATGTAAATATGAGTTTTATTGAAGAATATAAGAAACATACAGAAGAAAGAGCAAAACAAGGTATTCCACCTTTGCCACTTACAGCAGCTCAAACTGCTGAATTAGTTGAATTATTAAAACAAGTTCCATTAGTTGAAGAAGATTATTTAATGGATCTTTTTGAAAATCATATTAACCCAGGTGTTGATGAAGCAGCTTATGTAAAAGCGGCTTTTTTAAATGATATTATTCAAGGAAAAACGGCAAGTGGAGCGATTAGCAAACTTCATGCTATTAAAATCCTTGGGACAATGATGGGTGGGTATAATGTCCAACCACTTATTGATGCTTTAAAATTAGATGATGAAGTAGCCGAGTATGCAGCAAATGAACTTAAAAATACACTTTTAGTTTATGATAGTTTTAATGATGTAGTTGATTTAATGAATGAGGGGAATAAATTTGCAAAAGAGGTTGTAGAATCTTGGGCAAATGGTGAATGGTTCATTTCAAAACCAAAACTTTCTGAAAAAATTTCTGTAACAGTTTTCAAAGTTCCAGGGGAAACAAACACAGATGACCTTTCACCAGCGAGTGAAGCTTTTACAAGAAGTGATATCCCTTTACATGCAAATTCTATGCTTACATCAAAAATGGATAACCCATTAGAAAAAATCAAAGAACTTAAACAAAAAGGAAACCCAGTTGCTTTTGTTGGTGATGTAGTTGGAACAGGAAGTAGTAGAAAATCAGCAGCTAACTCTGTAATTTGGCACATTGGAAACGATATAAATGGAGTTCCAAACAAAAGAACAGGTGGAGTTGTTTTAGGTGGGGTTATTGCTCCGATTTTCTTTAATACTTGTGAAGATGCTGGTGCTTTACCTATTGAAGTAGATGTAAGCAAACTTGAAATGGGAGATGTAATCGATATTTATCCTTACGAAGGAAAAATTGAAAAAGATGGTGAAGTTGTAGCTGAATTTGAACTGAAACCAAATACACTTCCAGATGAGGTTCAAGCAGGTGGAAGAGTTCCTTTAATTATCGGTAAAAACCTTACTAAAAAAGCAAGAGAAGTTCTTGGACTTGGTGAAGAGAAAATTTTTGAAAGACCAGCTCAACCAGCAGGAAAAGAGGGAGTAGGATATACACTTGCTCAAAAAATGGTAGGAAAAGCTTGTGGAATGGAAGGGGTTAGACCTGGAATGTATGTTGAACCAACTACTTCAACTGTGGGAAGTCAAGATACAACAGGAGCTATGACAAGAGATGAGATTAAAGAATTAGCAGCACTTGGATTTAGTGCAGATTTAGTAATGCAAAGTTTTTGTCATACAGCAGCTTATCCAAAACCAGCAGATGTGAAACTTCACCATACTTTACCAGATTTTATTACAAGTAGAGGAGGGGTTGCTTTAAGACCAGGTGATGGGGTTATTCATAGTTGGTTGAATAGAATGGTATTACCAGATGGTGTAGGAACAGGTGGAGATTCTCATACAAGATTCCCATTAGGAATTAGTTTCCCAGCAGGTTCAGGGTTAGTTGCTTTCGCAGCAGTTACAGGAAGTATGCCTTTAAATATGCCAGAATCTGTTTTAGTTAAATTCAAAGGGGAATTACAACCTGGAATTACTTTAAGAGATTTAGTAAATGCTATCCCTTATACGGCTATTAAACAAGGGCTTTTAACAGTTGAAAAGAAAAACAAAAAAAATATTTTCAATGGTAGAATTTTAGAGATTGAGGGTGATATTATTAAAACTCTTACAGCAGAACAAGCTTTTGAATTAAGTGATGCGAGTGCTGAGAGAAGTGCAGCAGCTTGCAGTGTGGCAGTAAGTGAAGAAGCAGTAGCAAATTATTTAAAATCAAATATTAAAATGCTTGAAGCAATGATTGATGCTGGATATGAAGATAAAAGAACAATTCAAAGAAGAATTGATAAAATGAATGCTTGGTTAGAAAATCCATCATTATTACAAAGAGATGAAAATGCTGAATATGCAGCAGTTATTGAAATTGATTTAAATGAAATTACTGAGCCAATCGTTGCTTGTCCAAATGACCCAGATGATGTAGCAACTATTACAGAAGTTGTAGCTGATGAAAATAGACCTCACGAATTTAACGAAGTATTTGTGGGAAGTTGTATGACAAATATTGGTCATTACAGAGCAGCAGCAGAAATTTTAAAAGGGGAAGGGTTCGTTCCTACAAGATTATGGATAGCACCTCCAACTAAAATGGATAAAGCTCAACTAATTAGCGAAGGGTATTATTCAATATTTGGTCAAGCAGGGGCAAGAATTGAAATACCAGGATGTAGTTTATGTATGGGTAACCAAGCAAGAGTTGCTGATGAAGCAGTAGTATTTTCAACTTCTACAAGAAACTTTGATAACAGACTTGGAAAAGGGGCAAAAGTTTATCTTGGAAGTGCTGAATTAGCAGCAGTTGTAGCAATGCTTGGAAGATTCCCTACACCAGCAGAATATCAAGAATTTATCAAAAATAAATTAGCAGGAAAAGAGGCAGATGTTTATAAATATTTAGAATTTGATAAACTTCCACAAGAGGTAGTTAAAGAGATGTTAAATTCTTAATTTTCTCTTTCTCTTTTTTTTTCTCTACAATAAACTTAGTATGTAAATAAAAATCATAAATATATTTAGAAAAATTATAAATTTTGATATAATCCAAATTATTTTTAATTTTAAAGGATTACAATATGGTAATATTACCAGCAATTGATTTAAAAGATGGGAAAGCAGTCCGATTAACAAAAGGTCTTATGGATACAGCAAAAATTTATAGTGATGAACCTTGGCAAGTGGCTAAAAAATTTGAAGACTTAGGAAGTAGTTGGCTTCATGTAGTAGATTTAAATGGAGCATTTGCTGGAAAACCTGAGAATTTAGAACAAATTAAAAAAATTGTAGAAAATACAAATTTAAAAGTAGAACTTGGTGGTGGAATTAGAGATGAAGAAACTATAAAAATGTATTTAGAATTAGGAGTTAGTAGAATAATTCTTGGAAGTATCGCAGTAAAAAATCCTGACTTTGTGAAAGAGATGGCAAAAAAATATCCAATAGCAGTGGGAATTGATGCAAAAGATGGATATGTAGCAGTTGAGGGATGGGCAGAAATGAGTGAGATGAAAGCAACAGATTTAGCAAAAGAATTTGCTAATGCTGGTGTTGAAGCAATAATAGCAACTGATATAGCAAAAGATGGGACTTTAAGTGGAGTAAATGTTGAATTTATAAAAGAGATTAGAGATGCAAGTGGTTTAGATGTGATAGCAAGTGGAGGGGTTAAAGATATAAATGATATAAAACTCTTAATAAAAAATAAAATTTATGGTACAATTATTGGTAAAGCTTTTTATGAAGGCACAATAAATTTAGAAGAAGTATTTAAGTTAATTAAGGAGAGATAATGAAAGTATTAGTAGTAGATGATAGTTCAACAATGAGAAGAATTATAGTAAATACATTAGCAAGACTTGGTTATAAAGATGTAGTTCAAGGTGCTGATGGGGTTGAAGCATGGGATGCAATGCAAGCAAATCCAGATATAGGGGTTGTTATTACAGATTGGAATATGCCTAATATGAATGGATTAGAACTTGTAAAAAAAATTAGAGCAGAAGAGAAATATGTAGATATCCCTATTATTATGGTAACAACAGAAGGTGGAAAAGCAGAAGTTATCACAGCTTTAAAAGCAGGTGTTAATAATTATATTGTAAAACCATTTACTCCTCAGGTATTAAAAGAAAAACTTCAAGCTGTATTGGGTGTAAATGAGGGATAATTATTACGAATTAACAATAACTCCCTCTTCATTTAAAGAAGAGATAGAGAGTTTTTTGTTAGATAATTTTAATAATGGGATTGAGGAGTTAGATAATTCGTTAATTTTAAGAAGTGAAAATAAGTTTGAGGAGCTTATAAAATCTCTTAAAATATATATCCATTCATTAGAAGAGATTTTTGAAACGAAAATATCTATTGATATAAAAGTGGAAGAAAAAGAAAATAAAGATTGGATAGCTAATTATCAAAATTCAATTCAACCTGTTGAAATTGAGGAATTTTATATTCATCCAAGTTGGCATTCTCCAAAAGAAAATAAGATAAATATTTTAATAAATCCAGCACTAGCTTTTGGAAGTGGGCATCACGAAACAACTTCTACTTGTGTTTTAGCACTAAAAGAAACTTTAAAACAAAATAATACTTTACTTGATGTAGGGTGTGGGAGTGGAATTTTAGGAATTGTAGCTAACAAACTTGGAGCAGTTGTAGATGCTTGTGATACAGATCCATTAGCAGTAGATAGTGCAAAAGAGAATTACGATTTAAATAATACACAATATGAAAATATTTGGCAAGGTAGTGCGAATAAAACTAATAAACAATATGATGTTGTTGTAGCAAATATTATTGCTGATGTATTAGTGTTTATTTATAAAGATATTGAAAAAGTTGCGAAAGATAAACTTATTTTATCTGGAATTATTGATAAATATAAAGATAAAGTAATTCAAAAATATTCAAAAGAATTTAAAGTTATAAAAGAGATACCAAAAAATGAATGGGTAACTTTGATACTACAAAGGGTATAAATGCAGCAAAATAATGATAATCAAAATAATAACAATAATTTTTTTAATCAAAATCCTCTTATTACATTTGTTCTTTTTGCGATAGTTACTATTTTGGCCTTTAAAGCATTAGCACCACAAGGTTCAAATAACGAAGTAGCACAAAATGGATTTACAAAAAAGATAGATATACCATATTCAGAACTAAAAAAAATGGTTGAAGAGGGAAAAATTTCTTATGTAGGAATAGGACAACATTTAATAAAAGCAAAAACAAAAGATGATACTTATTTAGTAACAAAAAGATTAAATGGTGATTTAACTTTTATTCCACTTTTAGATAAATATAAAGTGCCTTATGATTCAATTCAAGATACAAGTTGGCTTAATGAACTTTTATTTGGTTGGGTTGTTCCAATACTAATATTTTTTGGAATTTGGATGTTTCTTGCTAATAGAATGCAAAAATCACTTGGGAGTAGTATATTAGGTCAAGGTAGTAGTAGTGGGCTAATTTCAAGTGAGAAACCAAAAATTAAATTTGATGATATGGCAGGAAATAAAGAAGCAAAAGAGGAAGTAAAAGAGATTGTTGATTTTTTAAAAGAGCCACAAAGATATTTAGACCTTGGTGCAAAAATACCAAAAGGGGTTCTTTTAGTAGGTCCTCCGGGAACTGGTAAAACTTTATTAGCAAAAGCAGTAGCAGGTGAAGCTGATGTTAAGTTTTTCGCTGTAAGTGGAAGTAGTTTTATTGAAATGTTTGTAGGAGTAGGAGCAAGTAGGGTAAGAGATTTATTTTCACAAGCAAAAAAAGAAGCTCCAGCAATTATTTTTATTGATGAAATTGATGCCATTGGTAAAAGTAGAGCAAGTGGTGGAATGATGGGTGGAAATGATGAAAGAGAACAAACTCTGAATCAACTTTTAGCTGAAATGGATGGTTTTGATAGTGATATTCCTGTGATTGTTTTAGCAGCGACTAATAGACCAGAAGTGTTAGACCCTGCACTACTTAGACCAGGTAGATTTGATAGACAAGTTTTAGTAGATAAACCAGATTTTAAAGGTAGGATAGAAATATTAAAAGTTCATATCAAAGGGTATAAATTAGCAAGAGAAGTAAATCTTGAAGATGTTGCTAAACTTACAGCAGGACTTGCAGGAGCAGATTTAGCAAATATTGTAAATGAAGCAGCACTTCTTGCTGGAAGACAAAATAAAAAAGAGATAGAACAATCAGATTTTCTTGAAGCAATAGAAAGAGCTATTGCTGGACTTGAAAAAAAATCGAGAAGAATTGATGAAAAAGAAAAAAGAATAGTTTCTTATCACGAATCAGGGCATGCTTTGATTGCTCAAATGACAGAAGGTGCAAAAAAAGTTAAAAAAGTTTCTATTGTACCAAGAGGTATGGCAGCACTTGGATATACATTAAATACACCAGAAGAGAATAAATATTTAATGCAAAAACATGAACTTATTGCTGAAATAGATGTTTTACTTGGTGGTAGAGCTGCTGAGGAAGTGTTTATTGGAGAGATTAGCACCGGTGCGAGTAATGACCTTGAAAGAGCTACTGATATCATCAAAGGGATGGTAAAAGTCTATGGTATGAGTGATGTAGCAGGTTTGATGGTACTTGAAAAGCAAAATAATCAATTTTTAGGTGGTGGCTTTGGTAATCAAAGAGATTATTCAGAAAGAATGGCACAAGAAACTGATGATTATATTAAGGCTCTTTTAGAAGAGAGATATAAAGAAGTTAAATTCAAACTTAACGAATATAAAGATGTAATTGAAGCTATGGTAAAAGAATTATATGAAAAAGAGGTTATTACAGGTGAAGAGGTAACGGCTTTAATTGAAAAATATTCTCCACAAAAAGAGATAGAAACAAAAAAGGACGAAAATGAAGAAAACAGAGATAATTCTTAAAGAGGGTTATCCATTTATTGGAGTAACTTTTTCTATATTTTTCTTTTCTCTTGTTATGACAAGTGATTTTTTATGGCAGTTTTTTTGGTTTGTAGTTTTTTCTTTTATGGTTTATTTTTTTTCAAATCCTGAAAGAATTCCAGATGAAAAAGGGGAAGATGTTATTATTTCACCAGCAGATGGGGAAATTATAGAGATTGTAGAAACAAAAGAGAAATTTTTTACAAATTCTGAAATGATAAAAATCTCTATTAGATTAGGTTTGTTAGATAACCATATACAAAGAAGTCCAATAGAGGGAATATTGAAAGAGAATAAATATGTTCATGGGGAATTTTTAGCTTTAAGTAGTGAAAAAGCGAGTGAATTAAATGAACAAAATAGAACTCTTTTTGAAAATAATAAAATAAGTGTAGTTACAAATCAAATAGCAGGATTTATAACAAGAAGAATAGTTTCTTGGCAAAGTGAAGGTCAAGTTGATTTAGCACAAAGATATGGTATGATTATGTTTGGTAGTCAAGTAGATTTATATATACCAAAAGATACAACACTTAAAGTTATTGTGGGTGAAGAGTTAAAAGCAGGGGAAAGTTTAATAGGAATTGTTAGATAAAGACTATTTAAATGCTATAAAAGTAGCAAAATTTCCCCATCTAAAAACCATTTCTATATGCTTAAATCCTACATTATGTAACATTTCACGATTTTCTATTTCAGTATAAGGGATAAGTACATTTTCTAGTGCTTCTCTTTTTTTTGCTATCTCATATTCACTATACCCTTTTTCTTTTTTATATTCATAATATTCATCTATTAAAATTTTATTTAATTTTTTATTTTCTGAAATTAATTTTTCACTCATTAAAAAAATTCCATTTTTTTCCAGTGAATTGTATATTTTTGAAATCAATTTTTCTCTTTTGATTGGTCTAATAAATTGAATAGTATAGTTTGCAATAATTAGTTTATTTTTTTTAAATTCAAAATCTAAAAAATCTTTTTCAAAAAATTTAATATTTACACCAAAGGCTTTTGCTTTTTTTGTCGCTTTTTCTATCATTGCTGATGAATTATCTATTCCTGTTAGTTTTAAAGTTGGATTAAATTTTGCTAAATTTATAAGAAATGTTCCAGTAGAAGAACCTAAATCTAAAACTTTATCTTTATTTTTCAAAAATTTTTTAATAATATTGATTGATAAATTTAAATTTTCTTTATAAAAAGGGACAGACCTATCTATCATATCATCAAAAACATCCGCTACTTCTTTATCAAATTCAAATTGTTTTGTAATCTCTTTTTGAAATACTTTATCTCTCAATTTATTAACCTTTTTTGTTATAATTATATCAAAAAGAATAAAAGGCTTTAAATTTTATGAAAATCAATAATTTAATACTAATTATATTAGCAATGTTTGTTTTTTTAGCAGGGGGAGTTATCTTAATATTTGCTATGTTTAGTGAAGCAAATGAGAATCTAAAAAATGGTATTATATTTTCATCAATATTTTCTATAATAATGTTTGTAGTGTTATTTATTGTTGAAAAAAAGTTATTACTAAAAGAGTACAAAACAAAACAAGAATTAGATAATAAACAACAAGAATTAGATATAACAAATTATACAGATAAATTAACTTCTTTATCAAATAGAAATAAATTTTTTCAAGATTTGCCAAAAGCAAAAGGGATAATTTTAATAGATTTAGATGATTTTTCTATTTTAAATACAATTTATTCAAAAGAGTTTGGAGATGAGTTTTTACAAAAATTAGCATCTAAATTATTAGGTAGCAAATGTATTGATAATCTTTATAGAATGGGTGGAGATGAATTTGCTTTTATTTCTAAAACTGAGGAAGATTTAAAAAGTATTGCTAAATGTTTGTTAAATGTAATTGATAGATTTTATATTGTAAAAGATAATATTATGATTCAAATTACAGCGACAATTTCAGTAACTTATAGTAAACCTTTTATCGAAACTGCTGATTTAGCACTTAAATATGGTAAAAAAAATAAATTAAATTTAGTTGTTTTTTCTAACAATTTAGATATGTTCGAACAAAATAAAACATTTATGGATGTTACGATGAGATTAAAAAAGGCTTTAAAAACTGATAATGTTGTCCCTTTTTTCCAATGTATAAAAGATAAAAATGAAAATACAATAAAATATGAAGCTTTAATGAGAATAAAAGAGGGGGATAAATTTATTTTACCAGCAGTATTTTTAGAGATAGCAAAAAAAACAAAAATTTATCCAGAATTAACTATTCAAATGGTCAAAAAAACTTTTGAATATATGAAAGATAAAGATATCCCTTTTAGTTTTAATTTAAGTTATGATGATATAATAAACAAAAGAATTTATGATTTTATTTTTGATTTAATTGATAAATTTGAAAAAAAAGAAAATATTATTGTAGAATTACTAGAAACAGAAGGGGTTCATAATTTTGCTTATGTTAAAAATTTTATAGATGAGTTACATAAAAGGGGAGTAAAAATATCAATAGATGATTTTGGAAGTGGGTATAGTAATTTTGTTTATTTAGAAAAATTGAATATAGATATTGTAAAAATTGATGGTAGTATAGTATCAAATATACTTTCATCAGAAAATGCTGAATTTTTAGTGAGGACAATGGTTGAATTTTGCAAAAAAAATGGTATAAGTAGTGTAGCAGAATTTGTATCACATAGGGAGATTTTTATGGCATTAAGAGAATTGGGAGTAGATGAATATCAAGGATTTTATTTTTGTAAGCCAAAGGAGAAAATTTAATGAAAAAAGAAACAATCGCTATAAATTATGGATATAAAAAAGATAACAATAGAACAATGAATGTGCCTATTTATCAAACAACTGCTTATGAATATGAAAGTATTGAAAGTGCTGCTAGACTTTTTAATCTTGAAGAAGAGGGAAATATTTATACTCGTATAGGAAATCCAACTACTGAAATTTTTGAAAAAAGGATAGCAAAATTAGAAAGTGGAATTAGTGCCTTGGCAGTTGCGAGTGGAATGGCAAGTATTTTTTATAGTATAGTTAATTTAGTAAAAAGTGGGGATAATGTTATTGCTTCAACTAAACTTTATGGAGGGACTATCACTTTGCTTACTCAAACACTTAAAAATTTTGGGGTTGAGGTAAAATATTTTGATGTTCATAAAGTTAATGAATTAGAAAATTTAATAGATAAAAATACAAAAGCGATAATTTTTGAGAGTGTTGCAAATCCTGCTTTATCTGTTCCAGACTTTGAAACAATAAATAAAATAGCAGATAAAAGAGGGATTATTACAATTTGTGATAATACTATTGCTACTCCTTATGGTTGTAACCCTATAAAATTAGGTACAGATATTGTAGTCCATAGTGCGAGTAAGTATATAGTAGGAAATGGAAGTGCTATCGCAGGGGTTATTATTGAGAGTAAAAAAGCAAAACAAAAACTTAAAAATAATGAATATTTTTCAAAACCAGATGAAAGTTATCACGGACTTGTATATTTAGATAAATTTAAAGACCCTTTTATTGCAAGAGCAAAATTAGCTCTTCTTAGAGATTTTGGAGCAGTTATTTCTCCATTTAATTCTTGGCTTTTACTTCAAGGACTTGAAACATTAAGTTTAAGGATAAAACAACATTCAAAATCAGCACTAAAAATTGCTAAATTTTTGGAGAAAAATGGATTTAAAGTTAATTATCCTATGTTAAAAAGTAATGAAAATTATAAATATAGTAACAAATATTTAAAATATGCTGGTGGTATTATTAGTTTTGAGGTGAAAGATTTTAATACAGCTAAAAAAATAGTTAAAAAGTTAAAATTATTTAGTTTAGTTACAAATATTGGTGATTCAAAATCTATCGTAACACATCCAGCAAGCACCACTCATCAACAATTATCAAAAGAGGAATTGAAAAAAGCAGGGGTGCCAGAAGGGCTAATAAGACTTAGTATAGGACTTGAAAATAGTAAAGATTTAATAAAAGATTTAAAACAAGCGATTAGATAGATGGGAATGTATGATAAAACATTAAGGGAACTTTTTCAAGAAACTAATAAAAGTTTAGAAAATTTTTATAAGGAGAAAAAGATGCCATTTATAATAGATGCAAAAACAGATCCTTTGTATAATAAAGGTTGGAATGAGGCTTGGACTGAAAGTTGGAATAAAGCTCAAACAGAAAGAAAAATAGAAGATGCAATTATAATGATAAAAGAATTTAATTTACCAATAGATACAATAGCAGAAAAATTTGAAATTGATAAAAATATTTTAATTGAAAAATTAAAGGGAAACTTTGAAAATAGAAACTAAAAAAGCAAAATTTAGACAACCATTATATTTAGAGAGTGGAAGATTACTTGAACCATGGGAGATAGTGTATGAAACTTATGGGGAATTAAATGAGAAAAAAGATAATGTAATTTTAATCACTCATGCACTAAGTGGAAGTCATCATGCTGCTGGAAAGTATAGTGATAGTGATAAAAAACCTGGATGGTGGGATGATTTTATAGGTGATGGTAAAGCAGTGGATACTACTAAATTTTTTGTAATTTCTACAAATGTGATAGGAAGTTGTTTTGGCTCAACATCTCCTTTACATCCTCTTCAACCAGGAAGTAGTAAAAGGTATGGTCTTAAATTTCCAGTAATAACAATAAAAGATATGGTAAAAGCACAAAAAATTTTATTAGATAGTTTAGGAATTACCCATTTAAGAGCAATTATTGGTGGTAGTATGGGAGGGATGCAAGCTTTAAGATTTGCTGTTGAATATCCAAATTTTGCTGATGATATTATCCCAATGGCGACTACTTATCAAACTCGACCAGCAGTTATTGCTATAAATAAAATAATGAAAGATTCTATTTTGGCAGATAGTGAATTTAAAAATGGGGAGTATGACCCTATTGAAATTACAAAAAATGGATTAAGAGGATTAGAAATAGCGAGAATGATGGGGTTTTTGGGGTATTTATCCCCTAAAAGTTTTGATAAAAAATTTGGAAGAGAGTATGTAAAAACTGATGGTATGTTTGAACTTTTTGGAAGGTTTCAAGTTGAAAGTTATTTAGAGTATAATGGTGCTAATTTTCCAAAATGGTTTGACCCACTAAGTTATATTTATATATTAAAAGCAATTTCGCTTTTTGATATTTCAAGAGGATATGAAAGTTTATCAAATGCTTTAAATCAAATTGAAGATAGATTACATTTAATAAGTTTTAAAGGGGATACTCTTTTTTATCCAGAAGAGATGAAAAAAATAAAAGATGAAATGGATAAATTAAATAAATTTTGTAATTATTACGAGATTGACAGTGATTATGGACACGATTCATTTTTAGTTGAAGTGGAAAAATTTGAATATATTGTAAAAAATGTGTTAAAATAAAGGAAAAAGATTAAAATATTAATAATCCAAAAATAAGGACGAAATATGATAAATATAGAAGATAATGGAATGTTTGAAATATTTCCAGCAATAAATACTATTTCAGATGCTTTTGAATATCAAAATGCTATGCTGAATAAAATTGTTTTAACTGGTAAAATAAATGCTCTTGAAATAGCAGAAAATTTATTTAATTTTACAGAACAAACAGCTAAAACTTTTACAGAACTTCAATCTCAAATAATTTCAAGTTTAATAAGAGAGTATCGAGAAGAGTTGTTTTCAAAATCAAAAATGAAATCAAAAATTGCCATAAATACATTGAAAAAGAATTTAACATTAAGAAAATTAGATATTGAGGTTTTATCAAAAGATAAAAGATTAAAACAATTTATAGATGGAAAGATATCAAAAACAGAAATTAGAGAGTTTTTAAATAATTTTTTAGATAAATATAGTATTTATAGTGAAATTTTAATAGTAGATGAAAAAGGTAGAATAAAAACAAATACAAATTTAGAAAATAGGGTTAAATTTACAAAAGATTCTATCTTTTCTACATTAAAAACAGATGAAGTGGTTATAAAATATGGAAGAAGTGATATGTTTATTAAAGAAAGAAGTCCATTTTTCTATGTTTCAAAAATCGAAAATACAAAAAGTTTTTTAGTAGTTTGTTTTAAATTTAAAGAAGAAACAGATATTATTTTTAAAAAACTTATCACAGAAAATGAAATTATCACATTTTTAGATAAAAGAAATAATATTTTAGCTTCAAGTGAAAAAGGGATGGATAAATCATTTTTTAAAGGGGTAAAAAAATGCAATGAAAGTGTGATTTCAAATTCTACTTTTTATGTGAAAGTGGCAGATGAGAATGAAGAGTTTTATGCGGTTACTTCTTATAAAAAAAGAAATGATATAAATGTAGTGTCTGAGTTTTATAGTGATAATACTCAGAAAAATAATTTAGCACAATTAACTTCAAATAAGAAAGAACTACAAAAATTAGTAGATGACGGATATTCTATTTTAGAAGATTTATCAGATGTTATCATAAATGGAGAACTTATAGCCGCAAAAAGCAAACAATATATTTTGATACCTATTTTAGATAATTTAAGAGAAGTAAGTGTGAGAATTGTAAAACTAATAGAATTGTCAATTTCTAATTTACAAAAAATTATAGATGAAACTATGGTAAATAATGTAAAAATTTTATCAAAATTTGTAGCTGATACAATAGTTAGAAATATGTATGAAAGATGTAATGATATTAAATGGTGGGCAATGTTTGTTGCTAAAAAATTAGAAAATAAATCACTATTATCTAATGATTTAAAATATTTAAATGATTTGTACCAAAATTATAGTGATATTTTTATATATAATGAAAATTCTGAAATTATTTCAATATCTAATTCTACTAATTTAATTGGTGAAAAAATAGAGCATAACTATACAAATTCAAATAAAGATGCTAATAAATGTTTTGTGAGTGAGTATATGAGTACTAAACTTTATGATAAAAATACTTATATGTATTATGCTACTATTTTGGATAATGATAAAATTATAGGTGGAATTGGGAGTGTATTGGATATCCAAAAAGAGATTGGGAATATTCTAAATAATTTATTTACAGATAAAAAAGGGATAGCATTAATCGTAGATAAAAATAAAAATATTATATTTTCTACTGATGATAAGTTTAAAAATAAATTTGATTTAGTAGAATTAAAAGATGGATATTTAGATGATGTCAAATTAGATGATATAAATTATAAAATTTCAATATCTCAAACAAGTGAGTATAGAGAGTATAAAAATGATAGTTTATTTGTAGTAATTTTGATGGAGAAATAGATGAAAAATTATGAAGAAAAGTTAAAAGAAGCAAGAGAATTGCTTGATAAATTGAATAATCCAGAAATAACTTTATATGAGGGGATGGAAATTTATAAAAAAGGGATTAAAATATTAGAAGAAGCTACTAAAATATTAGAAGAAGCAAAACTTGAATATGAAGAGATAAAAAAGTGAAAATAGCAGTTATTCAAACATCATCTTTACCGTATGAAAAAGCTAAAATTAATTATTTTCTTTCTATTTTGAGAAGTAAAGGGGTTAAATTAGTTGTAATTGGTGAATATGTCTTAAATCTATTTTTTAAAGAATTAGAAAAAACTCCTATTAGTTTTATAAAACAGCAATCACTTCATCAATTTGAATTATTTAAAAAACTTGTAAATAGATATAATATGACGATAGTAGCACCACTTATAATGGTAAAAAAAGATAATTTATATAAAGTTTTTGTAAAGTTTTCTCCAAAAAATACTAGAATTTATTATCAACAATTTTTAATGCCTTATTCTCATTGGAATGAAAAAAATTTTTTTTCAATTAAACTTAATAAACCTTTGATATTTAAAATAGATAAATTTAATATTGCTATTTTGCCAGGATTTGAAACTCATTTTGATGAGTTTTGGCAATATTTTAGGAAAAAAAATATTGATTTAGTAGTAGTCCCAAGTGTTGGTAGTTTTGAATCAAAAAAAAGATGGAGAGATTTATTATCAACAAAAGCATTTTTAAATAATTGTTATGTATTAAGAGCAAATAGAGTAGGAAAGTTCGAAAATTGGAAATTTTATGGAGATAGTTTTTTGGCTAATCCAGATGGAGAAATTATCGATTTTCTTTCAAATAAAGAAGAGTTGTTAATTGTAGAATTAGATAAATCAGAAGTAAAACTTGCAAAAAAAGAGTGGGGTTTTTCTATGTTAAGAAAAGAGATAGATTTTGAGGAGATTTTATGAATAGGATTAAACCAAGTGAAAATTTAAAATCATTAGTTTTATTATATGTAGAAGATGAACCATTTATTAGAGAGAGTTTTGAGTTAATGATAAAAAGATATTTTAAAAAAATTTATGTTGCTAAAAATGGGGAAGAGGGTGTTGAAACTTTTAAAAATCATAATGATATAGATTTGATTATGAGTGATATTAGAATGCCTAAAATGAGTGGATTAGAAATGGCACAAGAGATAAAAAATATAAATTATGAAATCCCTATTATTTTTACTACTGCTTTTGGCGATAGTGATTATTTACAACAAGCCATAGATGTAGGTGCTGATGGATATATT
>Ga0256837_1001596_pt1 | contig 15371 bp, 12 predicted proteins | sample 4562384metaG_FD_185976 | JGI IMG/M metagenome (GOLD analysis project Ga0256837, IMG submission 185976) | Hydrothermal vent microbial communities from Guaymas Basin, Mexico - 4561-384 | ecosystem: Environmental > Aquatic > Marine > Hydrothermal vents | place: Mexico: Guaymas Basin | collected... | reverse complement strand
GCTTAGAGTGTTCTAATGTTACTTTTTTATCACAAGTAGTAGTAGTACAAAATTAAGCTTGTTTTTATTAAACAAACTATAACATAGTAGATTAGACAAAGAAAATAGAGCAAAAAAACAAAAAGGCTTTCTTATGAAATGCAAAGCAATTGGACACAAAGTTCTCATACACGGAAATATCAAAAGTATAAATCATTATCATACGATTTCAGATGAAATAGAAGCACTCATTCGTAACAATATAAAAGAGCTTGAAGTTTACATATATGATTCAATATCACTGACATCGTCAGTTATTGGGTATTTCTCAAAACTTGTTCATGTTGACAATATCGGTATAAGAGTAAAAATATCTGATAATCAGCTTTATGAACTCTTAGAAGATTTGGGTTTGCTTAGTACACTGCATGTAGAGAGACTCTAAGTATATGCAAAACTTTGTCTACAAAGTCATAGAAGATAAAATTCAGATAAATAAAGATGAACTAAAAAAACTCAATGAAGCTTCAACACTTCTTATACAGGTGTTTTCTGGAGAAGAAGAACAAAAAACTCTTAAAATACTAAAAGAACTCCACAGCCAACTTCCAAAAGCTATCATCATCACAGCATCAACCGACGGTGAAATTTTTCAAGATGAAGTCTGCCTGCATAGTACCGTCATTTCTATTAGCAGCTTTGAACATACAGATATCCGCATTGCTTATGTGTCTCAAGAAAACAGTTATGAAGAGGGCAAAGCCCTTGCTAAAAAGCTGTGTACTCCCAAAACCAAACTTCTTTTGTCCTTCACAGACGGACTTACCTGTAACGGTGAGGAGTTTTTAAACGGTATTTACAGTGTTGCTCCCGATGTCATTGTTGCCGGAGGGCTCGCAGGTGATAATGCCAAGTTTGAAAAGTGCTTTATAGGGATAAATGAAAAACTCTACTCCAAAGGTGCTGTCGGTGTTGCATTTGATTCTGATATTCTTTTGGTACAGAGTCTCTATAACTTCGGCTGGCAGCCCATCGGTTTTAAACATACCATTACAAAGTCTTTTAAAAACAGGGTTTATACCATTGACGGCATTAGTGCTGTTGATTTTTACAAAAAATATCTTGGCGATGTTATTACAGACAAACTCCCTCTAACGGGCATAGAATTTCCACTCATTCTTAAAAGAAATGACCTCGAAATCGCACGGGCAGTTGTGCAAAAACATGATGACAATTCACTCTCGTTTGTAGGAAATATCAAAGAAGGTTCAACTGTTTACCTTGGTATAGGTGAGAGAGAATCAATTTTGGCCAATCATATAAACAAAACAAAGGTACTCAATGTCGAAGCCTTTTTTATCTACTCCTGCATGGCAAGACGACGCTTTATTCCAGACCTTGTACATCAAGAGCTGACACCTTTTGCATCTCTTGCACCAACGAGCGGTTTTTTTACCTATGGAGAATTTTTTACAGACTCTTCTACACAAAAACCAGAGCTGCTTAACCAAACACTCACGGCACTTGCACTTTCCGAAACAACAAAATATAATTCGAAAACTACTACTTTACAGAAAAAAAGTACAGAAAAAAACAGAGCTTTTGAAGCGCTTATGCACATTATAGAAGTGACCTCAAAAGAGCTGCAAGAACGAATACAGCTCCAAGAAAAGATAAACAAAGAGCTCAGTGCAAAAACAAAAACACTTGAGCGTATTCAGGAGATGTCGGGTCTTGGTTCATGGGAGCTTGACCTTGACACTATGAAGGTGCAGTGGTCGGAGATGAGTTATAAGATATACAATAGAGACCCGAGTGAAGCACCTCCTGACTATCTGGAGTTTTTAAATATGGTCATACCAAAAGACAGAGAAAAACTTATAAATGCGCACAAAACATCTGCTGATGGTGAACTCCACTCTATTGAAATTCGGGTAAGGCGTGATGATGGCAAGATTATTACTGTTTTAGAGAGCGGAAAGATGCTCTATGATGAAGACAATCACCCTCTTAAAATTGTCGGAACAACCTTTGACATTACCGACCTGCGTCTAAAAGACACTATGCTGATGCAACAGGCAAGGTCTGCACAGATGGGTGATATGATAAATATGATAGCTCATCAGTGGCGGCAACCCTTAAATGCCATCTCCTCCGCTGCAATAAAACTTAACTTGCAAAGCAGTATGGGGATTGCAACAACAGATGAGATAGAAAAAACAACACATTTCATTGAAGATATGACACAAAAGATGTCTCAAACCATCAATGACTTTATGAACTTTACCAAGCCGACAAAACACAAAGAAGATATTGACTTTAATGAAATCTTAGAAGAAATTTTAAAAATTATGGGTCAACAGCTTAAAAATAACAATATTTCTATCACAACAGAGATAGAACCTGATATTCATCTGCATACATTTAAAAAAGAGCTTGAACATATACTTATAAACATTATCTCAAATGCAAGAGATGCTCTTGAAGCACTTGACGATATAGATAAAAATATTCATATTCACATCTATGAAAAACACTCTTTGTGTATAATAAAGATAAAAGACAATGCCGGAGGAATTGATGAAGCCATCATCAACAGAATTTTTGACCCTTATTTTACGACTAAAGAAGCAAGCAAAGGAACAGGTCTTGGTCTGTATATGAGCAAAAAGATTCTCCATGAACACCTTGACGGTGAAATTTTTGTACGTAATTTCGAAAACGGCGCAGAATTTACTATAATATTGGATACAACAAAAATATTGGATACAACAAATGAATGATTCTTTAACAGATATATACAAAACACTTAATATCTTGTGTGTAGAAGATGATCTTGATATACTTGAAACCTATAAAAGCTTATTTTCATTAATCTTTAAAGAGGTATATTTTGCCACAAACGGCAAAGAGGGTTTTGAATCTTTTCAAAAACATAAAATTGATATAGTTCTCACAGACCATATGATGCCTATTTGGACAGGACTTGAAATGACAAAAGCCATTCGAGAGGTTGATCCTTCTATACCTATTGTAATGGTTACAGCACTTGAGAGTATTGAGATGTTGCGTGAGGCTATAGACTTGAATATAACAAGTTTTTTAAAAAAGCCTTTTACTTCACACTCCTTATTTAATGTGTTTAATGTTGCTGTTAAACTGGTTATCGTTGAACGATGTATTATGAAAGAGCAGACAGAAAAAATAGAATACAACCACTATCAAGAGAACCTGAGCTTTGACAAAGAGAAGATTATCAGCACAAATGAGTGCAGTAGAGACAATAAGCTGCTTCACTTTTCATGCAATCTCTTTTACAAACCAAAAGACATACTCAGTGGAGACAGTTATATCATAAAAAAGATATCGCCAACACAAAACCTTGTTTTTATTGTAGATGGCATGGGTAAAGGCATATCTGCATCACTGACTGCTATGCTTTGCAGTGCTTTTGTCAACTACTATGCACAAAAAATGAAAGAGGAAAAAAACTTTTCGCTCACGCAGCTTCTTGATGAGTTATTACGTTACATACAGCCTACTCTCTCAGAATATGAAGTTGTTTCTGCATCTTTTTTCTACTTTGATGCACAAACAGATACTATTGAGTATGCACTCTTTTCAATGCCTCCTGCTCTTTATCTGTTACAAAATGATACCGAAGTACAAAAGATATGCTCAAACAACCCTCCAATATCACCATACTCAACAGAGTACAACGTAAAGAAATTACCACTTTCAAATATTCGTAAAATGCTTATCTACAGTGACGGACTCAATGAATGCACTACAGACAAAACAGACCAACTCTACACGCTTCATATCAAAGAAGATTTCCTAAAAGCAGACTCTATTGAAACATTTCAAAAACTTTTTGAAGAAAAATGTTCCTTGCAAGAAGATGATATAACTTACATTTTTCTTTATGATAAGACCAAGGATGAACAATGAAAAATATAGCAAATCTTACACAAGAACTTAGTATCTTATATGTTGAAGATGACCAAACCTCAAGAGAGCAAACAACTGAAATATTTGAATTGCTTTTTGACTCTGTAGAGACTACTGTAGATGGAGAAGAAGCTTTACAAAAATACGAAAAAGAGAAATTTGACATAATTATTACTGACATCAATATGCCAAATATAAACGGTTTGGAACTTATAAAACAGATAAAAAAGATTGATGAAGAACAACCCATTATTATTATTTCTGCTCATAGTAACTCAGAATATCTTCTTGAAGTAATCGAACTTGGAGTAGAGCATTTTATTATCAAACCCATACAGATGCAACATCTCATATCTGTTTTAAAAAGAGTTGCCGATGCTATTCATGCCAAAAAGATTTTGCATTTCTACCATGAAGAGCTTGAGCAACAAGTAGAAGAAAAAACAGCTATATTGGCACAGCAATATGTCACTGATGAATTAACAGGACTTAAAAACAGAAATGCTTTTATAAAAAAATACTATAAAAAGCATCAAGAGAGTATAATTGTACTCATAAGTATTGACAATTTTAACTCTTTACTCATTACCTACGGATATGATAACTGCGACTATATCATTCAAGAGTTAGCTCAATTTTTAAAACAAAATCTCCCAGAATATACAGAACTCTACAGAATAGATGACCATGATTTTTCCTTTGTTTCAGCTAAACATTCTGTAAAAGATTTGCATAAAACTGCTCAAAAGCTACAACAACAAATAGCTTCAAAAGAGTTGTTTTTTGAAGATCTTTCAACACATATCACTATTTCAGTTGCCCTTGCCAAGGGGAAGAGTGATTTGCTTAAAAAATCACATATGGCCTTAAAAGAGGCTCAAAAGCTTGGAAAAAATCGCTTGAAAATCTACACAAAAGACTCACCTACGGAACTTTTACAACACAAAATAAAAAGAGTTATGCCAAAACTCAAACGAAGCATAGAAGACAACAACGTTCTTCCCTACTTTCAGCCAATCATTAACAATAAAACAAATACCATAGAGAAGTATGAGTGTCTTGCTAGAATAGTTGATGACGATGGTATTGTACAATCACCTGCTGATTTTATTGATGTTGCAGAGCTTACCGGTATGCTCTCAGATATAACCCGTATTATGATTGACAAATCTTTTATGGCTTTCAAAAATAACAAACACCAATTTTCCATAAATATCAGTGAATATGACTTAAATGACGGCTATTTGCGTGAGTATCTAAAACAAAAGTGTAAAGAGCACTCTATTGAGAGCTCACGCGTTGTTTTAGAGGTGCTCGAGGGGGTCAGTGTTATTGGAGCAAAAAACTCACTCGAACAGTTAATGAACCTCAAACTTGACGGTTTTTTGATAGCCATTGATGATTTTGGCGTACAAAATTCCAACTTTGAGCGTGTACACTCCATGCATGTTGACTATATAAAAATAGACGGCAGTTTTATAAAAGATATTCATAAAGATTCAAAAAGTTACAATGTTGTAAAAACCATTAATGATTTTGGCAAAAGTATTGATGCAAAAATCATTGCAGAGTATGTTCACTCTAAAGAGGTTCAGGAGATTGTAAAAAACTTAGGTATTGAATACTCTCAAGGATACTACTTTTCACAACCTCTAAAAGAGTTACAAAATTAGCTATAATTGCATAAAAATTTAAACAATTGAGAGCCTATGAAATTTACTTTAGAAGCTACTAGTGGCAAAGCACGTGCTGCTACTATAAAAACTGCACACTCGACTATAAAAACCCCTGTATTTATGCCTGTTGGAACGGTTGGAAGTGTTAAGAGCCTTGATGTTCATGATGTACTTGATATGCTTGGCGCTGAGATAATACTCGCAAATACCTACCATATGTACCTGCGCCCCGGTGACAAAACAGTGGCAAAGATGGGAAAACTTCACGGTTTTACAAAATATCCGAAGAGTTTTTTAACAGACAGTGGCGGTTTTCAGGCATTTTCTCTCTCAGATATGAGTAAACCAAAAACTGACGGTATTGAATTTCGCTCTCACATAGATGGAAGCAAACACTTCTTTACACCGAAAAAAGTAATCGATATTCAGCATAATCTAGGTTCAGACATTATGATGATACTCGATGACCTTGTAGCTCTTCCTGCGACACAGGAACGCATCAAGCTTAGCATCGAGCGAACAACTGCCTGGGCAAAAGAGTCCATAGAGTACTTTCGTGCCAAACAAAAAGAGGGTATCGGCGTTGAGCAAAATATCTTTGCCATCATCCAAGGTGGAACAGATAAGGCATTTCGTACCAAAAGTGCTACGGAGCTGTGTGCACTTGATTATGACGGTTTTGCCATTGGTGGTCTCTCTGTTGGTGAGCTTAACAACGAAATGTATGACACCGTAGAGCATACAACACAGTATATGCCCAAAGACAAACCACGCTATCTTATGGGTGTGGGAACGCCAGAAGATTTGATAGAGAACATCGAGCGGGGTATCGATATGTTTGACTGCGTTATGCCAACAAGAAATGCAAGAAACGGTACGCTCTTTACCTCTTTTGGCAAGCTTAACATCAAAGGTGCAAAGTATAAAGAAGATCCGGCTCCGATCGATCCTGAGTGTGAGTGTATCACCTGTAAGACATACTCACGCGCTTACATCAACCACCTCTTTCGCTCACGTGAAATAACATACTTTAGACTCGCAACTATCCACAATCTCCACTACTACCTTAACCTGATGCGTGAGGTGCGTGAGGCGATACTTGAAGATAGATTTGCCGAGTATAAAAAAGAGTTCTATGCAAAAAGAAGCTAAGGAGAAGCTGTGAATGATACAACAGACATTACAACACTAACGATTAGAATTGCTATTTTTGTCGTGATTGCGGCTATTTTCTTTTTTGTTTTAAAAGGAGAGAAGAAAAAAGACTAGCCAAGTCTTTGTACTTCTCCAAAAAGCTCTTCATTGTTGTAGAGGGACTGTGCATTTTTTACAGTGCTGCACTTTGTAGTATCAAATAGTACAAGCTCATCTACACGCATCCCTTCCCCTACTTTGCCAGCCTCTTTTTTTATCGCTTTTGCCGGTTTTTGTACCGCTCTTTTAATAAGCTCACTCATAGAGACTATTCCACTTTTAACAAGCTTCGTATAGTAGAGTGGCAGAGCATCACTTAAAGCCTCACACCCATAGGCAGCGTCATAAAATGCCACCTCTTTGTTTACAGGTGAATTTGGTTGATGCAGAGTTGTAAGTACATCAATATCACCATTTTTAAAAGCCTCCAAGAGTAGCTCTTTGCTCTCTGTTGATGCGAGCGGCGGGTTGAGTTTTGCTGTGGTGTTAAAGCCTTCACACGCTTCATCTGAGTGTAAAAGGTGGTGAATAGAGACCTCACAGCTCACGCGCACTCCCTCTTTTTTTGCTTTTGCAATGAGCTCGACCGAGCGAGGAGAGGCGATGGATTTAAAGAGTATCTTTATGCCAAAGTGGCGAGCAATTTCTATCATACGAGAGACATGCAGTACTTCACTAAGTTCAGGTATGCCTGCAAGTCCTAAGCGTGAGCTTACATCACCATCAAGCATCACACCTGCATTTATCAGTGAGTTATCCTCTGCCTTACAAAAGAGTGTCACATCATACATCTGTACATACTCTGCTATTTTGATGGCGAGGTTGTTCTTTGCAGTTGTACTCATATAAGGGGCAATGACACCTTTTTTAAGCAGTATGGCGATGTTTGAGAGCGTCATATCACTCTTTAGGGTATTAAGCATCACATCGATTGTAACATCATCTATGCCTTTAATGCCGTTTTGTGCAAACTCCAAGACCACCTCATCATCAATGGCAGGCTGGCTATCAGCATTGAGCACAATATGCCCTACTCCACCGCAAGCGGCCTCTTTTGCAATCTTATGAATGTTTTTTGAGTTAAGCTGTGCATCTTTTAAACGCACATTAAGGTCAATGAGCGCTGGCATGACATAGGCACCATTTGCATCAACTACTTCATGGTTAACAGCTTCAATACTTGGCGCAATCTTGCTTACCTTACCATCTTCTATGAGCAGATCAACTCTTCTCTCTCCATCAACATCACAAACAACTGCATTTGATATAAGCATTTTAGACCACCTTTGATATAATGGTGATATTATAAGAAAAGAAGGCTTAAAACTGATGAAAATCCTCGTCTGCGCACTCGAACACTCTGCAAATATCCACCTTGCATCCCTTAAAAAAGAGCTGGGGGATGATGTCGAGCTTGTCGGTATCTTTAACAAAGAGTTAGGAAACAGCATAGTTGATCTGCGCTCTTTGGCGATAATGGGCATTGTCGATGCACTCAAAAAACTGCGTTTTTTCTTTAAACTTGCCGATGAGATGGTAGAGCTCTCACAAGAGGCAGATAAAGTTCTGCTTATCGACTCATCAGGCTTTAACCTGCCACTGGCAAAAAAAATAAAGAAAAAATACCCTGACAAAGAGATTATCTACTACATTTTACCCCAGGCCTGGGCATGGAAGAAAAAACGTATCCCTGTTCTTGCTCGTACCATTGACCATCTCTGCTCCATTTTGCCTTTTGAGCCTGCCTACTATCCAAAAGATGCACCCATTGAGTATGTAGGACACCCTCTGCTAGACCAGATAAAGCAGTTTAAAACTGAGCTGCGTGAGGATATACAACACATTACCTTTATGCCAGGAAGTCGAAAAGGAGAGATAAAACGACTTATGCCTGTCTTTCGGGAGGTGCGTGAGGCTTTAGAGATTGAAAGAGCTACCATCATCGTACCAAAATACTTCACGCAAGAGAGCATCGATGAGCTCTATGGAGACTTGAGTAGTTTTGAAGTTGTACATGATGCTCACGCAACACTCTACGATGCTGATTTTGCCTTTATCTGCAGTGGTACGGCAACACTTGAAGCAGCACTTATTGGAACGCCTTTTGTGCTTGCATACAAAGCAAAGGCCTTTGATTATTTCATAGGGCGTATGCTGATAAAGCTCAACTATGTAGGACTAGCAAATATTATGTTTGAGAAGTTTAAAGGCCAAGCGATTCACCCTGAGTTTTTACAGCATGAAGTAACAAAAGAAAATCTCTTAGAGGCATATAAGAGCTATAAAAAAGAGGCATTTATCACTCATGCAAAAGAGCTGCGTGAGTACCTTGGCTCTGGGAGTTCTAAAAGAGTGGCACAGATTATAAAATCTTAGCGCTTCTCTTTTTTGACTTTATTCATAAAGATCTTTTTACCCGTAGTTTTTGGTGCTCTTTTTGGCTTATCATCTTTTTTATCACCCTTTTTGAACTCTTTTTTAAAGTCACCCTTAGGCTTTTTGTCATCTCGTCTCTCTGATTTTTCTTTGTCAAACTTTGGAGCTTCACGAGTAGAGTCTTCATAGCGTTTTTTCGCTACCTCTTTTATCTCCTCTTTTGAAAGTTTTTTTCTTGCTGGTCTGCTGTCTGTTTTTTTTGCTTTTTGCGGATACTCAAAGCCTTCTACTTTTTCTTGTTTTATAGCACGACCTAAAAGCATCTCTATCTTGTAAAGAACTCTTTGTTCCTCTTCATTGACAAGCATCACAGCCATCTCTTGTGCGCGGCCTACACGCTCTACATAGACAATAGGCTCTACTGGCATATCGTAACTGATGATAAGTGCAGCTCTGAGTGACTTGTTTTGAACAAGCTCTTTATCTTCTACAACTTTTACATCATACTTGGCAAGACTTTCTTGCAGTTGTGCTACATCTTTTGAACATACTACTACTGTCTCTTGCGTGCTGTTTTGGTCTATGATTTTTTCTAAAAGTTCTACTTTTTTCTCTTGCGGGCATGGGTGTATTTTGTGGTTTGCGGGTTTTACTGTAATTGTCGCAGGCATTTGGCATCCTATATGGGTATTATTACTGTAATTATACCCATTTATGCCAAAAAGAAGAGAAAGTTTTAAAAATCAACTCTCTGTAAAAAAAGTTCCGGTTCTACAAAACCAACAATACGTTTTGATTCAAGCAGTTTCCCGCTCTTATCAAAGAGTAAAATCACAGGAGGTCCAAAGACACCATAGGCTTTTGCGAGTTCTTTTTGTTCTTTTGAGTTCTCTGTCAAGTCTGCACGAATGAGTACAAACTCACGCATCTTCTTTTGTACAGCAGGGTCTTTAAAAGTTACCTCTTCTAGCTCTTTACATGCTGTACACCATGCAGCTGAGAAGTCAAGCAGTACCTTTTTTCCTCTGTTTGCATCAAGCAGCTTTTGCAGCTCTTCTTTGTTTTTTACAACTTGAAATTCTAAAGCATTTGCATTTTGAGCACTTACATGGCTTTTCTCTTTGGCTGTTAAAAATCCCAACGGTTTTGTCATACTCGCATTCCCTGCAAGCACACCTACAAATAGAGCTACTGAGTAGATAAAGAGCAAGAAGGCAACTGTACGTTTAAAGATATGCCCCTCTTGCGTGAGCGCTCCAAGATAAAGCCCAAAACCAATACCCAAGAAACTATACAGCAGTACAACCACTTCATACGATACTACTTTCTCAAGCATCCAGATAGCAACACCCAGCATAAGCACACCAAAGATGGCATTAACCAGTGTCATCCAAGCTCCCGGTTTTGGCATAAACTTACCGGCACTCACACCAACGACAATGAGCGGCAGTCCCATACCAAGACTCATCGTAAAAAGAGCCGCTCCACCTAAAAGTGCATCACCTGTTTGACCGATGTAAACCAAAGCACCTGCCAATGGTGCTGCAACACACGGTCCAACAATTAAAGCAGATAAAAAGCCCATAATTGCCACACCGACAAATCCGCTTCTGTTTGAGTTTTGACTTACCTTGCTTACAAGAGCATCTGGAAGTTTAAGCTCATAGTAACCAAACATAGAAAGAGCAAGTGCTACAAATACAGCGGCAAAGGAGTAAACCACCCATGGATTTTGCAGTGCTGCTTGCAGGTTTGCACCAAAGAGTCCGGCAAGAACTCCGGCTATTGTATAGGCCAGTGCCATGGCAAGCACATAGACAAGAGAGAGGAAAAATGCTTTTTTGGTAGTAAGTCCTTCACCTTGTGATACGATGAGCCCTGAGATAATAGGTATCATAGGAAAGACACATGGTGTGAGTGAGAGCAGTACGCCAAAGACAAAAAATGTCGCAAGGACAACAAAAAATGAGCTCGATTTGATGGTATCTGCTATCATATCCGTCTCAGACTTTTGTGCTGTAGTTTGTTCTTTTGACTCTTTTGCATTACCAAGTTTTGATACATCTATCTTTACACTCAAGACTTTTTCACTTGGCTCATAACACAATCCTTCTTCCGAACACCCCTGATAAACGATCTTTACCTTTGCATCAACAATACCGCTAAGAGAATCATCTTTACCTAAAGTAAGTACAAACTCAGGTGTCTGTAAAAAGACCTTTTCACCTTCATGCTCAACTGCTGTCGGTGCCTCTATAGACTTTATATAGAGCCCTTTTGGCTCAAGAAGCTCGATCTTTAGCTCTTTTTCATAAAGGTAGATACTTTTTGCAATCTTTACACCTGTAATTATCTGTTGTCTATCATTAACTTTGGCATAAGGTTTAAAAGCCTGATTGGGCATTAAGAAGTCTGCATTTAAAGTAATAGCTCCAAAGAGCCAGATACCCATAAACACATAGAAAATATTTTTTTTCATTTATAAGCCTTTTTAATAGTAAAAATATAGCACTATCTTACACATTTTTTTTTAAACTTGTATTATAATACCCAAAAAGAAAATAAGAGTAAAAAATGAACATAGAGCCAGATACAGAAATATGCGTGTGTAATTCACTCAGCGTTGCAGATATTGCCAAACTTATTAAAGAAAAAAACCTTAAAACTCTTGAAGATATTTTAGAAAATAATGAAACGCCAATAGGAGATAAATGCGAGGCATGCCATGATGAAGGCTACCATAATGACGGACTAAACATTCCTATGGTACTTTCCATGGTTAAGAGTGGACGTTTGTAGGAATCTCTACTACAAACTCCGTTCCTCCATCTCTGACATTTACTTTGATATCCCCGCCAAAATGTTTTTCGACAATCATTTTTGACATATACAGACCAAGCCCTGTACCATTTTTGCCTTTTGTACTGAAGTACGGCTCAAAAAGTCTTTTGAGATACTCTTGTTTGATACCACCTGCTTTATCACAAATAGAAATAAAAAGTTTTTCATCTTCTTTATTTACTGTAATAATGATCTCTTTTTTATCAAGATCACTTTTTTCATAAGCATCAATTGCATTGTTAATGATATTTAAAAGCACCTGTATTAACTCATTTACATAGACCTTGGCTTCTATATCTTTTGCACCTCTTACATAAATGCGGATATTTGATTTTTTTGCACGTGGTTCTATAAAGCCTAAGACCTTATCCAATAGATCTTTTACTTTAATGGTTGAGAGCTCTTTATTTGGATGAAAATAAGTTTTGAAGTCATCAATTGTATTAGAGAGATAAACAATGGAATTACTGATATTTTGTAATGTCTCAGATATCTCTTTTTGGCTGATATCTTCACCCATCATCTCTTTGAGTTGCAGGTTTGATATTTGCAGTGTTATAGTATTGAGAGGTTGTCTCCACTGATGCGCTATCATAGATATCATCTCACCCATTACTGCCTGTTTTGACTGTGTTGTAAGGAGTTCATCTTTTTGAATAAGCTCTGCAACCTTTTCTTTTACAGTGGCTTCTAGTGACTCATTTATCTCACGAAGCTCTTTAGTCTTTTCATTTACCTGCTTTTCCAACTCTTTGTTGAAGTTTTTGAGTTTTCTCTGATAATAGACCATAATAAAAAAGATAATCAGCATCACAAAGATGACTTTAAATGTCAAAGAGTAATCAAGCGTACTTTCATATCTGTTGATACGCCATGAATTAATGATATTTTCTATTTTTTGATTAGGAATCTTGTCTAATGCTTTTTGAATGATACTCTGTAAAACAGCTTCATTTTTTTGAACCCCTATAGAGCCGTGAATAGGGTGTTTTTTTGCTAAAAATCCATTTATTTTCAGTTTTCCATAACCATATTGGTCAATAATATAATCGGCCTGTTCATCTATAGCTATAATTGCATATGCCTTACCATATAGAACATCTCGAACCATTTTATTTTTATCATACTCGACTTTTATCGTTAAATAAGGATAAAGATATTTCAGATAATCACGCAGTGACTCCTTTTGAATCAAAAGAACCTTTCCTTGTAAGTTCTGAGGATCATCAACAAAAGAGTTTTCAAGCTTACTAAGCAGTGCAAAACTTGTTGCACTAAATGGTTTTGTCTTGTTAAGCATAGGAAAATTATGCGCCTCGCTCACAACAACTGAGAGCATCTGACATCTCTTCTTTTGAAGGTTTTCATGAAGCTCTTTTTCAGATCTTGCAGGAACACCTTCAAAATTCAGACCAGTCATTTCAGAAATGACTTGATACACAGAAGCCATCTCTCCTGTCATATGGCCATTTTTATATCCATCAATCGGAAAAAGATCATAATTCGTACATACTTTTATATTTTGATGTTCTTGTATATATTTTTGCTCTTCTTCGGTTAATTTCAGATTTTTCAATTTTGCCGGTTCATAGACATACTCATCAAGTTCTCTACCAAAAAGGCCATATTTCTTTTCAAACAGCTCTTTTTGTTTTTTTAAAAAGTTTGTATCAATAGAACCTATTTCATACGTATATGGAAGAATAAGATGCTGAATTCCATCTGCTTCTTTTTCAAGGTCATCAATCGAAATATCTGAATTATATTTATCGTGAATAATACGTGCCAACTCTTTTTTATGCGTGAGTGCATACTCCCAGCCACGTTTTGATGCATCAATAAAAGCCTGTGTTCGTTTAGCATGTTTTACAAGCTCTTTTTGAGAGGTAAACAACTCCAACTGCATAATAAAGAGATTATCATCACTGGGATCGAGCAAATTGTATTTGACACCCATTCTATCAAGTATATAGGGCTGATTCGATATAAAAGCGGTCATGGCTGAGACTTCACCATTTACAAACTTGTCAACTTTATAGGTGTGTGGTACCAAGATAATATCATCAACATTGACACCATAGCCTTTAAAGTATTCACCAAAGTTCAACTCAAAGTCCTCTTTTGTAGAGGCCATCACTTTTTTACCGATAAGATCTTGTGGGGAGTGAATATCCGGAGTAGTAATAAGCACAAGTGCTGCGCGTTTAAAATATGATGCCAGCAGAACAATCTCTTTACCCTTGAGGTAATCAATTAGCGTCAATGAGTTATAGATTCCATAGTTGGCACGACCCGAGAGTACCTCATTTTCTATATCCAGACCATAAGTGTACTCACGCAGCTCTACATCAAGCCCGGCACCTTTATAAAAACCCTTCTCTTTTGCTGCTATAAAACCTGCAAACTCAAACTGGTACTTCCAGTGCAGCTGCAGCGATACTTTTTCCAACTTGTTCTCTGCTGCGTGAGCAAAGAAGGTAACAGAGAGTAAAAAAAGTATAAAAACATATCTCATCTATAATCTTTTAAGTACATCTTCAAAGCCACCTTTGACAATCTCTTTTACACAACAGGCTATCATTAGATTAACAGGATGTGCAAAGTCCTCTATCAGACGCTCTTTATCATCAACAAAATAGCCCTCACGTTCAAACTTTTCATCCTCTGCAAAATTTTCTATATATGCTTTTGTCTCCTGCATATATCCATAGACCTCTTTACCAAGTCCATAAGCAAAGCCACACTCCCAAACAGTTCCACTGTCTGCTTCTTTTCCACGAAAAGGATTCAAATTAGCTATAACAATGTCTGCTTTTTGTATCATTGCAACATTCGCATCAAATATATCTTTGGCAATTTTGTGTTTACTCTGAGAAAAATCAACTACATTATCAAGTGGATACAGGCCCTCATAACCATACTTTTTACATAAAGCCACAAGCTCTTTCCCGATTTCAATAGAGTTTTCCTCAAAAACATCCGGACCGGCAATATATATCTTTTTCACGTACTTCCTCTTTTTCATAATGAGTCATAAATATAAACGATTTTATCATAAACTTACTAAATTGTAAAAATTAAAAAATATTTCTCCTTCTTTACTTAAGCAGTTTATTAGTTGCTATTGCTTATTCTACAAAGAAAAAAGTAAAGAGAGTATTATGCCCAACAGATTAGCAAATGCAGACTCCCCATATCTCCAACAACACAAAGATAATCCAGTTGACTGGTGGCCATGGTGCGATGAGGCCTTTGAGAGAGCAAAAGAAGAGAACAAAGCCATTTTTATCAGTATCGGTTACTCCTCATGTCACTGGTGTCATGTTATGGAAGAGAGAGTCTTTGAAAATGAGG
>Ga0256837_1001595_pt1 | contig 15372 bp, 17 predicted proteins | sample 4562384metaG_FD_185976 | JGI IMG/M metagenome (GOLD analysis project Ga0256837, IMG submission 185976) | Hydrothermal vent microbial communities from Guaymas Basin, Mexico - 4561-384 | ecosystem: Environmental > Aquatic > Marine > Hydrothermal vents | place: Mexico: Guaymas Basin | collected... | reverse complement strand
CCTTCAGGTATATCATTTGGTTTTAATAAATTGCATTCATGTTTTATACTAATTCCTGAAGCTGTTGTTGATATAAAAGACAAAGGTTGTCTCCATTGATGAGCTATATGACCAATCATACTACCCCTACTTGCTTTTTTTGATTGTTGGAAAATAATAAATTCTTTTTGTATATTTTTTTCAACTTCTTCTTTAACACGTGATTTTAAATGAAGATTTATATCTGCTAATTCTTTTGTTTGTTCTTTGACTTTATCTTCTAGTGATTCATTTAAAATTTGTAGTTTTTTTGTATATTGTTAATTTCAAAATATCTTCTAATCGAATACCATAATCCAAAAAATGAAAATATTACTAGACCTAATACAAATTCATCTAATTCGCATTCTTCGTGTTCTGCCATTATTTTAACAATGATATCAAATGCATCTAGATATAAAAAAATTGATAATAGTATAAAATAAAGTATAATACCTAATACTAAATCTTTTTTATTTTTTAACATTCATGATTCCTATCTTTATAAATAAATTAATATAATAATTTAAATTTAAGCCTTAGTATTGTAGCTTTTTGAGTCTAAAAAGTTGTTTAGGATTTATAAAATAATGATTTTTAAATAGTAAAAATGATATTTGATATATATCTTTACCCATAACTAATTATATGTAATACAATTACAATTATAATTATGTTAAAATATTACTATGGCAGTAAAGAAAATAGTAACAAATATAAATAATAAATCTTATAATTTTGATATATCATATGATATTGTAAATCCTAAAAATGTTGATGTATTGGTTTTTTTACATGGTTGGGGAAGCAATAAAAATATTATGAAACAAGCTTTTAGCACACAATGTTCTAATATGAAGCATATATATGTTGATATGCCTGGTTTTGGTAATAGTACAAATCAATATGAACTAACTACAAAAGATTATGCTAAGATTTTGGATCTATTTTTTAAAGAATTAAAAATTGTTCCAAAAATAATTGCAGGGCACTCTTTTGGTGGTAAGGTTGCAACACTTTTACAACCTAAGCTATTAGTACTACTTAGCACTGCTGGTATAATTGAAAAAAAATCAACAAATGTAAAAATAAAAATAAAACTTGCAAAGTTTCTTAATAGTCTAGGATTAAATAATATTACAAAAATATTTAGAAGTAATGATGTTGAAAATATGAGTGAAAATATGTATGTAACTTTTAAAAATGTAGTTGATGAAGATTTTAGTGAGATATTTAGAAATTATAATAAACCTACCAAAATATTCTGGGGTAAAAATGATACTGCAACATCACTTACTTCTGGAAAAACTATAAATAAACTAATTAAAAATAGTGAATTTAAATCTTATGATGGTGATCACTATTTTTTTCTTAAACACGCAAAGGATATAGCACAATGTATATGTTAGAGATGATTACAAATATATTATTAGTAATGAGTTTAGGTTGGTATTTAATTACAAACTTACAATGGTACAATTATAAAATAGAACGAGTTATTTTAAAACATCACAAAACTAGATGGCATATTACATATTTCATAACTCCAATTGTACTTTATTATCTTTTAAGCCCTATATATTATGCAATATATTTTTATCCTTTGTACCTTACTACATTTTATTTATGGAATAAAAAACTTGATAAACCATTGGTGATGACTTCACGAGTTAAAAGATTTTTAATAATATTACTATTTTTATCATTTTCTATGAATACTTTATGTTTAGCTGCAGTTACTTGTAGTAAAACTGGAATTATAGTAACTTTAACATTAGCATATGCAATATCAATGATTTTGGAAAAGATATTTTTTATTACATATAAGGATCAAGCCAAGAAAAAATTACAAAGTATAGATAATCTTAAAATTATAGCTATTACAGCTTCTTTTGGTAAAACATCAATTAAAAATTATCTTTATCAAGTATTATATAAAAAATATAGAACATATATGACACCAAGAAGTGTAAATACAATAGCTGGTTTGGTTCTTGATGTTAATAGGGATTTACCAACTAATACTGAAATATATATAGCTGAAGCGGGTGCAAGGGCTCAAGGTGATATTGCTGAGATTACACACTTCTTAAAACCTCAATATGCTATTATAGGAAGTGTAGGGGAACAACATATAGAATATTTTAAAACTTTAGATAATATTATAAATACAAAAATGGAACTACTTCAATCTCCAAGATTACAAAAAGGGTTTGTACATAGTTCTGTACCTATTTTAGAATATGATTCTATAGTAAAATTTCCATCAAATTTACAAATTACTATGAGTAATCTTGATGGTATATGGTTTGATATAGATATAAATGGTGTTACAGAGCATTTTCATGCACCAATTTTAGGAAGTTTTAATGCTATTAATCTAACTGCAGTAATACTTTGTGCTCATGAATTAGGAATGAGTATAGAAGATATTAAAATAGCTATTAATAAAATAAAACCTGTAGAACATAGACTTCAAAAGATTGAAGCAGGTGGTAAAATAATACTTGATGATAGCTTTAATGGAAATCTTGAAGGGATGCTTGAAGCTGTTAAAATCTCTTCAACTCATATGGGTAAAAAAGTTATTGTAACTCCAGGGATTGTAGAATCAACTCAAGAAGCAAATATTCAGCTTATTCAGGCAATTGATTCTGTATTTGATTTAGTTATTGTTACGGGGAGTTTAAATGCTGATCTGTTTAAAGCTACATTAACTGGAAATAAAATGATATATCTTGATAATAAAGCAGTTCAATTAGAACAAACCTTAGCTGATAAAACATCTAGTGGAGATTTAATATTATTTGCAAATGATGCACCAAATTTTATATAGGAGATAATATGGACAGACTATACTCACCATGGCGAAGCAATTACGTATCAACAACAAATAAAATCAAAGGGTGTGTATTTTGTCATATAAGTTCAAATCCAAAAGATGATGAAATTTTAGGTGTATTATATAGAGATAAAAAATGTTTTATAGTTATGAATAAATATCCATATTCTCCCGGACATTTTATGGTGATACCTCATACTCATACTGATAAGATGGAAGATTTAGATGAAGATGTATGGGCACATATTAGTATAAAAGCACAACAAGGGGTAAGACTTGTAAAAGATGTACTAAATGCTGGTGGTGTGAATCTTGGTATGAATCTTGGAAAAATTGGTGGAGCAGGAATAGAACAACATATACATTATCATGTAGTACCTAGATGGATGGGTGATACAAATTTTATAACTTCAATTGGAGATACTAGAGTATATAGTACAGATTTTGAATCAATTTATAAAAAACTAAAAGAAAATAGTAGTAAATATTTTATATAAATCTATTTCTTTGATAGTTTAATAGCTTCTTTAATTGCGTTGATATAGCTTTTTGAATTAAGATTTTGTTTATTTTTATAAGCAATATCAAAAGCAGTTCCATGATCTACTGAAGTTCTAATAATTGGAAGATTTAAACTTACATTTATACTTTGATCAAAATATAAAGCTTTTAGTGGTGCTAAACCTTGATCATGATACATTGCTACCATATACTTGTATTGTTTTCTTGTATTTGGAGTAAAAGCAATATCTGGTACTAAAGGTCCTTTAAAAATATCTTTTTTTAGAATTTTATTTGCTTTTTTAATAGCTTTATTTATAAAAATCTCTTCATATCCAAGTACACCATCATCACTAGCATGAGGATTTAAAGCTAATACACCAATATTATTTGATTTTATATTTGAATAAAAATCAAGTAGGAATTTTGTTAATTCTTTTGTTTTAATTTGTTTAGGTACATCTTTTAAAGCTATATGCTCTGTATAAAGTGCTACAAATAATTTTTTACATCCAAGCATCATAATTGCATCTTTTTTAAATATATCTCTTAATGCATCTGTATGTCCTACATAATTTATACCTGCTTTTTCCCATGACTTTTTATTTATAGGAAGAGTTACTAAAGCTTGAGTTTTATTAGATTTACATAATTTTATTGCATCACTAAAAGAATCAAAGGAATATTTCCCACTAAATTTTGATACTTTTGAAGGTTTTATTTTAAATTTGCCATTTGTTTGATAAAGTTTTATATCTTTTGGTATTTTTATATTCAATAAGGTTGCACTTTGATTTAGCATATACTCATTTATACAGTATATTGGTTGACATAATGTTGATATTTTTTTATGGTTTTGTAGGATTAATTCTAATCCAATGCCATTAAGATCTCCTACACTAATAGCTATTTTTGGTTGCATAGCTCTTTGATTTGAATAATGGCATCACTTAAACCTGTAAATACTGATCTAGCAATGATACTTTGTCCAATATTTAACTCTTGAATATGTTTAATAGGTGTAATATATCTAATATTTTGATAATTTATACCATGACCTGCAGCTACTTTTAAATTAAGTTTTGTAGCATATTTTGATGTCTTTTTAATTTGTTTAATAGATTTTTTAAACATCTTTTCAAGTTTTGGTTTTGGTAGTTCTAGCTCTTTTATACTATTGTGTGTATACGATAGATTTGAATAAAGCATTGCATAGATATTTGCAAAGCTACCTGTGTGTAATTCAATCCATTCAACATCTAACATAGCACTTAAATCAATCATATCTTTTGATGGATCTATAAACAGTGATACTTCAATATTGTGTTTATGAAGTTTATCTACAGCTTTTTGAATCTTTTTAAAATTATTTTGACAATCAAGTCCACCTTCTGTTGTTACTTCAGCTCTATTTTCAGGAACTAATGTCACACGAGTTGGCTGTAAGTCACAAGCAATGTTTATTATATCTTCATTGATAGAACATTCTAGGTTAATAGGTAAAGCTGATTGTTCTATTATTTGTTTTACATCATTGTCATGTATATGACGACGATCTTCTCTTAGGTGAATAGTAATTTGATCTGCACCAGATATTTTACAAATGCCTAAGGCATCAAGAGGGCTTGGGTCATTTATAGCTCTAGCTTCTCTTAAAACAGCTATATGATCAATATTTACACCTAAAAGCATATTATATTCCTATGATAAAAATTGTTTAATTACAGAGTATAGTGATTGAATATCTGTTTTTCCAATAAAACCATCTATACCTATTTTTTTCATTTTGCCTTTTACAGCTTCAGTTGTCATACTTGAATTAATGACAACAGGAAGATGATTTAGTTTTGAGTTTTCTTTTATATAAGATGCTACTTGATATCCATCAGTTTCAGGCATCTCAATATCTGTAATAATCAATCCTATTTCATCTGGATCTAATTCATCAATTCGTTGAATTAATAATGAACCATTGTTATATATTTCATAATTAGCACCAACTTTTTTGAAGAATTTTTCTAAAACACTTCTTGCTACTCCACTATCTTCTGCTGCTAAAATTAATTTATTTGTAGATAATTTATTTTCAATATATTTATTAAGGTCATCTTCACCATCATTTGTCCAACCAATATCTTGTAGTAGTTGTTCTGCGTTAAATACTGTACATAATTCATCTTTCTTATCTACTTTAACATAAGTAGTATAAGTTATTTTAGAATTTTGTTCTTCTGAATGAATTAATTCATCTGTAGTCTTTTCAACAATATCAAGCATGCTTTTGATTAGAAAACCAATTCTTTTATGATTAAATTCACAAAATATTATAAGCTCATATTCACTAATATCAAGAGCTTTTTCACCAAGCCAACTATCAAGATTGATTAAAGTTACAGGTTCACCTCTAATAGTAGCAATACCAGCAATAAAATCAGAGCTTTTTGGAGTGTCATTTATGGTAACTTCATTAGTAATGATAAATGCCTTAATTTTGGCAATATTTATCGCATAAATATTCTTATGCCCAGTATAAAAAACAGCAAGTTGTTGAACATTTCTTAAATGTGCTTGTGTCATTTGTTCTACGCTAGTACCAATACCCATATAAATCCTTTATAAATAAATTATTATTTTCTTAATAATTCTAACTAAAAATTGCTTAATCTCTTTTAACTCTCTGTTAAAATTTTCATTTTGTCATTTATAAGTTCTATAAATAGCTCTTTTTTGCCGTTAAATTGGTAATGTGCAGTTTTATAATTTTCATCCATAACTATTCTAAACATCTTTTTATTTTGGTTATTTGGGTATGGCATAATATTTATTTTTGATAAAATTATTTTTTTATTTTCTTTTTTATTAAAGATTTGTTTTTTATAATTTTTGAATTGTTTAAAGTTCATACCATTGTTTCTTTTAAAACTTTTATCATAAAATTCTAGATATTTTTTTAGTTTACTCTCTTTCCAACTTTGTTTCCAAAGATATATTTCAGATAAAAGTGTACTAATATCCTCTTTTGATACTGAATCAAAGTTATTATCACTTATAATTAATATAGATTTATTTAGGTTTATCTGTTCATCAAGTGATTTTATATCTGAATTTTGTAGGGCAATACAACCTTTTGTAAAATCATCTCTTGTTTCATTTTTAGGAACTCCATGTATCCAGATTCCATGACCATTTCTTTTTTGAATTTTATCGTAAAGATTTGGATATGAAGTTACCATTGCTATTGGACCATAAAAAGGATCAAGTTTTTTTACTTTACTTACTAGATCATAAGTTCCTGTTGGAGTTTTATAATCACCTTCAGTTTTTTTATCACCACTATTTTTACCTACTAATACTGTATGTTCAAATAGTTTTTTAAATTTATTTGTATCTTTTTCATATACTTTTAGATTATTTGTATCTTTTTGACAAACTAAAATATATTTAATAGTCTCATAGTATCCTTGAGATACATCTTTATTTTCTAAATATTTATTCCAATACTCTTTTTTTGTTAATTGTGTTTCTAGATACTGCTGAACTGATTGTATTCCCTTTGTTCTATATAACTCTACAAGATCAGCTTGCAGTGATGATAATAACAATAAAATAATGATAAAATAATTTTTCATTTTTTCCCTATATTTTCTTCTAGTTTAAGAAACAATATTATATAATAATTACTATAATAATTTATTAAAATGGAAAATATATGTATAAAAAAATGTTACTATTGTTATTTTTTGGAACACTTCTCTTCGCTAATGCAATAGTGTTACCATGGAGTGATAATAAAAAAAATATTAGTGTAGTTTATGATATGGCTTGGGAAAAAAATGTTACTTTTCTAAAGTTTTTAGAGCTGAATCATATCCCTTTAGATTTGTATTGGAATCAAAGTGAAACAGATAAAGAATTATGTGCAGAGATAACTGCCGGAATTAAGTATCAAGAATTAAAAAATAATGAAGATGTATTAGAGCAAGTATTGATACCAATTAGTGATGTTATGCAAATACATATAAATAGACAAAAAGATGATTCATACTCTTTTGATATTATACCTATTGTATTTAAAGAGATTAAACAAACTATAGCAGTAACTGTAACATCAATTCCATCAGTGAATATTGTTGAAGCTACAGGAAATACATCTTTGGCAAATTCACTTATAAGAACATTTAAAAATACTGTAAATTTTAGAGGTATGAAAAAAGGTGATCATATAGCAATAACATATACTCAAAAAATAAGAGATGGCAAATATTTTGGAGTAGCACATATTAATAGTGCTCTAGTAGAAGTTAATGGTCAGAAAAACTATATGTTTAGAAATAGTGATGATGATAAATTTTATAATGAAAAAGGTCAAAGTTTAACAAGCTATTTTTTTAAAGTACCGCTTAGATATAAAAGAATATCTTCAAGATTTACAAATAAACGATGGCATCCTGTACTTCATAGATATAGAGCTCATTTAGGTGTTGATTATGCAGCTCCAAGAGGTAGAGTGATAAAAGCTTCAGCTGATGGTAAAATCATCTTCAGAGGTAGAAAAGGTGGTTATGGTAATGCTATAGAAATTAGACATAAAAGTGGATATAAAACTTTATATGCACATATGAGTAAATTTAAAGGTGGTCTAAGACGTGGTAGCTATGTAAAACAAGGTACAATTATAGGGTATGTTGGAAGTACTGGACTTAGTAGTGGACCACATTTACATTTTGGTTTATATAAAAATGGACGAGCAATAAATCCGCTTAAAGTAGTAAAAGTAGCAACAACTAAACTTAGAGGTAAAAAATTTAAAGCTTTTAAAGAGGAAGTTAGAATAAATAAAAATAAATTTGCAAATAGAATAAAAGATAAAACAATACCTTTAAAACTTGAGAAGTTTGATAATAGTTGTAAGGTTAAATTAGAAAATGAAAAAAGCAAAGTTTAAAAACTTTGCTTTTTTTATAGTTGTTATTAGTTCATAATCTCTTCAATAGTGATATAATCCCCAACTCTACCAGTCATTTGTTCAACATCAGTATTTACTGGAAGTGTTTTTTTACCTGGAGTCCAACCTGCAGGACAAACTTCACCAGTTTTAGTTGCATGTTGCCAAGCTTTTACTTGTCTTAGGAATTCATTTACATTTCTTCCTACCATTGGTGCTTGTACTTCTTGCGCTACTACTGTACCTTCTGGATTTATTAAGAATCTTCCTCTTAATGCAATTCCTTCTTCTTCAATCATAACACCAAATGCTCTTGAAACAGTTCCTGTAGGATCAGCTCCAATAGTAAGTTTTATTGAAGTTTTTTGATAACTTTTATATATTTATATATCTTTAGCTTTAATATCATCTTTTCCTATAAACTCTTTTTCGTTTGCATTTCTTACTACAAGTTTAGCAATAACATCCGTTTGTACAGCTACTTCATGAGTTTTTGATGCTATTGAAGCGTTTTGTTGTGTTTGTTGATCCAATGAATTTACTGCATCATTTATTTGTGTAATACCTGATAATTGTTCTTTACTAGATATCTCAATACTAGATATAAGATTAATAGTTTTTGTAATATCTTCATTTAAATTATTATATCCATCAATCATCTTATTTGCAATATTTTTTCCATCATTGGCTTTTGTAGTTGCATTTTCTACTAAAGATTTTATTTCAGATGCAGCTTCTGCAGATCTACTAGCTAAATTTCGTACCTCTTGTGCAACAACAGCAAATCCAGACATTTTGACAATATTTTGTGTATTTGATGATATATTAGATGTAATTTCTTCTAAAGCTGCAGCTGTTTCTTCTAAACTAGCAGCTGCTTTGTTAGAATTTGAATTTAGTATATCTACATTTTCTAGTAAAATATCACTACTTTTATCTAGTGTTAAACCATTTTGTTTATTTTCAATAAGCATATTAGTGATAGATTCTCTTAAAATATTCATATTAATTTGAAATTTATCAAATACTCCATTTCTTTCAATATTATCAATCTTTAATTCATTTAGATAATTATGTGAAGCATATTGTTCTAATTGTGAATTTATATATAAGAATCTACTTTTCATATTTTCAAGCATATTATTGATATTTGCTTTTAACTCCATCAATGAATTATTTTGTGTTGATTTTGTAATTGTTTGAGAAAACCAACCATTTGATGCTCTTGACATTACAACTTTTGCTTCATCTAATAGCTCTCTATCTTGAAAAATAGTATCTTTAATTACTATTATATTCTTTTCTACTTCTTTTGCCATTTGTGCAATTTCATCATTTGAATGAAGTTTTAAAGTATCTATAGTATTTGATTTTCTGTTTAAGAAATCAAAAAAACTATTTAAATACTCTCTAAAATCACGAATTGAAGTTATTATTCCTTTAGAAATTAGTTGATTCATTATAACTACTATTAGTAAAATAATAATAGAATTTATTAATAGCCAAGTTAATGATGATTTAAGATCATGATCAAATCTTTTTCTTGATTCTATAACTTCTTTTTTAAGTTGTTGTAAGGAGTTAATAATCTTACTTTTTAAAACTTTCCAAACTTGTAAAGATTTTTTTAAATCATCTTTAGAAAATCTAATCTTTTTATCTGATTTATCAATTAGTTTTTGTGTATGGGTATTGTATTGAGATATATCATCTTTTAAATTTTTAGCAAGTTTAGGATTTGATTTCGTTAATTTTTTTATATCCTGAATGAATGGTTTTTACTGCTTTTATTGAGTCTTTATTTAAAAATACTACTCCTTTATCAGAATTTACCATAAGTCCTCCAATTAACATTGATTTTAATTGACCTGCTTGCTCTTGGATATTTTTTGCATGTAAATATTCTTTTTTAGTTTTTATATAGTAATAATAAAGTTTATTTAATAGAGTATTTTAGGGTGTTTAACTTTATGTTTCAAAAATATATATTGATTATTTTTTGTAGGTATTAACATAATATACTATTATGTTAATAGTTTTGTTATAAATACATACCTAGCACTTTATTTAAAGGATTGAGCAAGATTCCCAATAATTAAGTGCCACCCATCAATGATGATAAAGAAGATTAATTTTATAGGTAAGGATATCATAACTGGAGGTAACATCATCATACCTAGACTCATAAGAATAGAAGCTACAATAATATCAATAACTAAAAATGGTAAAAATATTAAAAATCCTATCTCAAATGCTGTTCTTAATTCACTTACAATAAATGCTGGCATAAGTAAAGTAAGAGATATATCTTTAATATTTTTTGGATTTTCTTGTTTTTTGATACGATAAAAAAGTGCAAGATCAGATTCTCTTGTATTTTTAAGCATAAAGTTTTTAAATGGATCAATAGATTCTTTCATAGCTACTTCATAGCCTATTGTTTTATCCATGTATGGTTTTATACCTTTTTCCCAAGCTTGTTCACCATATGGTTGCATAATAAAAAATGTCAATATTAGTGATAAAGATATAATGATTTGATTTGGTGGAGTTTGTTGTAATCCCATAGCTTGTCTTAAAAGTGAAAATACAATCATAAGCCTTGTAAAACTAGTAACCATAAGTAGTAGTGTAGGAGCTAATACTAATAAAGTTAGTATTATCATAATATTAATAGTTTTTACAAACTGCTCAGGCTCTTCAACAGCTGCAACAGATAGATTTACCAAAGGTGGTGTATCTGCAGAAAATAGGAATACTGGTATAAATAATAATAGTGCTAATATATATTTCAATTTCATGGCTTGGAGTTTATCATAATGTAGTTTAAATCATTATTTAGATAAAATCCAAAATATTATGACTTTGCAAGGGGCAAAAATTGAGAATTTTTTTAAACGATGAAGACAAAAAAGTATTAATGGATTCTATTCGAGATATACCAGATTTTCCAAAGCCTGGAATTGTATTTAAAGATATTACAACACTACTAAATAACAAAGAAGCATTTAAATTACTAATGGATCATTTAGAAACTAGATATAAAAATGATAATTTAAACTATATAGCAGGTATTGATTCACGTGGATTTATATTTGGAGCAGCACTTGCTGATAGATTGGGTATAGGATTTGTTCCTATTAGAAAAAAAGGGAAACTTCCTTCTACAACAATTTGTGAAAAATATGAATTAGAATATGGGTTTGATGAAGTAGAGATACATATAGATGCATTTAATAATGATAAAAATGCAAGAGTTCTTATGATAGATGATTTAATAGCTACAGGTGGTACGGCAGTTGCTAGTGCAAAACTTATAAAAGATACAGGTGCAAATTTAGTAGAAATATGTTTTTTATTAAATCTTACATTTTTAGATGGTAGTGCAAAATTAGAACAATACGCACCTGTATATAGTATACTTGATATATAAGGCTTAAAGTATGAATAATTATATTCCAAAACCTAGTAAATTTGATCCAGATGATAATGGACATTTTGGTATTTTTGGTGGAAGGTATGTACCTGAAACACTAATGCCTGTACTTTTAGAACTTGAAAAAGCTTATGAAAAATATAGATTTGATGAAACATTTTGGGAAGAGGTAAATGCACTTCTTAAAGATTATGTAGGAAGACCAAATCCACTATATTTTGCTCCAAATATAAGTAAAGAGCTTGAAGCAAAGGTATATTTAAAAAGAGAAGATCTAAATCATACTGGGGCTCATAAAGTAAATAATACTATTGCTCAAGGGGTATTGGCTAAAAGACTTGGAAAAACAAAAGTAATAGCTGAAACTGGAGCAGGTCAACATGGAGTTGCTACTGCAACTATTGCAGCACTTCTTGGGTTGGAGTGTACAGTATTTATGGGTGCTAAAGATGTTGAAAGACAAGAGTTAAATGTATTTAGGATGAAACTTCTTGGAGCAAAAGTAATTGCAGTAGAATCAGGAAGCAGAACTTTAAAAGATGCTATGAATGATGCTATTAGGTATTGGGTTACAAACGCAAGAGATACATTTTATATAATTGGTACAGTTGCAGGTCCTCATCCTTATCCAATGATGGTGAGAGATTTTCAAGCTATCATTGGATGGGAAGCAAGACAACAAATTTTAACCAAAGAGAATAGATTACCTGATGAGGTGATTGCTTGTATTGGTGGTGGAAGCAATGCTATAGGGATGTTTTCACACTTTTTAGAAGATGATGAGGTAAGATGTGTAGGGATAGAAGCTGGAGGTTTAGGACTTGATACTTCTAAACATGGATGTAGTTTAGAAAAAGGATCTCCTGGAGTACTTCATGGTCAGATGAGTTATTTGCTTCAAGATGAAGATGGTCAGATACTTGAAGCACACTCAATCTCAGCTGGACTTGATTATCCAGGAATTGGACCAGAACACTCTTATCATAAAGATTTAAAAACTGTAGATTATGACAGTATTACTGATGATCAAGCACTTGATGCATTTGTGTGGTTAAGCCAAAAAGAGGGTATAATTCCAGCTTTTGAAAGCTCTCATGCAATAGCATATTTAAAAAAACATAAAGAAAAATTAAAAGGTAAATTAATAGTTGTAAACTTATCTGGTCGAGGTGATAAAGATATGGTACAAGCAAAAGATTTACTACATTTTGATTAAAATACAAAGGGAATATATGAAATTAAAACTTATAGATAAAAAAACAAAAGCAGATATACAAATAGTAATAGTTGAAAATAAAAAAATAAAACAAAATAAACAGATATTAAAAACTTTAAAATTCAAAGGTGAATTAGAAGAAACTATTTTACTTCCTGAAGCTCAAATTATTTATGTAGGGTGTGAAGAAGTAAATAGTGAAAATATAAAACTAGCTTGTAGTGCAGCTATCAAAAAATTAAACTCAACAGATTTTAAATCAGCTTCAGTAGTTTGTGATGATGTAGATGCAGCAGTACAAGGATTTATTCTAGGTGACTATAGCTTTACAAAATATAAATCTGAAGATTCTAAAGATATTGAAAAAACTATATATATTCAAATTGATAAGGTAAATAAAAAAGCTCAGTCAATATTTGATGAAGCTCAAACAATTGCAACAAGTGTAAATATGGTAAGAGATATTGTAAATACTACTCCTGATGATTTTTACCCATCTATTATGGCTGCAAAAGCAGTTGAAATTGCTTCAAAAAATAAACTTAAATGTGAAGTATATGATGAAGAATATTTAGATAAAACTGGTATGCATTCTATGCTTGCAGTTGGACGAGCTAGTAGACATAAATCTAAATTGATTCATCTTACATATAAACCAAAAATAAAAGCAAAAAAGAAAATTGTATTTGTAGGAAAAGGGCTTACTTATGATAGTGGTGGATTAAGTCTTAAACCTAGTGATTTTATGGTAAGTATGAAAAGTGATAAAAGTGGAGGATCAGCAGTTTTAGGAATTATGAATGCTATATCTAAACTTGATCTTCCTTTTGAAGTACATGGTATTATAGGTGCAGTTGAAAATATGATTGGTGGAGATGCATATAAGCCTGATGATGTATTAACTGCACGAAATGGTAAAACAATAGAGGTGCGAAATACTGATGCTGAAGGGCGATTGGTATTGGCTGATTGTTTATGCTATGCTCAAGATGAGATTAAAGATATAGATTATATTTTTGATTTAGCTACTTTAACAGGAGCTTGTGTAGTTGGTGTTGGTCAATATACAACTGGTGTGATGGGAAATAGTATTATGAGTTGTCATCATGCAGTAAAAAGTGCATTAAACTGTGGAGAGTTAGCTACAACTTTACCATTTAATAGATATCTTAAAAAAACACTAAAAAGTGAAATTGCTGATATTTGTAATATATCAAATACAAGATATGGTGGAGCTATAACTGCTGGGTTATTTTTAAATGAGTTTATTAAAGATGAAAACAAAGATAAATGGATACATTTAGATATAGCTGGACCTGCTTATGTAGAAAAATCATGGGGATATAATCCACATGGTGCAAGTGGAGCAGGGGTAAGAATGTGTTTACAGTTTATGAAAGATTTAAACAATAAATAAAAGGAATTTTTATGCCAAATAATTTACATACAAAACTAGAACAATATGCAAATGAAAGAGCTGATGTATATCTAAGTGAACAGTTTAAAGCGTTGATTGATGAGGCAGAAAAAGAGATTGCACAAGTAGAACCAGAAGATTTATATGTATTGGATGATTCTATTGTATTAATTGATGTACGAGAACCAGAAGAATTTGCAAGTGGATATATAAATGCACATACTCATCTCACTATTCCAAGAGGAAAGTTAGAATTTGTGGCTATTAAAAAAATAGCTCAAGAGTATGGGCAAGATGCAAATATTATTACATATTGTTTGAAAGGTCCAAGAGGAAGTTTAGCTGCTTATCAGCTTAAAAAGATGGGATTCTCAAATGTAAAAAACTTAAGTGGTGGTATTAAAAACTGGTTAAGTAAAGGAAATACAATTCGTAGTTATTTAGGCGAATTAACTTTAGCAAAATAAATAAAAAATTATAAAAAAGGAAATATATGGGATTAGGTGTAGGAATTGTTGGATTACCAAATATAGGGAAAAGTACAACTTTTAATGCTTTAACAAAAGCGCAAAATGCAGAGGCACAAAATTATCCGTTTTGTACAATAGAACCAAATAAAGCAATAGTACCAGTACCAGATAAAAGATTGGATGAATTAGCAAAAATAGTAAATCCTGATAAAATACAGCATTCTACTATTGATTTTGTGGATATTGCAGGACTTGTAAAAGGTGCTAGTAAAGGTGAAGGTTTAGGAAATCAATTTTTATCAAATATTAGAGAAGTGGAAGTTATACTTCATATGGTAAGATGTTTTGAAGATGGAAATATTACTCATGTTGAGGGTGATATAAATCCAATCAGAGATATTGAGATTATTGAAACAGAGCTTATTTATGCTGATATTACTCAACTTGAAAAAAAGATGACAAGATTAAAAAAAGATGCAAAATTTGATAAAGTTGCAGGGGCTAAATTAGAAATTGCAACTACATTG
>Ga0256837_1001594_pt1 | contig 15376 bp, 15 predicted proteins | sample 4562384metaG_FD_185976 | JGI IMG/M metagenome (GOLD analysis project Ga0256837, IMG submission 185976) | Hydrothermal vent microbial communities from Guaymas Basin, Mexico - 4561-384 | ecosystem: Environmental > Aquatic > Marine > Hydrothermal vents | place: Mexico: Guaymas Basin | collected... | reverse complement strand
AAAAAACTTGTTAAGTTTTGCTGAAAAACTACTCGATCCTGCATGCTCACCAATGTAACCAAAGAGTTTTGTCTCTTTAGAAATTATATTATCATTATTCATCATTATTCTATCCCCCATAAAGCTCTTGCTTCATCTTCTTCTATTTGACATCGTTTACATAGCGTATCTGCTGCATTGTTTGAACTAAAGATCATATTGCACTCATCACAGCGTTTGACACTAAAGCTAATGAGATTAACCACTTCAGGCTCAAAGAACTCTTTTACATTGTAGGCATTTGCAAGTGTAATGGCATCTGGCTCACAAACATCATGGCAGATATTACACTTTATGCATAAAAATGGATCAAAATCAATCTTAGAGTTTTTTATATCACTTGTGAGTGCTCCAGTAGGACAGACTCTGTAACACATCTGACACGCACTGCAGGTCTCTTCATCCATAATCTTCTGTGATGTAAAGCTCACCTCATTTGCATCTACTGTATGAAAAACTGAAGGCTTCTGGACTCTTTTGATGGCTGTAAAAAATATCTTGCGTCTGTTTGGAATTGTTTTTTTCTTCAGGAGTGCAATATCTGTCTTTTGTAATGTATGCTCAACAAGTTCATCACTTGCTTTTTGCACCTCATCTTCAAAACTTTTTTTTACTTTGGCAACAGTTTTTAGAGTAAATGCATTCAAGAAATCTCTTCTGTCACTTGGCTTCTCTGAGTCATTTTCATAACGTATATTTTCAAGTTTTATAAGAGCGTCATTTTCCATAGCTTCAAGCAGATATGTAGCCTCTTCATAGTTTGCCTCAATCTGAGGCTTACAAGTTAATGCTATCTCACAGCCGTCACAATACCCCATATCAAAGATGAGCTCTTTTTTAAGGACCGCCATTGAGATTATATGCTCAACACTGAGTGCTGCAATGCAGGGAACGTTTTTCCGACAGGAGATAAGATTATCTTCATCTTCTATAAAATTAAAAAAGAAGTTTGTTGCTGAGAACTCTTCAAGTTCCAGTGCTTCACTTGGACAAATGGCTGCGCAGGCACCACAGTTAACACACTCCGAAAAATTAATAGCCGGAAGCGGATTCTCTCCAACAACAATGGCTTGCGTTGGGCAGACCAACTCACACTTGTTACATTGACTCTCTACACTTAGTGATCGTACACAAAGCCCTGCATTTAGTTTTAACATTTTTCATCTTTCAAATATAAAAATTTTTGATAATTTTATCACACAATACTGAAAATAGATTGAGCTATTTTCAGATATTTTTTGTCTCATCATAAATTGAAAGAGATGGGAAAGCAAATTCAAGATTATTTCTCTCTAAGATTTCCATCATTTTCTCCATAACATCCTGTTTTGTCCGCAACCAATCTTCCCAATCAACAGATTTGGAAAAACAGTAAACCAAGATATTTATACTTGAATCTGAAAATTCATCCAGATAGACTAAAAGTGTACGCTTAATACCCTCTAAATCATCTTTAGATACTATCTTTGCAACACGTCCCCGTTTTTGCATAATATGTTCATACTTTGTATGTTGTGTTGCAATCTCAGGATGCTTTTCAAGCATTTCTCGAATTTCTACAATTGCATTTTTAATATCTTCACGTTTTGAATCATACTTAATACCAAGCTTCATCTTAATACGGCGTCCGATTTTACGTTTGTTCCAGTTTTTTATATCTTTTGATGCAAAAGTCCCGTTAGGAATAGCAATAAGTGCATTGTCAAAGGTTCTAATTGTAGTCACACGAAGACCAATCTCAACAACAGTTCCTTCTCTTCCATCAATCTCGATCCAGTCTCCTTGTGAAAAGACATCAGAAAAAAGAATTGAAAGTGTTCCAAAAAAGTTTGAGATCGTATCTTTTGCTGCAAATGCAACAGCAAAACCCCCGATACCAAGACCGGAAAGCAGCGCAGTAAGGTTAACCCCTCCAAAATAAAGCACTATAATCAAACCAATAGTAAAGATAAAAAAGTTAATAATTTTAATACCGACATTAATCAAATCACCCTTTACCGTTGTCTTGTCTTTAGAAAATTTTTCCAGATTATGGGCTGCAATTGTATTAATGACAATGTAAAAGATATAGGTTATGATCATTGTATAAATAATATTAAAAAATTTATTTGTATAGGCAACACTACTAAAATTATTATAGACATAAGCAACCATATTTATATTAATGGCTATAATTAAAACTTCTACACTCTTTTTCGTTCGCAATAAAATATCTTCTGCATAATCACTCAGATAATCACTGTTAATAAGATACTTTTGCAATGCAATATAAAAAAGCTTGCGTAAAACATAAATCAAAAGAATAAGGAAAATAATAATTACCAATTTTATAACACTCAGACCAACTGAATCAAGAAACTTATCTATAACTTGTACAAGGTCCAAAGAGTTTATAAATACTACAGGTTTTATTAAATGATATTTGGAAAATTTATTTAACCTATACATCATCTCTTCGAATTTGTACAGATATGAGATCATATCATTATCTATCTCTTGAAGTGCATAGAACTCCTCAATATTATTTTTAGCCGCTTTTAGTACTTTGGAGTTACTCTCAATATCAAGTATTGACTCATACTTATCACTAGTTTTTGAAATTTGTGCCAACTGCTTTTGATTTTGTGATGTTAATTTGTTAAGTTTTTCTTCAAACTCTCCAATTGTTTTACTATCTAATGCCTCCAAAGTCTTTTTAATCAATATATTCATAGTTCTTACTATAAGATAAGATTTTATCTGAACCTCATCTCTTATAACAGCATATCGATTGCCTGCCCTTTTATTGATTGATATAATCTTTTTAAGAGAGAAGATCTCAGAACTGAAATCTTTTAGATTATTTATATAGTATGCTTTGTCAGACATAAGTTTAAAGAGCTCATTTTCATAAAGTTCTTCTTGCTCTTTTACCAGAATTGTTGCCTTCTCCTGAGAAAGATTTGCATCATTCATCTTATAGGTAATTTCAATCTGCTTATCTATAAATTCAGAGTACTTTACACTTTTTGTCTCTGCAAAAAGTGTAAAAGCAAACAAAAGTAAAATTAGTAAGAGACGCATCTATTTAAATTCCTTCTGCGATCATTGCATCTGCAACTTTTTTAAATCCTGCTATATTTGCACCATGGACATAGTTCCCTTCTACTCCATAATCTTTTGCAGTGAGTGCTACACGTTTACAAATTTTCTGCATAGTATCTTTAAGCTTTGTATCTACTTTTTCAAAACTCCATCTACTCATTGAGGCATTTTGACTCATTTCAAACTCACTGACAGCTACACCACCGGCATTAGCAGCTTTTGCAGGAGCAAAGCAGATCTTGTGTTTTTGAAGCAGTGCGATTGCCTGCGGAGTTGATGGCATATTTGCACCTTCTGTTACACTGACACAATCATTTTTTATAAGATTTTTAGCATCAACTTCAGTCAGCTCATTTTGAGTAGCACACGGAAAAGCAGCATAACATGGTATATCCCACACAGCATGCCCTCCCTCAGGGTATTCTGAAACAGGAATATATTTAGACTCAGGGTGAGTTTCTGCATACTTAGTCAAAGGCTGACGCTTATTGAGTTTAATATCTTTTAAAAGTTCTATATCTATACCACGTGAGTCATATATAGTTCCGCTTGAATCTGAACATGTTACGGGAATAGCCCCTATTTGTGTTAACTTTTCTATAGCGTGAACTGCAACATTACCAGCACCGCTAACAACACAGATTTTGCCTTCTAAAGACTCTTTTCCTTCAATCTCTAACATACTTTCAGTAAAATAGACTGCACCATACCCCGTTGCTTCAGGACGCATCAAAGAGCCGCCAAAAAAGAACGGTTTTCCAGTTAAAACACCCTCATATGTAGAGGTGATCTTTTTATACTCCCCAAACAGATATGCAATCTCACGACCCCCAACACCAATATCACCGGCAGGAACATCCATTCGAGGTCCAATATATTTATGAAGTTCTGTCATAAATGCAGAACAAAATTTCATTATTTCAAATTCACTTTTACCTTTTGGATCAAAATCACTGCCCCCTTTTGCTCCGCCTATTGGTAAACCTGTTAACGAGTTTTTAAGAATTTGCTCAAAACCCAAAAACTTCAAGATACCTTCATTGACCGTTGGATGAAAACGCAGACCTCCTTTGTATGGTCCCAAAGCATTATTAAACTGTACACGGTATCCGGTATTTACCTGTATTTTATTATTATCATCAAGCCATGTAATTTTAAATTTAATCACTCTGTCTGGTACAACTAAACGTTCCATAATTGAATATTTAGTATAACGTTCATCAGATTCTAAAAGCGGTGCTATAGAGTATATAACCTCCTCTAATGCCTGATAAAAAACTGCATTTTCTGCACAATTATGATTCTCAAATTTTTTAATCTCTTGTTCTGCTAGGCTCATTTTTTTCCTTGTTTTTGTCTATACCAAATAATTTATCTTTTTTTAATTGTAGCACAATTATTACAAACTGATTTTGATTAAAAACTACTCCCACTCATCATATTTTGATTTTGAATGTTTGTCTTTTTTGTATCTTCTTGCATTCTTACTTTTATCTAACTGATTAGAGCTATAAAGCAGATCTTCTTTGATACTCTCTATATCTGTATCACTCTTTTTATAAGCTATCATTTTTTTAACAAGCTTTTGCAAATCCTGCAACTCTCCTTTATAAAGGGCTATCTCTTCTACACGATTGTAAACACGCAGAGCATTGTCTATCTTTTTATCATATCGCTCTTTAGTCAACTCTTCACTGTTTGAAAGATAAGAGACTATACTTTTGTGAAATCGTTCAAGTGCTCGAATATAACGCAATCTATTTGAATTTTCTATAGCTTTTTTTGATGCGGCCATTTTGATCCTGTTTAAATATTATAGATATAATTATACACTTAAAAAATGGAGAGAGATTTGAAAAAAGTCATTTTGACACTAATACTCTTAAGTGTTGCACTTTTTGCTGAGTATAAAAGTGAATATCCAACAACAAAACTTCTACACTCTGGCATGCCCATAGTAGATATCAGAACAGCTCCAGAGTGGAAAGAGACCGGTATATTGGACAATGCAGTACCTATTACATTTTTTCACTCTGACGGTACATATAATACACAGGCATTTTTAAAAGAGCTTAATGCAAAAATAGATACAACAAAACCTTTTGCACTTATCTGCCATACAGGACAAAGAACTTCTATTGTTGCTCCTTGGTTGGCAAAAGAACTGCACTACAATGTGATCAACTTCAAAGGCGGTATGGAGTATGCAACAAAAGCTTTGCATCAAAAAACCATACCATATAAATAAGCAATAATGCCTAGCTGGTTAAAATTTCTATTTTTCCTCACTATAAGACTGGCAATTACCTTTGCCATTCTTGGAGTTATTATCTTTTTGCTTTGGTTGGTCCTCTACTCTATCTTTTATTAGAGTAGAGACTTAATAACATTACTGACACCCTGATGCAAATTATAGTTTGCAATAGGAAAATCGAGATCCTCACGTTCTAAATTTACTGTATATAAAGAGAGATATTCACCTAAAAGTTTTAGATCAACAGCCTTATATCTTTGGCATAACTCTTTATCTAGAGAAGTTCGTAACAGTTCTCCTGTTTCATTTGATTTTGCAAGGGTAAATGCAAGCATCTTAAGGCTTAAGAAATCACTCCACTCCAAAAAAAGCTCAGGTGTCAGTTTCTCACTATAATTTCCTTCCGGTGTAAAAAGAAGGCCCTGATCACGAAGAGGAATTAAAACCGATAATATAGCCTTTGAAAAAGGCACAACTTTATCTGTCCAGAAAGGAGATTCATTTCTTTTGTGTAACTCCTGATCAATAGTAGCAACGATAGTATTTAAATCCGCATTTTCAAAGAGTTCATAACTTTCTTGTTTCATAATTTTTCCATTTTCTTTATAATTTTTTGAGTGTGATAGTATATAATTTCATTTTTAAAAAGGAGATATATTTTGCAATTAAATAAAAGCTTTATAACTAACTTCATAGCTCTTATACTCATAGGCTTATCATTTACACTATCTGAATACAGAGATCTACTCTTATATACAGGTCTTTTTGCACTCTCCGGTGCCATTACAAATCAGCTTGCTATTCATATGCTCTTTGAAAAAGTACCTTTTTTATATGGTTCAGGGGTCATTCCTGCACGATTTGAAGCTTTTAAATCAGCTATTAAAGATTTAATGATGAAAGAATTTTTTACCTATGAACAACTCCAAAACTTTTTTGCAAAAGAGGAAAAAAAGCTCAATCTTACACCGATTATAGAAGATACTGACTTTTCACCTGCATTTGATGCTCTGAATAAAACAGTAATGGAGTCTCCTTTTGGAGGAATGCTGGGTATGTTTGGAGGAGAAGAAGCACTTGAAGGTCTACGAGAACCTTTTTCTCAAAAGATGCGATCAGCGGTTATAAAGATAGTAAACTCTGAAGCTTTTAATGCAACACTAGATCAACACCTTCAAAACTCAACACTTAGTGATGATCTGCTCAACTCAATAGAGTCAGTAATAGAAAACCGCCTCAACCAACTTACACCTCAGATGGTTAAAGAGATGGTTCAAAAACTCATCAAAGAGCATCTTGATTGGCTCGTTGTATGGGGTGGAATTTTCGGTGGACTTATTGGACTTGTAAGTTCTCTTATACTGTAGAGATTACACTATCTCTATAGTAACTTCATCGCCTATCTCTAAAATATCACCTTTTATGATTTTGGCACGTTTTCTTGTCTCTGTTTCACCATTACGTAAAACATAACCCTCGGCTACTATCATTTTAGCCTCTGCGCCACTGTCGACCAAATCCAAAAACTTTATTAGTTTGTAAAGTTCTATATATTCATCTTTGAGTTCATACAGCATCTGTTTTTCCTTATTTTTATAATTGAAATCATAGCCTAAAAGTGGTATGATTAAGATTATGCAGATATCTATGAATGCTCCCTATCAATTTACATCGGCTCTATATGTTGATCCAACTACAAAAGAGAAAAAAGATGATCTTTCACTGCAAACAAACAACACTCAAACAGATAAAGAAAAAAACTCCCTAAAAGATTCAAAAAAACAACAAGATCCAAATGAACTTAGTGATAATGAGAAACAAGCTGTAACACAATTACAGGCAAGAGACACTGAAGTACGTGCGCATGAGGCTGCCCATCAAGCTGCAGGTGGTGGTATGACAGGTGGAGCTTCATACACCTATGAAAAAGGCCCAGACGGGCGTATGTATGCTGTTGGAGGAGAGGTATCAATCTCTACAAAAAAAGGTTCTACTCCTGAGGAGACCATAGCAAATGCCAGACAAGTTCAAGCTGCAGCAATGGCACCAGCAAATCCATCTGGACAAGATTTTGCAGTTGCCAGCAGTGCAAAAGTTATGGAGATGAAAGCACAGCAAGAACTAGCAAAAGAACAACAGGCAAAAATACGAGGGGAAAAAACATATGGTGATGCATCGCACAGGAGTAATGATTCTTCATCTAAACAAGATGACTCTTTTTAATATTTCCGCTTAAAAACTTAACTAAAAAGTGCTAACTTCTCTTTTCGTGTTAATTGTTTTATAGCATATTCCCTTTTTGAAGCACTGCTTCTATCTTGAAAGATCTCTTCATATACTAAGTGAACAGGTCTTCTTATTTTTGTATATTTAGCACCTCTATCTGAATTGTTGTGTTCATAAAGTCTTCGTTTAAGATCTGTTGTTATTCCGGTATAGAGAGTACCATCATTACAACGAACTATGTAAACATAATATTGCATATATATTCCTTATTCAATAAAGAGGCAAAAATGACGAAAAAAATAGACTTAAACATAGCAAACATAGTAGCGTTTTGTAACATTTAGAGCATTCTGTTACTATAACTATTGTAAATAATAAATAGTTATATTATAATCTATATTATATTTATCACAAAATAATCATATTTTTTTGATACAGGACAAGTTATGGAAAAACATAAAGTAATTATAGTAGAAGATGATGAAATTACAGCACTAAATTTAAACATGTCCTTACAAAAACATGGTTACAGTGTAATAGCAATGTGTGATAATGCCTCTCAAGCAGAGAACAAAATAACGGCACTCACTCCTGATGTTATTATTATTGATATATCATTACAAGAAAGTAATGATGGTATAGAGCTAGCAAAAACTATTAAAAAGAGATTTGATATTCCCTTTATCTACCTCACATCATACAGTGATGACAATATAATAGCACAGGCAAAGAAGACTGAGCCCTATGGTTATATCGTAAAACCCTTTGATCCTGGTTCTTTGCATGCAACAATTCAAATGGCACTCTTTAAGTATCAAATGGAAAATGAGAGAAAAGAGAATATCAACTCCCTCAAAGTTGATAAACTCAATCTTGAAAAACTTCTCTACTCTAAAAGAGTCTCCGACAAACCTATAGTTCCTTTTGGTAAAGATTATCACCTTGATATCAGTATTTGTGAAACCTTTTACAAAGGTAAAAAGATAAAACTTACAAAAAAAGAGAATGCATTTTTACGTCTTCTTGTTGCACAACTCGGTCTTGTTGTCAGTTTTGAACAGGCTATGAACTATGTATGGGATGAGAGCGGAGCAACAGAAAACAGTGTACGAACACTCGTTTGGAGACTAAGAAACAAACTCGAAACTGACATTATTAAAAATGCCTCGGGAATTGGTTACTACATAGAAGAGTAGAAGTTCAATAAATCTTTATTGACTCTATCTTCTTTTGAATTTTCTCAAAAACTGCTTCATAATCATACTCATGATTTTCGTGCTTTGCCATATGCTCCATCTCTGCAGCATTTTTTAACAACTCTTCTATACGGAAATTTCCGCTTGATCCTTTTATGCTGTGTGCTTTTAAAGCAATTTTTCTATAATCTCTCTTCTTAATGGCCTCATGGAGTTCTGGCAGTGTTGTCTGCATCTTTTTTATAAAAAGCGTCAAAAGCATTATTAGTTCATCTGAAGTCAGCATTAACTCTTTTGTCAGCTTTTCAACATCCAAACCATCTATTTTTGACTCTCTATGCTCTTTTTGCTTTTGTGAAATTTCCTGTTTCGTACTATTTTTATTAAATGTATCTACTTTCAAATATGCCTGAAAAATACGTTCAAGCTCTTTTAATACAATTGGTTTACCTAAAAATGCATCAAATCCAATCAGCAAACCTCTCTCTTTTGCCCCCTTTATCACATTTGCAGTAAGTGCTGAAATAGGAGTATGGCGCAGACCATTTTCCTCTTCATATTCAATAATTTTTTTTACAGATTCTACACCATCCATAAGTGGCATCTGCTCATCCATAAGAATCAAATCATAAGAGTTTTCTTTATAGAGTGCATACGCTTCACGTCCGTTTTTTGCCAGATCAAATGTCAATCCATACTTGGCTAAAATAATCTTAATCAACTCCTGATTTGCTTCATTATCTTCAGCAATCAAAATATGTCCTTGAAATTTTAAAGAGATCTGTTTATCGGATTCTGCAAACTCCTGTGGATAGAGCAGTTCATTAAAAACCATATGAATTTTAGAACAGTACAGAGGAAAACAGATAGCATTTATATGATCATACTTTTCATAATCATCATACTCTCTGCTCATTAAAGCTACAAACTTTTTATCTGAGGTTAAGAGATCTCTTTTAAATTCCAGATCAAGCTCTTCATGAACAAAAATACAGATATCAAAATCATCATCTATGCTCTCTACTATGGAAACATCAATATCAAATATCTCTGCATACTTAATAAAAGAATCATGCTTAAAATTCAACTCCTTGTTTTTGGCATACAAGACAATATCTAACTTTTGAAAATCTTCTATATTTTCAATTATTTTACACTCACCACTTGCAGCCTCTATGGGGATCTCCATCCAAAAAGTACTTCCCTCACCAACAATAGAAGCCACTTCAACCTTTCCATTCATCAACTCTGCTAGCTGATAAGAGATAGAAAGACCCAGACCTGTACCTTCAATCTTTTTATTTTCACTGTGCTGTGCCTGGGCAAAAGCTGTAAAAACTTTTTTAAGATCGGATACATCTATACCTATGCCGTTATCACTGACACTAATCTTTAAGATTCCTTTGTTGTAACCTGCCTCAATCTCTATAACACCACCCTCCGGTGTAAACTTAATTGCATTGCTGATAAAGTTTGAGATTATCTGTTTAATACGCAGGGCATCCCCATAAAGCTGTGTTGGAATCTTTGGATTTATAAAGGATGTAATTGTAATATTTTTAGAGTTTGCACTTGCTACAAAAAGCTCCATAGTATGGCTAAGCTCATCATGCAGAGAAAAGACTTTGGGTTCAATACTAAACTCACCGCTTCGAAGTTTTGAAAAATCCAAAATATCATTGATAATACTTAAAAGATTCTCACCGCTACTTAAGATTATCTCTAAATAATTACGATGTTTTTTTGAAAGGTCTTCATCAATTAACAAATTTACAAAGCCAAGTATTGCATTAAGCGGTGTGCGGATCTCATGACTCATATTCGATAAAAAGTACTCTTTGGCCTGTCCTGCACGAATGGCTTCTTGTCTTGCATCAACAAGTTTTTGAAAAATACTGTCTGTATAAAACTTCAAAATTCCATGGAAATTTTTATCAAAGATATACGAAATTTCATCAAAAAGTTCCTTTGAATTCATACCCATATCGTAAGAGACATCAATCATGGATCGGCGAAAATGGCTACAGATCTCAAAAAGTTCATCAGCACCTATTTCACGAAACTTTAAATATGCCAAAAGTTCCTGCATAACAGGACAGTTTCCAATCTCGACTTCACCTGCTATAACACCCATAAAATAGTCAAATACACCACTTGCATAGTTTTCTATAAAGTAAGCTTCATCTATTTCATGCTGCGCTAAAATTTTTTTGGGAGTATCATACGATATCCACTGCTGTAAAATAATCTCTTTTTGCGCTAAAAAACGCTCTTGTTGCTTTATGAGCGCAGGAACTTTTTCAACCACGACTTTTGCTTTTGTCCAAGACTTTTTTCAAAACGAGCACGCTCCTCTTTTGACATTTTATGAATAAATGTTGCACCAAAGGTATAGTCAATTTTTCTTTGAATAACAAGTGAGAGATCCCCATCTGCTTTTAAAGAGTTCTCTTTTGCATTGCGATCCTGATAGACAACACTTATCTCTGCATAACGCTCTGTCTGTGCTTCTCTATTTAGATAATAAGCTGTTTTTTCTTTTGCTGTTCTTTTACCATTGTAGGCAATCAAACGAGGATTTATCAGCTCAAGAAACCCACCGTTTTCATCTTTAACTACGACCACATTATAATAGTTTCCAATTTGAAAAGCGGCAAGCCCCTCTAAATTATTTTCATTGATAGTATCTTTGAGATCATCTATCAAGGCAAATAATTCTTCGTCAAATACTCTAACATCTGTTGCATAAGCGACACCGAGTGCTGTAGGATATTGAATAATCTCTCGTACCATAAAAAAACCTTTGTGAAAATTTCAAATAGAATCAGGGGAGTGTTTTTGGGGAGTGTTCCCCCAAAAACAGTGAAGAGTTAGTGACTTTTACTAACTACAACAATCATTTTCAGATTAATAATTACAAATCTTATAAATTGAAAAATTACACATGTACGTAATTTTCTTGCAAATGATCCGGGGATCATTGTTAGTTTATAGTGATCATTTTTTGCAAAATTTGCCTCTTCAGGTACTACTTTTCTTTCTTGTTTCATCTTTTCTCCTTTTTGTTTACTCTGGAATCAGTGTCCAGCCTGGATTGAGTTTAGCTTTATAGATAAACAGGTGGTGTAAAATATGTTTAATCCAGTGACCTGCAAGACCAACTTCACCAAATGTATAATTAGTATCACGTCCAGTTCCCGGATATGTTTCAAAATCTGGAACAACCGGATAAACTGTCATAGCTGCAGCAGTACCAGAGAAAACACCTTTACCTGCAGAAGCAACACAAGCAGCACCCATTTCAGCCATAGAAGCTTCATGTAAATGAGCATTTTCACCTTTAGTGATCAGATCACAAACAGAGTGAGCAACCGCTTTACCAATAATACCTGAAGGCATACCTGTACGTGGTGGTGTCGGGTTAATTGGTGTTCCGTTAACTGATTTCATAGGTTTAGAGATTAAATGTGGTGGTGCAAAAGCAATACCAGCTGCAAACATATTTTTATATGTAGGATTTTGGTATGTTCTTGGCCAATCACTTGCTTTCCACTCTTCATATGGTTTTGGAGTATAATCAGCATCAACTTTCATAAATCCGTTTGGAGCAAATACAGTATCTGTAATATCTGAACCATCTTTACCATATGCTTTAATACCGACACCGGCAAATGGTGGAATAAGCATTGCAAAGTCAAACTCTTCCTCACCTTTTGTTCCATCAAGAAGCTCATACTCAACTTTTCCTGCTTCAACTTTAGAAGTGTGTGCACCAATAAGCCAATCAACATCACGCTCAGCAAAAAGTGACTCTGCAAAAAGTTTAGAAGATACTACATATCCGCCAACCTTCATATGAAGTCCACCCATACCGAAGTCACCAAGGAAAGACTCATTAGAGATCCATTTCATATCAGCCATCTCACGAACGCCGGCTTTTTTCAACTCATGTTCAATGTTGAAAATATACTCAAATGCAGCACCCTGACATGTACACATACCATGTCCTGTACCGATCAAGAATTTCTGACGCTGACCAGCCTTCATCTTTTCAATAGCTTTTTGGAGCTCTTCAGCAGCATGAACTGCGTGATCTGCAGTACATACAGAAACTGTATGCTCACCCATTTGACCGTTACCGTCACCTAAACCCGGTGTTGCATCAAAGTTAAGTTTCGGACCAGTAGCATTTACCAAGTAATCATACTCAATAGTCTCACTTTGCCCTGCTTTGTCTGAACTTGTATACTCTATTGTTACAAAAGGCTTGTCACTATCTTCTTTACCTTCTGGGTTAATCGATACTGCTTTTGCCTGATGATATGTAATACCAGCTTTTGCATATACAGGAGCTAAATCAAAAGTAACTTCTTCTTTACTCATTTCACCAACACCAACCCAAATATTTGATGGAATCCAGTTCCATTTTGAGTTTGGAGTAACTACCACAACTTCATGTTGTGATCCTAACCATTTTGCAGCGAATGTTGCTGTTGTATGTCCAGCAACACCACCACCTAATACTATTAATCTTGCCATATAATAATCCTCTATTTCAAGTTCTGAAAAATTCTATCAAAAAATTATCACATTTTTATCACAAAAAGTGATAATTATTAGTTATACTTTTAATAAGTCTGCTTCATAAACTCTCAGAAACACCTGTCACAGGTGTTTGTAGAGTATTTGAAAAATAACTTTTACTGAGATTTTAGGATTTTGTCAATTATCTCAAAAGAATTTTTTGAAAGGGAGTGTGTAGAAATTACACGCATTAGCTCTCGCTTCATTAATTTTTTGTTTTCTTCATTCATTTGATCGTAGATTTTAAAGCTAGAACAGAGACCTGATGCCATTTGCGGATTGATTTTATCGATCTCTATTATCTTATCGGCAACAAATTTATAGCCTTCTCCATCTTTTGCATGAAAATGTTTATGGTTACGTGCAAAACTTCCAACAAGTGATCGAACAAGATTTGGAACTTTATCATCATAAACAGCATCATTTTGCAATGCTTTCACACGGTGTAAGATATCTTCTTTAAGTGATGAAGCAAGCAGTGCAAAATATTTATTCATTACAAGGGTATTATCTTTATATTTTTCATAAAAATCTTCAAAGGCCTCTTTTGCCAACACGCCATCTGTATGTTCTAAAACATCAAGCGCTGCGACTCTGTCTGTCATTGTAAGTGAATTTTCATACTGCTCTTTTGCAATTTGTGCTATCTCTTGACTCTCCAAAGCACTTAAAAGTTTTAAAACTCTGTTTTTAAGTGCACGGTGTGCTATATTTTTGGCATCAATTTCAGATAATTGAGGGAAATGATTTGCATAGTAGAGATCAAGCAGTTTGTCTTTAAAAGTTGTTGCCAAATGTTTGCAAAGGTCTTCTTTGGCACTGTATATAAGCTCACAATCAACAGCCTCTTGTCGCTGCATCAATGTAGCAACTGTTGGTAGTTCCAACAAAAGAGCTTTATAAGAGCGATCAATATCCAAATCAAGCAGATATGCAAACGCCTCCACATATGCTTCGTTGATACCTTTTTTCTCCATCATAGCTTCCAGCGTCTCTATGGCAAAATTTTGTGCCGCTTCATACTGGGTAAAACTGTTTGTATCATACTTCATAAAAAAGGCATAATCAACACTCTTTTGCTCTACTATAATAGGTGCTGAAAAATCTCTGTTTATAGAGAGGTAAGGTTTTGTACTTAGATCTTTAAAGACAAAAGACTCCTCCTCTTTTGAGACAATAAGCATCTTCTCCTCAATCATCTCTCCTGTATCAGTAAAAAGTGCAATTTTAAGAGGATAGTACATGGGATCTTGTTTTGATCCATCAACTGCATCAGGAATTTTCTGTTTTAAGTGTAATGTATAGAGACCATCTTCAAAATTCTCTTCTACAAGAAGACGTGGTGTACCACTTTGATGATACCAGAGCTTAAACTGCTCTAAGTCAATCTCTCCTGCCTTGCTCATTGCCCAAACAAAATCCCCTGTGGTAACCGCTTCACCGTCAAAACTCTCAAAGTAGAGATCCATCGCCTTGCGATACTTCTCTTTACCAAGGAGTGTATGCATCATACGAATCACCTCAGCACCCTTCTCATAAACGGTCGATGTATAGAAGTTATTCATTGAGATATAAGATTTTGGCTGAATCGGATGGCATGTCGGTGAAGCATCTTCAACAAACTGTCGCTCACGCAGACCTTTGACATCTTCAATGCGTTGCACAGCTGCCGAGTTCATATCAGCTGAGAAGCATTGATCACGAAAAACAGTCAGTCCCTCTTTAAGAGTGAGTTGAAACCAGTCACGACAAGTTATACGGTTTCCTGTCCAGTTATGAAAATACTCATGCGCTATTACAGACTCTATGCCCATAAAGTTTGTATCAGTTGCCGTATCACTGTCTGCTAAAACATAAGCGGAGTTAAAGATATTAAGCCCCTTGTTCTCCATTGCTCCCATATTAAAACTATCAACTGCTACAATATTATAGATATCAAGATCATACTCTCGTCCATACTGCTCCTCATCCCACTTCATAGCATTTTTGAGTT
>Ga0256837_1001593_pt1 | contig 15379 bp, 13 predicted proteins | sample 4562384metaG_FD_185976 | JGI IMG/M metagenome (GOLD analysis project Ga0256837, IMG submission 185976) | Hydrothermal vent microbial communities from Guaymas Basin, Mexico - 4561-384 | ecosystem: Environmental > Aquatic > Marine > Hydrothermal vents | place: Mexico: Guaymas Basin | collected... | reverse complement strand
CCTGAGTTTTATAAAACTTACCAAAACAGTTTTAAAATAGTGATAAAGAAATTTTTAAAAAAAGTATTGAATATTAATTATCCTACAATGAAATATTTAGGAGATGGAAATGCTGATTATTTATTAACTATGGGTGAGTTTTGGACTAAACAGTTTTTAAAACATCATAACTATCCGCATAAATTTATAACAACAGGCAATCCGAGATTTTTAGAACTTACAACATTAAAAAATTATAAAAAAGATAAAGTATTATTTGTAACCGGAGCAGCTACTTCTTTATATTCTTATGCAAAAGAAAAACATTTACAAGATATTGAAGAGGTATACATTGCTTATAAAAAATCGGGTATAAAAAATATTTTTATTCACAAGACGCATCCAAGGGATATTTACGTAGAAGATATTAAAAAATTGGCTGATAAATACAATATTTTGTTAGAAACTCAAAAAACAACATCTGAAATTTTAAAAGATGTTTATTTAACGATAGTTATTCGCTCAACCGTAGGTTTTGAAGCATTGATAAGCGGTAGTAAATTAGTAGTGTATAATAACGGAAATCAGACTTTTGGATTTAATTTTGCAGATCATAATTTGGCAAAAGAGACTAAAAATATTGATGAACTTTCAATTTTTTTAAAAAATTTACATACTCTTAATTATCCTGAGAACATTGAATATTTTATAAAAACTGAAAATATATTAGAAGATATAAAAAATGTTATCGAAAGTAAATAAATTCATAAAAAGCAATATATTTAGGTATGTTGTAGGTGATTTTTTAAGTGTTGGTATCTCTTTTTTAGTTTCAACTTTTATACTTGTAAAACTTGGAACTGATGATTTAGGAAAGTTTGTTTTTTATTTTTTGCTTGTAGGGCTTTTTTCTTCCTTAGCTCAAGGAGCGGCTAACAGTTTTTTGATGAAATATTTTTATGTAGAGGATTTTAAAGAAATTATCTCAAGTGTGAATATAACAATGTTTTTTTTCTCTTTTTTGAGTTTTATAGTTTATTTAGTTGTATATCAATACATAAATACGGTGCTTGTGAATATTTTAATCATTTTTGCAGTGTTAAAAGCTTTTAATTCCACTCCTTTTGTTGTTTTCAGGTTAAAAGATTTATCTTTTTATTATATGGTTTTTTCCGTGTTTTATAGAATTGGATGGGTTATAATATTGCCTTTTATGTTTCTATTAAATAAATTTGATGTTTATAATCTGATTTTGCTTATGTTTGTGTGGGAGATATTAAGTTTTATTTGTTTGTATTTTTATTTGTATAGATTTGGATTCAAATTGAAAATAAATATTGGGTTGATAAAAAGAAACATTTTACTGTCTCTTAATTTATTTCCTCATAAAGTCTTAAAAACAGTCAGCGAAAATATTGACAAATATGCGGTTAAATTCTTTTTAGGAGATTCGGCTTTAGGAATTTATTCTATGATTTTTAAAATAACTTCTATTATATATATGTTTATAAAATCGCTAAATAATGAATTAGCTGTAATACTTAGCAAAATTTCATCAAAAAAAGTTTCTGAGATTGAATTTAACAAAAAAGAAAATAAATTGATATTGAGTATTTTTTTGGTAAATATTTTAACATTTTTAACTGCATATATTTATAACGGATGGATTTATAATTTAGGGAATAATTTTTATACCTTATATTTTGTTTTGATATGTTTTATGAATCTTCAGTTTTTTTATTTTATATTTTATAATTATCTTTTTTTAAAATCGCATAAAATTGTTTATAACATTATGATGTTTAATAATGTAGTATTTTTTTCTTTGCTTTTTTTTATAAAAAAAAATTTAATCATTATTGTTTACGTTTATGTTTTGTCTTATTTTTTGATAGTGGGTCTTTTGTCTTTTTTTATAGATGAGGAATTTTTAAAAAAACAAAAAATATGTTTTTTTATACTGTTTTTTATTTTTATAATAGGAGGAATATATGTTTTCTAATTTTTTGCTTAAAATTAAAGCTAATAAAATGTGGGTTGGAGAGATGGAGAGTGATGTTTTTAGAAATTTAAGCAAAGAAGAATATAAAAAAATAGAAAAATTTTTTTTAGAACAATATATGTTAAAAATGCAATATCATACTCCAATGGGATATATGTATAGAAACAATCAGACATTTAATATTGATAGAAAAATAGAAAAAGATTATTTTCAATATCATATTTTTGATAAAGATTACGAAACTATAGGTTTTTTTAGCGGTTCAACCGGCTGGGGATGGGGGATTTATAAAAAATCTTTAATGATAGATTATTTTATAGGTAAAAATTTACAAAAAAACATTATCAATTTTTCGAATGTTGGCTCTAACATATATAAAATTTTTAATATGTATAAACAGTTTTCTTTAAAAAATACGCTTCCCGAAAAGAATATTTTTTATTTTGGAATAAATGAGAGTTATGATATTTCAAATAATATTGACATTGTTTTTTCAAACAGAGACAGAAGAATAAGAAAAAATATTTTGGAGTTTGAAAAATATTATAGAAATTTACCTTTATCTTTAAAAACTATCGCTTATCTTTTTGCTAGAAGTGTTGCTTTAAATATTGTATATGTAAAACATGCTATAAAAAAGGATTTTGTAAAAAGAGTGCCTAAGAAAATTGAGAAAGTGAAGCTTAATGAGGAAACTTTAAAAGAAAATTTAAATTTTATTAAAAACATTATTGAAGAGATTAATTCTTTAAGTGATGTTGTTTTTATACTTGAACCATCACTGTTTGACAAAAAATATTTAAGCGAATATGAAAAAGCTCAGCTTAGGAAAAAGGATTTAAGTGTTCCGAATTTAAGAAAAAGTTTTAATATAGTTTATAGCGATTTAATTGAATTTTTTGAGAAAAAAAACATAAAATATATTGATGCAAGGGAAAGTGTAAAAGAGGTAAAAGAATCTATTTTTATAGATTACTGTCATCCATGGGTAAACGGAACTCGTATTATAGGAGAATATATAAGTAAAGAATTAAAGGAAAAACAATGGCTTTTATAATAGCAGAAATAGCACAAGCTCATGATGGAAGTTTGGGAATTTTACATTCTTATATAGATGCATTGGCTGATACGGGAGTTGATGCGATAAAATTTCAGACTCATATAGCGGAGGCTGAAAGTAGTGAGTATGAGCCATTTAGAGTTAATTTTAGTTATGAAGATAAGACAAGGTTTGATTATTGGAAAAGGATGGAATTTAGTCTTAAGCAGTGGAAAGAGATTAAAAAACACTGTGATGAGGTAGGTGTTGAGTTTATAAGTTCACCTTTTTCTAATTTAGCGGTTGATTGGTTAGAAGAGATTGGAGTTAAAAGATACAAAATAGCATCAGGTGAAATAAATAACTTTTTAATGCTTGAAAAAATAGCAAAAACAGGTAAAGATATAATTCTTTCAACCGGTATGAGCGGATATGAAGAAATTAATAAAGCAATTGAGTTTTTAAAACCTTTTGGAAATAATATTTCAATTCTTCAATGCACTACAAAATATCCGACACCTGCAAGAGATATAGGGTTAAATGTTTTGAGTGAACTTAAAAAAAGATATGATGTAAAAGTTGGACTATCTGATCATTCCGGTAAAATATGGCCTCTTATAGCGGCGGTTACACTTGGAGCTGAAATTTTAGAATTTCATGCAGTGTTTGATAGAAGAATATTTGGACCTGACAGCAAGGCATCGCTTGAAATTGATGAGATAAAAAAAGCTGTAGAAGGTATTAGATTTATAGAAAAGTCATTGAGTAGTCCTATTGATAAAAATGAATTTTCAAAAGAGTTTAAGGAACTTAAAAAAATTTTTGGTAAAAGTTTAGCAGTTAATAAAGATTTAAAAAAAGGAGATATTATAACTTTTGATGATTTAGAATCAAAAAAACCTTTTGGATATGGTATTGCGGTTGAAAATTACAAAGAAGTAATTGGAAAAAAATTAAAAGTCGATAAGAAAAAATGGGATTTTTTAAGAAAGGAAGATATAGAATGAGAAAAGTTTGTGTGGTAATTACGGCAAGACCTAGTTATAGCAGAGTAAAAACGGCACTTGAAGCTATTAAAAACCATCCAGATTTAGAACTTCAGCTTGTATTGGCAGGAAGTGCACTTTTAGATAAATACGGAAATGTAAGTAAGATAATAGAAAAAGATGGATTTAAAATAAATGAAAAAATTTACAATATTATTGAGGGAGAATTTCCTGCTGCTATGGCAAAAACTACCGGAATTGCAATTACCGAACTTGCTACGGCTTTTTATAATCTAAAACCAGATATGGTAGTGACTATAGCGGATAGGTTTGAAACAATTGCCACTTCCATTGCGGCCGCTTATCAAAATATTCCTCTTGTGCATATTCAGGGAGGGGAAGTAACGGGAAATATTGATGAAAAAGTTCGACATGCAAATACAAAGTTTGCCGATATTCATTTGGTTGCAAGCGAGGATGCTAAAAAGAGGGTTATAAAAATGGGAGAAGATCCGGAGTATGTATTTAATACGGGATGTCCTTCCATTGATTTGGCAAAAGAGATTTTAGATAATCCTGAGCTGGATTTTGATCCTATTAAGAAATACGGGGGAGTAGGGGCTGATATTGCTTATAAAAGTGGATACTTGGTAGTTATGCAGCATCCTGTTACAACCGAATACGAAAAAGCTAGAGAACATGTATTAGAGACATTGCATGCGGTAAATGAATTAAATATCCCTACTTTTTGGTTTTGGCCGAATGTTGATGCCGGAAGTGATGGGACAAGTAGGGGTATAAGGCAGTTTAGGGAAAAATATAATCCTGAAAATATCAGATTTATGAAAAATATGGAACCACATGATTTTTTGAAACTTTTATATAATTCAAAATGTTTAGTAGGTAATTCAAGTGTAGGAATAAGAGAATGTTCATTTTTGGGAGTGCCAGTTGTAAATATCGGCAGTAGACAAGATGGAAGGATTAGAGGTAAAAATGTAATTGATGTTAAAGAATATGATAGGGATAAAATAAAAAAATCAATTCATAAACAAATTGAACATGGAAAATATAAAAGTGAATATATTTATGGTGACGGTAATGCAGGTAAAAAAATAGCTGATGTTTTAAGTAAAGTAAGATTAAAATTTCATAAAAAGCTAATGTATTAGGAGTAAAAATGATTGCTTTTGGAAGTAATATAAATATAGAGCCTTTGAAAAGATATTTTGATGAAAGTGAAAGCTATTTTATAGGATATGATAAATATATATTTGAAATGCTAAATGAAAATTCTGTGTTGTATGATGAAAAAATTGATAAAGTTTTTATTTTTATTGATCTTAAGGAAATGTTAAAAGATAATTTTTTCAATTTATCTAATTTTGAAGATAAAATGAATCTAAAAAAAACAATTGATGATTTTTTTGATGTTGTAGAGAGGTTTTTGATTAAAAGTAAAAAAATTTTAATTATTAATAATGCTTTTTTAGATAGAAGCACATATCTTACATATTTAAATTTTAACAGTGAGAAATACTCTTTTTTAGATGTTGAAAATTATTATAATGAAAAATTAAGAGTATTAAAAAAAGAATATAATAACTTAATTATTTTTGATTGGCAAAGAATAGTTTTTGAGTATGGTTATAAGAATTTAACTGATAATAAATTTTGGTATTTAGGAAGAATAAAGTTTAATAGTTTTTGTTTCGAGATTATAAAAGATGAATTAAATAATATCTTAAAAGCATATACTGGAAAAATCAAAAAGGTTTTGGTTTTAGACCTTGATAATACATTATGGGGAGGGATAATTGGAGAAGATGGAATTGATGGAATAAAATTATCTGAAGATGGAGAAGGAAAAATTTATAGAGATTTTCAGAAAAACATAAAAGCATTAAAAGATTTGGGGATAATATTAACAATTTGCTCAAAAAACAATATTGATGATGTTAAAGAAGTATTTGAAAAGCATCCTTTAATGGTATTAAAATGGGATGATTTTATAATAAAAAAAATCAATTGGAATAATAAAGTGGAAAATATTAAAAGTATTGCAGAAGAATTGAATGTAGGTATTGATTCTTTAGTGTTTATTGATGATAATCCTGTAGAGAGAAATATTGTAAAAGAAAATTTAAAAGAAGTAGAAGTTGTGAATTTTCCGGAAAATATTGAAAATTTAGTTAATTGGTTTATAGATGTAATATATGAATTTTTTCCTAAGATTAATTTAACTAAAGAAGATATAAAAAAAACAGAACAATATAAAGCCAATTTAAAAAGAAGTGAATTATTAAAAAAAGTTTCGGATATAGAAGATTTTATTAAAAATTTGAATATAGAATTACATATTTATATTGATAATAAAAATTTTATTTCAAGAGCAGCTCAATTAACTCAAAAAACCAATCAGTTCAATTTAACTACTAAAAGATATACTGAAAATGACATTAGAACATTTATGGAGAGTGAAGAAAAAATAGTGTTTTTATTAGAATATAAAGATAAATTTCAAAATGAAGGTATTATTGGTGAGGCTATAGTAAAAATTGAAAGTGATAGAGCAGTACTTGATACTTTTTTAATGAGTTGTAGGGTAATAGGAAGAAAAGTTGAGTATACCTTTTTGTATGAAATACTAAATTATTTAGAACAAATGAAAATAAAAGATATTAGTATTGAATTTATTCCAACTAAAAAAAATAAATTTGTTGCAAAAGAGTTTTTTGAAAAAATTAATTTTATTAATAATGAAAATATTTTTATAGCAAAAATTGATGATTTAAAAAAACACTTAGAAAAATTTAAGTTATTAGAAAGGAGCAAAATTGATAGAAACTAAAATTTATGAGATAATTTCTGATATATTAAAAGTTGATGTAAAACAAATAAAAAGAGATTTATGTATTGGTGATGTTGAAGAGTGGGATTCGTTAGCTCATTTGCAAATTTTTATGGAACTTGAAAAAGAATTTGATATAAAATTTAGTATGGATGATATTTCTAATTTAGATTGTATAAATAAAATTATTGATAAAGTTAAACAATGCAAGAAATAAGATTTTGTAAGAAAGATGAATATAAAGAGTTACAATATTATATTGATAATTTTTGGAAAAAAGGACATATTTTAGCAACGAATAAAAAACTCCTTGATTGGCAATATTTAGATGATGAAAGATATAATTTTGTGGTATCTGTTGATCATACAAAAAAAATTAACGGTATTTTAGGATTTATTCCTACATATAAATTTGATAAAAATTTAATTAAATATAATGAAATCTGGCTTGCTTTATGGAAAGCAGAAAAAAATGGTGTAGGAATAAAACTGTTATCTTTTTTAATAAATAAATTAAATCCGTCAGTTATAGGTGTTTTGGGTGTAAACAATAAAGTTTTACCAATATATAAAATGCTTGGATTTGAAATTGCTAAAATGAAACATTTTTTTATTAAATCAAATTTTTATCAGCCTAATATTTCAAATATTGTAAGTGATTGTGAAAAAGAATATAAAAACAATATTTATAAAATCAAAGAAATTTCTTATGAAAAAATAAACTTATTAAAAAATTTGGATTTTGAAAAAGTATTTCATAAATCGGTAGATTATATTAAAAACAGATATATAAATCATCCCTTTTATAAGTATAAATTATTCGGTGTTTTTGATAATGAAAAATTAATATCATTATTCATAACAAGAAAAATAATAGTTAATAATTATGCCTGTTTAAGAATAGTTGATTTTATAGGTGAATTTATTATAGAAAATTTAAAGAATGAATTTCAAAAAATTTTAAACAATGAAAAAGCAGAATATATAGATTTTTTATGTTATATGAAAGATTTTGATAAAGTAAAAAAAATGGGATTTTGTGAAAAAACTGAAAAAGATATAATTCCTGAATATTTTGAACCTTTTGAAAAGAAAAATGTAACTATAAATTTAGCATACAAAGGAAGTGATGATATATATTTTTTTAAAGCTGACGGAGATCAGGATAGACCTAATGTTATAAAGGAAGTGTAATGTTTGAAAAAGGTAATGAATGGTTAAGGATAGATTTGCATTTACATACAATTAGTGATGATGAGTTTAAATATGGTAGAAAAAATTTTGAGATTGATTATGTAAATGCATTAGATAAAGCAGGTATAAAAATAGCAGCAATTACAAATCATAATAAATTTGAAAAGGAAGAATTTTTAAGATTAAGTAAATTAGCAAAAGAAAAAAATATTTGGTTGTTACCTGGAGTTGAACTCGAAGTAAAAGATGGTAAAAGAGGTTTACATACATTATTTATATTCGATGAAAAAGATATTGACTTTATAGAAAGTTTTATTCATAACAATTATAATAAATATGATGATGAAAAAAATAAGAATTTGGGAGATGTTATTAAATTTGTAGAAGAGAGAAAAAAAGAATATATTTTAATATTAGCTCATGTAGAAAATAACAAAGGTTTTTTTAAAGAATTAAGTCCTGCTAATTATCATTCTTGGATTAAACAAGATTATTTTAGAAATAAAATTTTAGCACTTCAAGATGCAAATAAAAGCAGCGTAGAAAAATTTGAAAATGAGATAAGAAAAATAAAAAAAGGTGAATATAAAAATAGTTTACCAGCTTATGTTTCATTTATTGATGCAAAAAGTATAGATGATATTGTAAATAAAGATAGAAAAACTTATGTAAAACTAGGTGAATTCAATTTTGAGGCATTAAGATTTGCTTTTTTAAATCATTTTATTAGAATCTCTTTGGAGAAAAAAGATATCACTTATCCAAGAATTTTATCTTTAAAAATAAATGGAGAATTTGTTAATAATATATTGTATTTTAATAGTTCATTAAATACTTTAATTGGAGTTAGAGGAAGTGGAAAATCTACTATAATTGAGTTATTAAGATGGGGATTAGGACTTGAGCCTTTAAAGAATAGTGATGATAAATATAAAGAGGCTTTAATAAAAAATGCTCTTGGAAGTGCAGGAGAAGTTGAGATAAAGATTATTGCTGGGAATGGGGAAAAGTATTTAATAAAAAGAAACATAATAGATTTTAAGCCGAGAATTTATAATAGTGATGAAAAAATTAATATAAATTTGGATGAATTATTTAAAGTGTTTTATTTTGGACAAAAAGACTTGTCAATGATTGTTAAAGATAATGCATATAGACTTAATTTTTTTGATGAATTTATAGACTTAAAAGAATTAAAAGAAAAAGAGAAAAAAATATTAAATGAACTAAAGAATGAACTAATAAAATTAAAAAATTTAGAGATTTCTACTTCAATAGAAGAGATTGAATCAAAAATAAATGCAATTGTCGAAAAATTAAAACTCTATAAAGATTTAAAAGTTTCTGATTTACTTCATGAGCAAAAAGAATTTAATAGAGATAAAGAAATTTATAAGCATATAAAAAATGCAATCTTAGAAATCAAAAAAGAATTAGAAAATTTATTTTCACTGCATAAAGAGAGTTTTGATAGTTTAAGTGAATATGATTATAAATTTTTAAAAAATTTTAAAAGTAAATTTTTAAATTTAAAAGAAAAGTATTTTTTAAAACAAAAGGAGATGTTACAAATAATTGATGAGTTTTTTATATCTTTAAATGAAGAAGAAAAAATTATTGAAAATAATCAAGAAAATTTTTCTAAAAAATTGAGTAGTTTAAAAGAAAAATTAGGAAATGTTGATACAAAAGAATTTTTGAATATGAATAGAGAGTTAGAAAAACTAAAAATTATCAAAAAAGATACTGAAAATAAACAAAAATTATTAAAAGAAATAAAAAATAAAATTGATAATTTAATTGAAAGATTATTAGACATTAGAAAAGAGATTTTCAAAAAAAGAGAAAGTTTTGCAAATGAAATAAATAAAAATTTATCTTTTTTAAGAGTTAAATTTGATTTTAGTAGTGATGTAGATGATTATATAGAATTTTTGATTAATATTTTTAAAGGGCATAATATTAGAAAGCAAAAGATTGAAGAGATAGCAAGAAAATATAAAACTGGTTATGAGCTTGTAAATAATTATAATGATGATGACAAAATAAGAAATATAATAAAAGAAAAATTTAATGAAATTTTGCCGTTTATTCCAAAAGATAGAGTTATAATAGAATATAAAGTTAATTTAGATTATAAAGAGCTTGAAAAATTATCTCTTGGACAAAGAGCAGCTACAATTCTGGCATTGCTTTTATATAATGCGAAATATCCAATAATTATAGATCAACCAGAAGATGATATAGATAATTCAACAATTTATGAAGGAATAATTAAGAATTTATTAAGTAAAAAAGATGAGAATCAATTTATTTTTGCTACACATAATTCAAACATAGTTGTATTAGGAGATAGTGATGAAGTATTTGTATGCAAAAATGAAAATGAAAAATTAAGTTTAACAACTGGTAGTATTGATAAAAAAGAAATTCAAAAAGAGATAATTAATATTATGGAAGGTGGTAAGGAAGCGTTTATGAGAAGAAAAGATATTTATAAGGTGTGGAAATGAACTGTGAAGAATTATACAGTATAACAGAAAAAGGAGAAGATTATAAAAATCAATTTAAATTAACTTTTGAAAGAAGTGAAAAGTTGGCAGTTGAAATAGTGGCTTTTTTAAATAGTGATGGAGGAAATATTATTGTTGGTATTAATGATTTTGGAGAGATTATAGGTTTAGAAAACAAGCAAATTAGAGAAATTAATCAATGGATAAGTAATGTGTCTAAAAACAATATTTATCCATCAATCAACTTGAAAAGTGAAATTTTAAATTGTGATAACAAAAATATTTTAATTATTTATGTGCCAAAAGGGGATAATAAACCTTATGCTTTTAATCAGGTAGATGTTTGGATAAAAAGTGGAAGCGATAAAAGAAAAGCGACTATTGAAGATATTAGAAGGCTTTTGCAAGAGAGTGGCAGAATGTATGCAGAAGAAGAAATTACACAAACTGCTATTCAAAATATTGATATAGATTATTTAAAAAAGTGGTATATGGAATATAAAAATGAAGAACTAAATGGTAATATAGAAAAAATTTTAAATAGTTTTAAATTGGCTAAAGGTGATAAACTGACACTTGCAGGGTTGCTTCTTTTTGGTAAAACACCTCAAGAGTTTAAACCTCAATTTGTTATAAAAGCAGCTTATTGGAAAGATGAGAATCATTTAAAAGTTATAGATAAAGAAATAATTGATGGTAAATTAATAGAGCAATTTAAAAATTCAATTAGTTTTATAAAAAGAAATTTAAGAAAAGTTTCAGATGATCCAAATCTGCCTTCTAAATTAGAGATACCAATAGAAGCTATTGAAGAGATAATTGCCAATATGATAGCTCATAGAGATTATTTTATAGATAGTTCAAATTTTATTAATATGTATGATGACAGGATAGAATTTATATCTTGTGGTAAATTGCCAAATTCTTTAGATATTGAAACTATTAAAAAAGGTATTCATAGAGATAGAAATCCAATAATTTTAAATTTTTTAGAAAAAGATAAAAAATTTAAATATAGCGGTATGGGTAGAGGAATTGAGAGAATTTTAAGGTATTGCGAAAAAGAAAATATAAATGTTAATTTTATAAATGATAAAAAACAGAATTTGTTTAAAGTAATTTTATATAGGAAATAAGATGTCATTGTTAATCGTAAACCATCATTATATTAGAGAAAACAAATATAAAAATGGTATTTATCCTAAAACATTAAAAGATTTAGAATATAATATAGAATTGTTTCATAAAGAAGGTTATAAATTTATTTCTCAAAGAGATATAATAAATTTAAAAAGAGGAAAATATGTGTTATTTACTTTTGATGACGGTTTAAAAGAACAAATGAATGCTTTTAAGTTTTTATATAAAAAAGGTATTCCATCAGTTTTTTATGTTTCAACATATCCATTAAAAGAGCAGAAAGTTTTAAATGTGCATAAGTTGCAATATATCCGCTCTAAAATTAATGATAATACTCTTTTAAAGTTTATATCTAATTATGTAAAAAATATAAGATATCCTGAAAATTTGAAAGAATTGTATAGATATGATAATTTAGAAGCTAAAAAAGTTAAATATATTTTTAATTTTATTTTAGATGAAAAGGAAAAAAATAAAATTATAAATCAAATATTTTTAAATTTAATAGACACAAATGAAGAAGAATTTGCGAAGAAATTATATATGGACAAAGAAGATTTAATGAAATTATACAAAAATGACAGTTTAGGAACTCATACTCATAAACATTTACCATTAGCAACTTTAGATGAAAAAAGTATAGAAGAAGAAATTATAGATTCTTTAGAGTTTTTTAAAAATTTAGGATTAGATAAAATTTATTCAATTTCTTATCCATATGGAGGAAAAAAAGCAATAAATGAAAAAGTAATCAAAATATCAAAAAAATTTTTTAGATTTGGTCTTACAATGAATAGAGGTGTCAATTGTGATTTAAAAGATTCTTTAAAATTAAAAAGAATAGATGTAAATGATATTAAGGAGTTTATTTGAAAACAGTAGCTTTAATTCCAGCAAGATGTGGAAGTAAAGGGTTTAAAGATAAAAATATAGCTAAAATAAAAGGAAAAACATTAATAGAACTTGCTGTGAATGTAGCTAAAAAATGTGATATTATAGATGAAATATATATTTCAACTGACTGTAAAAAGTATGAAAATATAGCGTTAAAAGCAGGAGCTAAAAGTTTTGGATTAAGAGATAAAAAATTGGCAACTGATAATGCAAAGAGTGTTGATGTGGTTATTGATTTTTTAAATAAATTTGAAAAAAAGCCGGATTATTTGCTACTTTTACAGCCCACTTCTCCTCTCAGAACTTCGCAGGATATAAAAAATTCTTTTGATATTTTACAAAATGCGGACAGTGTTGTGAGTGTAGTGGAATTTAACGAACCTCATCCTTATAAATTAAAAGTTATAGAAAACAGCAAACTGAAATCTTTTATAAAAAATACAACTTCAGAAATACCTAGACAGCAACTTCCTAAAGTTTATGCACTGAATGGAGCTATTTATTTTATAAAAACTGAGGTTTTGCTGAAAGAAAAAACTTTTTTCCCTGATAATACCAAACCTTATATTATGCCGGAACCTTTAATTAATATTGACAGTGAGTGGGATTATCTGTTTTTAAAGACACTGATAAATGAAAATAAAATAAAACTGGAAGGAATTGAGTGAAAGAAGTTGATGTGATTTTTTTTGTGGAACATAAAGACAGGGAACTGGAAAGTGTCAAACTGATTGCTTCTCATTTAAAGAAAACAGGGAAAAAAGTTTTGATTTTATCCATTTTTTATCATTTAAATTATCTTTTTAAGTATAAAGCTAAAATTTTTGTATTCCCCTATCTTTTGTCAAAAAATGACTGGCCTGTAAGTCTGCTTTATAAGATGTATAGAGACAGTGCTGTGTATGTTAATATGAACTGGGAACAGCTTTTGGCTCCTGTGAATTTAAGATATAAAAAACCAAAAGATGATTTTACAAAGAAAAAAGTATATCAGTTTTGCTGGGATGAGAGTTTTAAGAGTTTTTTAATAAAAAACAAAGTTAATGAGAAAAATATAATAATAGGCGGAAATGTTGCAAACGAATTGTTATATGAAATGCGTAATAAAAGAGAAGATTTAAGAAAAAATTTTTCAAAAAAGTATCATTTGGATTTAAATAAAAAATGGCTTTTTTTGCCTATGAATTACGGTTGGGCTTTTAGTGGTGATTCTTTAATCAAAAGAAAAATCGCAGACGGTTATCCTGAAAAGGAAGCCTGGGAATATAGGGAATATTCTAAAAAATGTCTTGATGAATTTATTGTTTTTGTAAACGAATTAAAAAACAGATTTGATTATGAGATTATTTTAAGACCTCATCCGAGTATTAGTGAAGGTGATTATAAAAAAGTATTTAAAGAAAAATTGGGATTTATTCCTGAAATTTTAATAAATAAAGATTATTCCGTCAGAGAATGGATAATAACAAGCGATATAATTGGAAGTAGTTGGTCCACATCTGTAGGGGATGCGTATAATATAGGTAAAAAAGTTTTTTTATTTACTCCTTATAAAAGACCGGATTGGCTTGATGTTTGGTGGAAAAATGAAATTATAAATATTAAAAATATTGATGAATTTGATGAAAAAAAACTTTCTCAAAAAGAAAATGTTGAATTTCAGAATATAAAACCTTCTTTAATATATTCGGAGTTTTTAGCGTCTTTTGATGTTGATTCGAAGATAGGTTTTCCTAGGTTTGCTTTAAAAGAGTGGGCTAAAATTTTAAGAAGTGTATGGCATAATGTAAAACCTCCTAAAAATTTAATTTATGATAAATTTGAGGCGATAAAATGCAATGTGTAATTATGTCTGTTTATAAAAATGACAAATTAGAGCATATAAAAGAAGCATTGGATAGTTTATATAATCAAACTTTAAAAGCGGATATTTTTATAAAAATTGACGGAAAAATTGATAAAAAGCTGGAAGAGTTTTTAGAAAAAGAATATAAAAAAAGAAAAATTGCTTATTTATCTAAAAGAGAGAAAAATAAAGGCCTTGCGGTTTCTCTTAACGAATTTATAAAAGAAGGGTTAAAAAAAGGATATAAATACTTTTTTAGAATGGATGCAGATGATAGAAGTAATTTGGATAGATTTAAAAAGCAGATTGAATTTATGGAAAAAAACAGAGATATTGATATTTGTGGGACTTTTATAGAAGAGTTTGGAGATGGAATTGAATATAATAAGATAGTGAAATATCCTTTATCTCATGAAGAGATGTTTAAATTTTTCAAAGCAAGAGTACCACTTGCTCATGTAAGTGTTTGTTTTAGAGATACTTTTTTTAAAAAGGCCGGATTTTATCCTGAAAGCGGGCATATTACAAATGAAGATACTTTAATGTGGCTTAAAGGATTTAAAGCTGGATGTAAATTTGCAAATATTGATTATATTGGGGTTAAAGTTAGAGTTAGCAGAGATTTTTTTAATAGAAGAAGAAGTTTAAAAAAAGTTTGGTATGATTTTAAAAATAGGTTAACTGTAAATAAAGAGTTAAATTACGGGATTGACAGCTATATTTATGCAGTTGGGATGTTAGTTATAAATCTTTTGCCTCCAAGTTTAAAAAAGTTAGCTTATAAGTTTTTAAGATGAAATAAGCATAAGGACAAAAAATGAAACTGCCAATAGGAATTCAGACATTTGAGGATATTAGAAAGGAGAATTATATTTATATTGACAAAACAGAAGAGGTATATAATTTAATCAATTCATACAGATATGCATTTTTAT
>Ga0256837_1001592_pt1 | contig 15380 bp, 14 predicted proteins | sample 4562384metaG_FD_185976 | JGI IMG/M metagenome (GOLD analysis project Ga0256837, IMG submission 185976) | Hydrothermal vent microbial communities from Guaymas Basin, Mexico - 4561-384 | ecosystem: Environmental > Aquatic > Marine > Hydrothermal vents | place: Mexico: Guaymas Basin | collected... | reverse complement strand
AGTTATGCATCCATGCTCCACCGCGTTTAGACTCTCTTGCTTCCAAGTCAAGATAGATTTTTGCCTTTAAAGTGCCATTTTCATATACATGATAAGATGATGCTTTTTCATGCCAAAGCATTTCATCGACTTTTTCAAATTTTATATTAAAGAGTTTATTTAAAAAATCAAACATTCCATTAACAACACTTTGTTGTTCAAAGTAGGGACGATACTCCTCTTCATCAATTTCATACTGCTCTTTTTTTAGGAGTTCTGCATAAAAACTTGTGTCGTGACTTTCAAGTTTATAGGGGGCAATATTTTGAAGAATTTGAAACTCTTTTTTTGCTTGGGAAATTGAGTCTTTTAATAAAGAGTTCAAAAAATTGAGTACACTTTTTTCATCTTTAGCCATTTTTGTTGCAAGAGAGAGTTGTGCATAATTTTTAAATCCTAAGAGTTTACTCATTTCATCTTTTAAAGAGAGAATTTTGTCTATTATTTGTTCATTTTGGGGTGCGCGAGAGACATAGGCACGATATAACTCCTCTCTAATCTCTCTATTGGGACCATAAGTCATATATGCAATATATGAAGGCATTTGAAGAGTTAATTTGTACTTAACAACTCCATCCTCTTCATATTTTGCATTTTCTATTTCACTTTGAGGTAGACCCTCTATATCCTTTTTATCTGTAATAATATAGGAGTAGGCATTCGTTGCGTTTAAGAGGTTTTGAGAGAAGTCATTTGAGAGTTCACTGAGGCTGATATTTATCTCTTGCAACCTTTTTTTTGTCTGTTCACCTAAGTGCGCACCACTTAATTCAAAATTTTGTATATTTAAATCAACTACTCTTCTTTGTGCATAATTAAGAGTAGAAGCCTCTTTTTGTAAAATAGCTTTGTAGGCATTGTAGATATCTAAATTTTGAGAAAGAAGAGTGGAATACTCCGTAATAATTGGTAGTGCATCACTGTATACTTTTTGGGTTGCCTCAGAGTTGTTCACTGCGTTTAGATGAGAGAGAGGTGTAAAGAATTCTTCTAGAGACTCCTCCATCATCTCTAAAGGTTTTACAAAATTACTGTAAGTTTTGTTGCTTTGTCTTAAGAGTTGTTCTATCTGCTTGTTATTATTTTCGATTTTCTTTTTGAGCTTGCTTATAAAGTTATCTAAATCACAATTAAATTGTAAAAATTTTGACATAATTCTACCCTATTTTTTAGGGGAATTATATCGCTTTATATTTAATATGGTACAATCTAATATAAAATAACTTCAAGAAGGTGGAATATAGATGTCTGAGTCCGAATTATTTCCTTATATGCTTGTCGGTTTAGTGATAATATCGACAGGAAGTATTATACTTAATATTATACAAAGACGTACTATTAATACTCTTAGAGAGAGTTCTGAGACACTTATTAAAGATGCATACTTTAATCCAATAACCTCCCTTCCAAATGAGTCAAATTTTGATATTTTGTTGCAAGAACAGATTGACAGGGCTCTAAGACACCAAAAAACTTTTTTATTTGTTTATATTAAATTAAAATACTATGAGAGTGACGAAGATATTGTCAATAGTGCTAACAAACTTTCTGAATGTATTAGGAATGAAGACTCTTTGGCACATATCAGTACAGATGAATTTGTAATTTTATTTAATGAATATTTAGAAGAAGAGAATTATAATATTGTATTACAGAGGATTATATCTACTTTTCCCAAGTACTCAATTCGATTGGGAAAAAGTACTTTTCCTCATGATGGGGAAGATAAAAAATACCTCTTGAAAAGTGCAAAAGAAGACGCTACAAGATAGAAAACACCACTACTCAAAGCAAAGTAAAAGCCAAGTTTTTGTATAATATCAAGATTTTACAAAAAAGGTGTATGCATGGCTAAAAAACGTGTTCTAGTTAAGTTTTCAGGTGAAGCTCTTGCTGGTGAAGCAGGTCATGGTATTGACACAAAAATACTTAAATATATTGCACAGGAGATTAAGTCTCTGGTAGATGCTGGCATTGAAGTCGGTATTGTCATCGGTGGAGGAAACATCATTCGTGGTGTTACAGCTGCCCAAGATGGTATTATTAAACGTACATCGGGTGATTATATGGGTATGTTGGCTACAGTGATTAACGGTGTAGCTATGCAAGAAGCTTGTGAATATGCCGGACTGGAAGTGCGTATGCAAACAGCAATTAAAATGGAACAGATTGCAGAACCTTACATTAATCGTAAAGCAATGCGTCATCTTGAAAAAAATCGTGTTGTAATTTTTGCAGCAGGGACAGGAAATCCATTTTTTACTACAGATACTGCAGCAACACTCAGAGCAGTTGAAATCGGTGCAGAAGTTATTATAAAAGCTACAAAAGTAGATGGTGTTTATGATAAAGATCCTGCAAAATACAGTGATGCTATAAAGTTAAATGAGTTGACATATGATCAAGCATTACAGGACCATATAAAAGTTATGGATGATACTTCTATTGCACTGGCAAAAGATAATAAACTGCCGATTATTGTATGTGATATGTCTATTGAAGGAAATCTTTTAGATATTTTAAACGGGAACATGAGCAAATGTTCTATAGTCAGATAAGTTTTACAAAAGGAAAAAAATGAAAATTGAAGAATTAACAGCAAAAGTTTTAGAAGAAAATCCAAATTTAGACCGTTATCAACTTGCTATTGCCGTAGCAAAAAGATGTGATGAGTTAGAAAATGGTGCAGTAAGTAAGTTAAATGTAAATACCAGTCGTATTAAATCTGCCGATTTAGCACTTATGGAAATTGCAGAAGGTCTTGTTGTTGTAAAAGGCTTTTCAGACCAAGTGAAGTAATCCCCTTGCCGCCGAGTCAACTAGATATAGATATTATTAAAAATATCCACGATGTAGACTCTGCTGTTAGCTATCTTTTTGACCAAGTTCCTCCAAGCCAAACTTTAAATAAAGCGCTTCTATTTTCAAAAGAAGCCCATAAACATCAAGTTCGTAAAAGTGGTGAACCTTATGTTGTTCATCCAATCTTAGTCGCAGCTATTGTTGTCTCTATCACCAGTGATGAGTCGATGGCGATTGCTGCATTGCTACATGATGTGGTAGAAGATACTGATGTCTCTATTGGTGAGATAGGGGAGCGCTTTGGTAATGATGTGGCACATTTAGTTGCAGGACTCACAAAAATAGACTCTCTTCGTGATCATGAACTCATACCATCCTCTTCAAATGAACGACTCATCCTTTCGGCTTTGACATTTAGAAAAATGCTTTTAGCCAGTATTAAAGATGTCCGTGTTCTTGTCGTAAAACTTTGCGATAGATTTCATAATATGCTGACACTTGATGCCCTCAAACCAGATAAGCAAAGACGTATTTCTGAAGAAACATTGGTTGTTTATGCTCCAATTGCACACCGTTTAGGGATCTCATTTTTAAAAAATATACTTGAAGATTTGAGCTTTGGATATCTTTTCCCACGTGAAAAACAAAAAATTGATGCATACCTCGAGCAAAATTATTATGATATTGAGATGAAACTTAATGAAATAAAGACTTCACTCTCTGACTTATTAGTAAAGAATGGTTTTATAGAAGAGGATTTTGAGATACTTTCACGTATTAAACATCGTTATTCTATTTACTTAAAAATGCAGCGCAAGGGTGTGAGTATAGATGAAATTCTTGATCTTTTGGCTGTAAGAATCATAACAAAAGAACCGGTAAAGTGCTATACGATTCTCGGGCTTGTCCATCTAAATTTTCGCCCTTTGGCTTCAAGATTTAAAGATTATATTTCTATTGCAAAAGACAATGGCTATCAGACGATTCATACTACTGTTTTTCATAACACTGCTATTTTTGAAGTACAGATTCGTACTTTTGAGATGCATAAAACAGCAGAACTTGGTGTTGCTGCACATTGGAAATACAAAAGTGGTGGAAATAATGTAAAACTTGATTGGCTGGATGCCCTGCAGTATCAAAATGAATCTGCAGAGGAGTTTTATGATCTTATAAAAAATGATCTCTATTCTGAAGATATTTCCGTATTTTCACCAACTGGAGATGTATTTACTCTGCCTCGTGGTGCTGTTGCTCTTGACTTTGCGTATGCTGTGCATACTGCAGTGGGGAACAAAGCGGTAAGTGCTCTGGTAAATAAAAACAAATCATCGTTACTTACAGAGTTAAATAACGGAGATATCGTTAAAATTATTACTGCGGAGAGTGAAGTTCCAAGGTGTAGTTGGCTAAACGCAGTCAAAACGTCCAAGGCAAAGACAAATATGCGACTGATTTGTAATGCTAGACTCAGAGAGATTGATTCAAAAATCGCGATTAATATTATCGCTACAATTATGAATTTAAACTACTCAAGAGTGAAAGAGTGGCTTGAATGCAACAGCTGTAGTAATTATGTCAATGTTGTGCATGATGTTGAATATTTGAAAAATCTTATTTCTAAATATACAAAAGAGATCAGCCAAAACAGCAGATTTCAAAGATTCTTGGCAAATCGAAGATTTAAAGTCAAAAAATTTGATATGGCAGGTTTGGAAATATATTCTTCCACACATGTAAGTAATGTCGTTTTTGATTACTGTTGTCATCCGAAATCCGGGGATGAGATCATGGCATTTTTAGATAAATCAAAAGTACATGTACATCATAAAATGTGCACTAATGCACTTGCAAAACTTAATGCTAATGAGCCTATGGTTTTTATTAAGTGGGCTAAAAGAAAACTTTATAAATATAAACTTATCGCATCACTGCACAATGAAAAAGGTGCTCTTGCGGAGTTTTTAACTTATTTGGTAAAATTAGATATTGATATTCACTCAATTGAGTTAGGAAAAAATTCAGGGGATTATACAAAGTTTTGTGAACTTGAATTTGAAACAAAAGAAGCAGATCTTAATGCATTTCGTGCTAAAATAGATTCAAAAATTAAAGTAATTGATTTAGTTCAGACTAATGATGCGTATAAAAACTAAAGAAAAGAGAAGTATAGATGATAGATGAAGCTCTCAGAGAGATACATAGAGGTAGTGCAGAGATAATTGACAATGAAAGGATTGAAAAACTTTTAAAGGCATATTTTGAAGAGGGTAAAACATACGCTGTAAAAGCCGGATTTGATCCTACTGCTCCAGATTTACATCTTGGACATACTGTCCTTTTACAAAAGCTTGCCGTATTTCAAAAATATGGTGCAAGAGTCCAATTTTTGATTGGGAGTTTTACTGCAACAATCGGTGATCCGACCGGAAAAAATGTTACAAGAAAAGTTCTTTCAAAAGAGGATATTGTAAAAAATATTGAAAGTTATACAACGCAAGCATTTAAAATTTTAGATGAAAATAAAACTGATATCGTCTATAATGATGATTGGCTTGGAACAATGAGTGCAGCGGAGTTAATTACTCTTGCATCAAATCTAACGGTTGCCAGAATGCTTGAGAGAGATGATTTTTCAAAGCGTTTTAAATCAAATACACCTATTGCAACAAGTGAATTTATGTATCCACTCCTGCAGGGGTATGACAGTGTTCATTTAAAGTCAGATATAGAGATAGGTGGAACAGACCAAAAATTCAACCTTCTTATGGGACGTCAACTCCAAAAATCTTATGATATTAAGAAGCAGCAAGCAGTTCTAATGATGCCTATTTTAGAAGGACTTGACGGTGTTCAGAAGATGAGTAAATCTTTAGGAAATTATATCGGTGTTTCAGATGAGCCTAATGATATGTTTGGAAAGGTCTTAAGTATTTCTGATGATTTGATGTGGAGATATTATGAACTACTGAGCAATAAATCTTTAGATGAAATTGCAGAGCTCAAAAAAGGTGTACATGAGCAAAAATTGCACCCTAAAAAGGTCAAAGAAGATTTGGCGTTAGAGATTACTGCACGTTTTCATGATGAAGAAGCTGCAAAAAATGCTAAAGCAGAGTTTGAAAAAGTACATGCTAAAAGTCAAATACCGACTGATATTGCTGAATTTAGTGTAGATGGAGATATTTGGATTGCAAAAGCTTTGGTTGATTGTGGACTTGAACCGTCAACTTCTCAAGCAAGGAGAGACATTAAGCAAGGTGGTGTTAAAATAGACCAAACAAAAGTCTCTGACGATAAATTACAATTAACGGCTGGGGAGTACCTTCTCCAGGTTGGGAAAAGAAAATTTGCAAAATTGAAGGTGAATCAATGAGTTTTAAATCTGTAAAAATTGGTAAATACGAGATAGAAAAGCCTATTATCCAAGGTGGAATGGGTGTTGGCATCAGTTGGGATCAGTTGGCTGGAAATGTATCCAAAGAGGGTGCTCTTGGTGTAGTAAGCTCTGTGGGTACAGGTTACTACAAAAACAAAGAGTACGCTAAAAAACTTGTTTCTGACAGACCTTTAAGTGAGGTGAACTTTTATTCCAGAGAGGGCTTCTTTGAAATAATAAAAAATGCAAGAAAAATTTGTGGTGATAAACCACTTGCTGCAAATATTTTATATGCTATAAATGATTATGGGCGTGTTGTTCGTGATGCTTGTGAGGCTGGTGTTGATATTATCATTACCGGTGCAGGATTGCCTACTAATATGCCTGAGTTTACAGAAGGGTACCCTGATGTAGCACTTGTTCCTATTGTTTCTTCTCCAAAAGCATTGAAAATAATTTGTAGAAGATGGGAAAAGCGTTACAATCGTCTTCCTGATGCGGTAATTCTTGAAGGACCTAAAAGTGGTGGACATCAAGGTTTTACATATGAGCAGTGTTCAATGCCGGAGTATCAACTTGAAAATCTTGTAAAACCTGTTGTAGAAGAAGCAGCTGCATGGGGTGGTATGCCAGTCTTTGCTGCCGGTGGTGTTTGGGATAAAAATGATATCCAAGAGATGATGGCACTCGGTGCAAGCGGAGTTCAAATGGGAACACGCTTTATAGGTACTTTTGAGTGTGATGCGCATGCAAACTTTAAAAAAGTGCTTCTTGATGCAAAAGAGGGCGATATTAAGTTGATGGGTTCTCCTGTTGGATATCCTGCTCAGGGTGTTGTAACAAATTTAACACATCTTGTTGAAAAACGCGAAGGTCCTGCAATTAAGTGTATCTCTAACTGTGTAGCGCCTTGTAATCGTGGTGAAGAGGCAAAAGTCGTTGGATTTTGTATTGCGGACAGACTCAGTGATGCATATGAGGGGAACTTGGAGACCGGACTCTTCTTCTCTGGAACAAATGGTTATAAACTCAATGAAATAATTACAGTAAAAGAGTTACTTGACAAGTTGACACAGGGCGAATAAGATTTTATTTACTCGTTTTTTTCTACTTGTATCGTTACTATGTTCGCTCTCACTTTATGCTCTTAGTGACAAAGAGATTTTAAAGCGTGCAGGGACTTTTGAGAAGTCTCCAGCAAAAAGTGAACAATTTAAAGCATATAATGATTATAAAAATCTCTATTTGCAAGCTTTGATGAATGATGATAATTCATTGCGTTTAAAAGCTTTGAAGGGTATTGTACGAACAGGGAAGCGGCTTCATATTGATGTAATAGACTATCGCGAAGAACTTTATAAAAGTGAAAAAAAGCATAAGAGACATTATGTAAAAAAAATACCAAAAAAGAAAAAGACAAAAATCAAGATTAAGTCATCACATAAGCTGAAGTATGTGGGATGGAAACATGGGAATTTACAACTTGTTTTTGACAAGACTCTTCGTAATAATCAAATAAACTATTTTAATCGGTATGATTCAAAAAGAAAGAAGTATCTTTATATTTTTGATATTCATGCTTCTATGTTAACAAAATCACAAACTCTGCGTAAAGAGGGTGTTGATAGAATAAAACTTTCTCAGTATAATCCAAATACACTGCGTTTAGTTATTGAAAACTCTTCTACTTTAAATGTAAGATTTAGTAAAAAACCATCAAGTATTATAGTGAAAATCAATAGTAAACAAATTAAACACAGAAGAGTAGTTTCAAAACGAAAAAAGATAGCTCCTGCAAGATTAGACAGAGATAAAGTGATTGTTATTGATGCTGGTCACGGAGGAAAAGATCCTGGTGCGATTGGCTATAAAAAATATAGAGAAAAAGTAGTTGTGCTCAGTATCGCAAAAGAGTTACGAAATATCTTAAAAGCCCGTGGATACAAGGTCTATATGACAAGGGACAGAGATAGATTTGTTAAACTTAGAAACAGAACAAAGTTTGCAAATAAAAAGAATGCAGATATCTTTATCAGTATCCATGCAAACGCAGTCAGTAAAAGACATGCAAAAAAGACCTATGGTATCGAGTGTTATTACCTTTCCAAGTCTCGTTCTAAAAGAGCAAAAAATGTTGCAGCGGTAGAGAATTCGGCAGACTTGGCTGATATGAATTTTTACGGAAAAGAGAGTTTTTTAAATACGCTGAATTCTCATAATATCATTGCTGCTAACAAGCTTGCAATTGATCTGCAAAGAAGTGCACTTGCATCTTTGAAGAAAAAGTATAAGTATGTAAAAGATGCGGGAGTAAGAGAGGGACCATTTTGGGTGCTGGTTGGAGCACAAATGCCTGCTGTATTGGTTGAAGTTGGTTTTATCACCCATCCTCGAGAAGCTAAAAGACTAATGAACAAAAAGTATCAAAAAACACTGGCAAAAGGGCTTGCAAACGGAGTAGAGAGATACTTTATAAACTGTAGAAAAAGAAGATAGAGGATTAATCCTCTTTTTTATACTCCAGCTCTCCAGCCCGTGACTCTTTATCATTAATGATCTGCTCAATCTGTTGTTTTACCTTATCATAGCGATACTGCTCTTTAAATCCCATAATCCTTCCGCCTGCTGCGTTTGGATGACCTCCTCCGTTCGCCCACTCTTTAGAGATTTGTGCAACACTGACATTGTTGTTGGCACGAAGGCTCATTGTACCTCTGTAGCTTACATCTACGATGAAATCATACTCAGGATAGGCAGTTAAAAAGCCATTACCGACAATAGAAGTGTTACCCACACCATAACTGAGATATCCTCTGTAGCCTTTGTAGTAGATAGTTTTTTCCTGTTTTGCCTGACCTAAGAGTTTTACAACATATTTTGTTGCAAGGTTATCAAGTGTATTATCTTCATCCTCTTTAAAGAACTCTTTTTTAAGTCTGTGTATTTTATCATCTAGAACTATAGGAGCATTGGGTTCGTTGATGTACTTTACTGCCTCTAAAAGGAGTGAGAGTTTGTAGTGAGAGTCCTCTTCTGGGAACATGATACGGTTTAGCTCTCTTGTCTCATTTACTAAGCGCATACAAACCTTCCCGTACTCGAAGTTTTCATGCTCCTCTTGTTTCCACAAATCGACTGCGTTTACTACATCTACATACTTCTGCATCCAAGACGGTTCATTAAATTCAAAATTTTCTTTTACATAATCATATGTGATCTTTGTTGCAGAGCGCTCTACATCGAGAAAATACCAGTCAAATTTTTTGGCACTCTCTGCACCGCTTCCGTGGTGGTCTAAAAGCTGAAGTTTTACATTGCAGTAGTTGTCATTTGTCTTTTTTACTTCGTGTTGCAGCCATCGTGCTTCATCGGCAGTAAGGTTTAAATCAGTTATCAAAATAAAAGCATCTTTTTTTGTTTTTTTGATGTTTTCAAGCATCAGATCCAACTTCTGTTTTACTTCTGCTCCATAGTTTGCATTATAGTTATACTTTTCATAGGGTGTATATTTCATTACCAGTTGGCAACTGTAACCGTCTAAGTCAATATGAGAGAGATGGTGGATTATTCTGTTTGTCATTTTATACCTTTTTTAAATTTATTCTTGTGTTTCTATGGCTATAGAGCCCATTACTTCAAATGTAGCACTCGCATCAATCTCGGCATGAGAGAGGGTGACTACATCAAGAGAGAATCTTTCAAATATCTCAGCCACACTGCGGCGAATTTGTGGGTCAACTATGATAATTACCGGTGATATGCCTTTTTGTAAAACTTCAGTAGCTTTTTGGCTTGTTGCCTGTATAAGAGCATTTATCTCCCCTACGTTAAGCAGAAGATTTCTTACACCATCTTGTTCTTGTGACTTTTGGAGTAAAAGTTGTTCTGTCTGTGTATCAAATGTTAGCAGCCTGATAACCCCGTCACTTCCCGCATACATTTGTGTAATGACACGGGAGAGTTTTGCACGTACCTGCTCTGTAATAAGGTCAATGTTTTTTGTATATTCAGCGATATCTGCTATAGTTTCTAAAATTGAAAGCATGTCTTTGAGAGGAATTTTTTCATGCAGAAGTGCTTTGAGCACTCTTTGTATGAGACCTATGGAAGCAACTTTTAAGACATCATCAATGATAACAGGGTAGTCATCTTTGATTTTATCAATAAGTGACTGTACCTCTTGGCGTGTCAAGAGCTCTTCTGCATTGCGTTTGACCAGTTCGCTCATATGTGTTGAGATAACAGTTGCAGGGTCCACAACAGTATAACCGTTAATAATAGCATCCTCTTTTTGCTCTGGAAGAATCCAAAGAGCATCGAGTCCAAATGCAGGTTCTTTTGTAGGTTCTCCGTTGATTTCACCTGTTGCCATTCCACTGTCCATCGCCAAAAATTTATCAGGATTTATTTCACCCTCTCCGATTGTGACACCTTTGAGAAGAATTTGATACTGGTTTGGCTTAAGATGCAAGTTATCTCTGATGCGAACCTGAGGCATTAAAAACCCAAAGTCACTGGCAATCTTTCTTCGCATAGAACGGATGCGTTCGAGCAGATCTCCCCCTTGAGAGCTGTCTGCTAGTTTGATAAGCTGATAACCAAGTGTAAGTTCAAGCATCTCTACTTTGAGAATGTCTTCAAGTGCTCTCTCCTCCTCTTTGGCTATCTCCTCATTTGTTTTTTGTGGTGCAATTTTCTCTTTCTCTTCTTTGAGCTGTTCTTTTGTTTTGTTGCCTACAATATCTTCTACGTTTAAAATGTGAAGTTCACCTTTTTCATATTTGTAGATAGACCAGCCAAGCAGTGCAAACATTCCTCCTACAAATCCCATGGATGCAGTAGGCAGACCAGGAACAAGAGCAAAAAGAAGCATAATAAAACCAACAATCATCATGATCTTTGCATTGCCGACCATTTGGTTTATGGTGCCTTCTGCAAAATTCTCACCGTCGCTTGATGAGCGGGTAATCATAATACCTGTTGCTGTTGAGATGATAAGAGCGGGCACTTGACTCACAAGTCCGTCACCGATTGTAAGAAGGGTAAACGTGGAAGCACTTGCAGAGATACTCATGTCATATTGAAATACTCCGATAAGAAATCCACCGATGATATTGATAAGGGTGATGACTATCCCCGCAACTGCATCACCTTTTACAAATTTGGAAGAACCATCCATTGCACCGTAAAAGTTCGCATCCTGTAAAATTTCTGCACGGCGTCTTTTTGCTTCGGCATCATCAATTAGACCTGCGTTAAGGTCTGCATCGACGGCCATCTGTTTTCCGGGCATAGAGTCAAGTACAAAACGCGCAGCAACTTCTGCGACCCTTGTGGAACCTTTTGTGATAACCATAAAGTTAATCAGTACCAAAATAGAAAAAACAATAATACCGATTACATAATTTCCACCGACAACAAAGTCCCCAAAACTTGTAATAACGCTACTTACATTTTCAGGACCTTCGTTTCCATGACTTAAAATCATTCGTGTTGTCGCGATGTTTAGGGAGAGCCTAAACAGGGTTAAAATAAGTATGAGCGTTGGAAAAGTTGTTAAGTCCGTCGGTTTTGGAACATAGAGTGAAATAAGTAAAATTAAGACAGAGAGCGCTATGGAAATAGTGAGCAATACATCCAAAACACCTGAGGGCAAGGGCACAATAATGATGGCTAAAATCGCCATAACAAATATAACAACACTTAAGTCTCTGTTTCCCAGTAGAAAGTTTAAGGAGGAACCGATTTGTTGCTTTGCCGTGAGTTTCTTTGCCATTTCTGTCTTAATCTTTAAGTATATCTTCTAAAGTTATTTCAGCTAAGAAAAGATCTATCTTTCCTTGTAGCTTATGTAAAAACGGCCATAAAGAACATAGATGTGCTCTCTCTGAGGGGCAATCTCTTTGCGAAGGAGAACACTCAAATACGGCTGGGCCTTTGCCCTCAACACAGGTCATGACATCAAGCATCTGTATGGAAGAGGGTTCTTTGTTGAGTAAAAAACCTCCATTTACGCCTTTGTATGATTTTAAGATATCCTGCTTTGCAAGAGATTGTAGAATTTTTGCCAAAAAACTTTTTGAAATTGAGAGTTCTTTAGAGAGCGTATCACTATCGATAGGTGTTTCTGCAGATGATATAAGTATAAGTGAAAGGATTGCATATTCACTTGCGCGTGTAATTAGCATATGTTTAAATCTTTATTTTTTATTTATTATATCCAATTAAGCATAAAATATCTTTTACATAGGGGAGAAATTTTACTGATTGTAGAAAAAATTAAAGAAAAAATGGGTATAATTGCGCTTCAACTTTTAGTGTCATGTACATTTGAGTTAGATTATTATACCCATCAGGAGGCTATTATGGCTTTAGATTCGGCTAAAAAACAAGAAATAGTTGCGAAATATGGTCGCAAAGAAAATGACACTGGTTCAAGTGAAGTTCAAATTGCACTTTTAACTGCTAGAATTGCAGAATTGACAGAACACCTTAAAGTTTTCAAAAAAGATCACGCGTCTCGTTTAGGACTACTTAAATTAGTTGGTCAACGTCGTCGTCTTATGAAATATTTCAAAAGAACAAACAAAGAAGCTTATGCTAAACTTGTTGAAGATTTAGGTATCCGCGATAACATCTAAGTTTTTATACTTTTCTTTCTAAAGTCCCTTATCGGGACTTTTCTTTCTCTTTATAAAAAAATCTCAATAGCTCTTGCTAAATCCTCTTTTGTATCTATGCCAAAACCTGTACTTGCGACTTTCACCATTGCTATCTTTTTTTGATGATAGATTGCACGAAGCTGCTCTAGTTTTTCTATATCTTCAATCGGTGCATCACTTAGATTGCAAAATTCCTTAAGACTTTTTTTGGAAAATCCGTAAATACCAATATGTCCGAAATATACGGCATCGCCATTTTGGTTGTGAGGTATTTTTGCACGTGAAAAATAGATGGCATCACCTTGTGAGTCCAAAACAACCTTTACAAGATTTGGATCTTGTGCCGCTTCTGCGTTTATGGAGTTGTAACAGCTTCCCATAACAAAATCCCTCTTCATATTTTGCAGTTCTTGGAGTTTACCCATAAGTGCTTCAACTACATCAGGCTCAATAAAAGGCTCATCTGCCTGAACATTGATGATAAGCTCATCATCAGGAAGATTGAGGATTGTTGCACATTCGTAAATTCTGTCTGTACCGCTTTTATGTGTTGTTGAGGTTAGCATTGCCTCTATGCCATGCTCTTTACATTTTTCGATGATAATATCATCATCGGCAGCTACTACGACTCTGTCCAAATGTGCAACTCTTTTTGCTGTTCTTACGACCATTGGGAGTCCGTCGATTTCAGCTAAAACCTTTTGTGGAAAACGCGTTGATGCAAGCCTTGCAGGAATGATAATCATGGTAAATATGCCTTTATGATATAATTGCGCTATTATAACCCAAGGGACTTTAAGCAATGCTTCTTTATCAGCCTGAATCAGGCTACTGTTACAACAGTGATTCTATTTTTCTTTATGATTTTATCAATTTTTTCAAGCCAAAAGGAGATGTTTTAGATGTTGGAGCAGGGTGCGGTATTGTAGGCCTCTTAGTTGCAAGAGACAATGAAAAAGTGAGGCTTGAAGCAGTTGAAAAACAGGCTGCGTTTAGAGAATATACCAAGGTAAACGCAAGAGTAAATAATATCCCTCTGCGTTTACACGAGGGTGATTTTTTAGAGTTAGAGAGTGCTAAAAAGTACGACTATATCATTTCAAATCCTCCTTTTTATCCTGCAGGAGTACAAAAGAGTGAAGATGAGATGCTTTTTCATGCCCGTTACAATATAAACCTGCCTCTTGAAGCGTTCTTTAAAAAAGTATCGCAGCTTTTAAAACCGCAATCTCATTTTATATTTTGTTATGATGCTACTCAGTTCGGATTGATATGTGAAGAGCTTGCTAAGGTGAAAATGCGTGTGGTAGATGTGCAGTTTGTTCATCCAAAGAGTGAGAGAACGGCTTCACTTGTGATGGTACATGCCCGAAATGGCTCAAAATCAATGATGAAAGTGTGGCCGCCCTTTATCAGTTTTGAAGGAAGTAAACCTTCTAAAAAAGTACAAGAGTTATATAAAAAAGCCAATACACAGAGTATAAAATGTCAAATATAATAAAAAAAGAGGATTATCCGTATGCATTTGACGCAGATGCATGTGCAACATGTCAAGGGCGTTGCTGTACGGGTGAGAGTGGTTACATTTATGTGACTAAAAATGAGATTGAAAAGATTGCCGTTCTTTTAGAGATGGAAGTTAACGATTTCAGGGTAAAATACCTTTTTCAAAAAGGGTATAAATTTTCTATAAAAGAGCAAAAGTATAATGACTCATATGAATGTATCTTTTACGATAGAGAATCAAATGGATGTAAAATATATATGGCAAGACCAAACCAGTGTAAAACATTTCCATTTTGGGACTATTTTAAAACAAGAGTTGATGAGTTAAAAGAAGAGTGTCCAGGGATTATTGATGATTAAAATTTTTACGATTATATTTGTAACGCTCTTTTTTATTGGGTGTTCTACACATCCTCCAGCTGTCAAGCCGAGTGAAAAAGCATTTGCGGGTGAGGATGTTTATATACTCTTCGCTCTGCGTGCAGAGCAGATTAGAGATTATAAAAGTGCAGCGACACTTTTTGAAAAGCTCTATGACAAGTCTGCAAAAAAAGAGTATCTCTACCGTTCACTTGCAGATGACCTGTATGCAAAAGAGTATAAAAAAGTACTTGAAAAGGTAGATACTTTAACAAAAGGTTCAATAGATGATGCAAAGCTGGTACGATTTAAAATTATAGCTTTAGTAGCATTATCACGTTTAGATGAAGCAAAGCAACTTGCCATTATACTTGCGAACAAGACAGAAAATGCAGATGACTATCTTCTTGCAAGTGATGTTTTTATTAAGAAAAAAGAGTATGATATTGCACTGAAATACCTTAACAGTGCCTATGTTCAGAACTATAATGAAAAGATATTAGATAAAATGGCTATTATCTTGTATGTGAATTTACATAGAAAAAAAGATGCAATAGCATACTTGGAGACACACACCCGTATCAATGGTTGCTCGAAATTGATATGTAACAGACTTATTGGAATTTACAGTA
>Ga0256837_1001587_pt1 | contig 15395 bp, 15 predicted proteins | sample 4562384metaG_FD_185976 | JGI IMG/M metagenome (GOLD analysis project Ga0256837, IMG submission 185976) | Hydrothermal vent microbial communities from Guaymas Basin, Mexico - 4561-384 | ecosystem: Environmental > Aquatic > Marine > Hydrothermal vents | place: Mexico: Guaymas Basin | collected... | reverse complement strand
GATAATAAAACTAACCAGATGCTTCTTACTATGTTGCTTGATGATTTAGATCTTGATGTAGATGTTGTTGATGATGGCTCTAAGGCAGTAGAAGCAGTTAAAAAGGTAAAATATGATTTAATTCTAATGGATGAAAATATGCCTATTATGAATGGTACAGAAGCGACAAAAATTATTAAAACGATAGATGTTGCTAAAGATATACCTATCATAGCTGTTACAGCAAATGCTCTAAAAGGTGATAAAGAGAGATTTTTAGAGTATGGTATGGATGATTATATCTCTAAACCTATCGATTCTAAAGAGTTAGAGATAATTATAAAAAAATATTTAGCTTAATGAGGGTTATAAGAGTTGTACGATTTTAATGAAGTTCATCAATATAGTAAATACTTAAATATACTATATGTAGAAGATAATAGATGCTCAAGAGAGGAGTATAGCAATATATTCAAGATTATGTTTAAGAGTGTAGATTTAGCAGTTGATGGTGTTGATGGTTTAGAAAAATATAAAGAGTATAAGAGTAAAAATGGAAGTTTTTACGATTTAGTTATCACAGATATAAATATGCCAAGAAAAAGTGGTATGGAGATGATTAAGGATATTGTAGCTATCCATAAGAATCAAGCCATCGTTGTTGTATCTGCTCATGATGATCCAGATAGACTTATAGATATGATAAATCATGGTGTAGCTAGTTTTATCTTAAAACCTATAAAAACACAACAGTTGATATTGATATTTTTTCAAGTGTGTAAAAATATTTTTAACCAAAAACTTCAAGATGATTTTTTATTACAACGCTCAAAGATGACAGCTATGGGTGAGATAGTAAACTCAATGTCAAGAGGTTGGAGAGAACCATTAAACAACATATCTCTAAAAGCAAACTCTATCTCTTTAGCTAGTGAGATGGGTGATAAGATAACTGATGAGATGATTAGTAGTTGTAATAAAGAGATTCAAGATGAACTAAAAAAATTTGAAGATAGTTTAGATAATTTTTTTAATAAAGTGGAGATGTTGAGGTTAAAAGATAATAAAGCTAGATAGCTTTTTATCTTTTAGAGTTTAAAACTTTTTTCCATAGAAGATTCTATATCACTTTTATCTAGTTCACCATTTACAAAAAGCTCATTTGCTAAAACACCTTGACCTAAAAGCATATCAGCACCATCTTTAAATGTTATGTTTTTAGATTGTGCTAGTTTTAAAAATGGTGTTAGTTTTCCATAGATAGCATCTGCTACAAATTTAGTATTATCTAGTAAAGATTCTATCATCTCTAGTGGAGCAGGTAACTCCTCATCTTTTAGACCAGCACTTGTAGTATTTACTACTAAATCATACTTTTTAGTAGTAAAATTATCCCAGCTATAAGTTTCACAACCTATCTCTTTAAAGTAAGCTAATCGCCCCTCACTTCTATTTATAACACTAACTTTTATATCATCTTCTAAGAATCTAGTAGCTAATGCCTTAGCAGTTCCACCAGCACCTAAAATAAGTATGGTTTTAATATTGCCAAACTCTTTTATAGCAAACATAAAACCATCAGCATCTGTGTTGTAACCTATAAGCTTACCATTTTCATTTATGATGGTGTTTACTACACCAACTTTTGAAGCAAAACCTCTTATCTCATCACAAGCTTTGTAAGCTTCCTCTTTATGTGGAACAGTTATGTTTGCTCCACTAAGTTTGAGGTTAAAAAAACTCTCTCTTAGTTTTGTTCCATCTTTTAAGTGAACTCTTGTGTAACAAGCATCATAGTTTAGGTTTTTAAAAACAGAGTTGTGCATTAGTGGTGAGCGAGAGTGTGATACAGGGTCGCCAAATATAGCAAAAAGTTTCATTATTTATCTTTCCTATCTAAATCTTCAAGTGAGTGAATTAAAGCACCAAGTTTATTTTTAACTTCAAGATATTCAAGCTCATTTACACTATCTGCTACGATTCCAGCTCCAGCTTGTAAAACAACTTTATCATCTTTTACCATAGCAGTACGAATTGTTATGGCACTATCCATATTTCCATCAAAACCAAAGTAACCAATACTTCCACTATAAAAACCTCTTTTTAGACCTTCATACTCAGCTATAAGTTCCATAGCACGAATTTTAGGAGCTCCTGTCATAGTTCCAGCAGTAAAAGTTGCCATAAAAAGATCAAACATATCTTTATCATCATCTAACTCTGCTACAACATCAGATACTATGTGCATAACATGGGAGAATCTCTCTATGTGCATCATATCTTCAACTTTAACAGTTCCAGTTTTTGCGACACGACCAATATCGTTACGACCTAAATCTATAAGCATAAGGTGTTCAGCTAACTCTTTAGGGTCTGCTAAAAGTTCCTCTTCAAGCTCTTTATCTCTCTCTTTAGTTGAACCTCTTTTACGAGTTCCAGCGATAGGGCGAAGTAAAAGCTCCCCATCTACAAGTCTAACCATAACTTCAGGAGATGAACCAACGATATTAAAATCTTCATACTCCATTAAAAACATATATGGTGATGGGTTTTTAGTTCTAAGGATTCTATAAAAACTAAATGGATCAACTTTTATGTTTCTAGTGAAACGGTTTGTCATAAGAATCTGAAAAACATCACCACTTTTTATCATCTCTTTAGAATCTTCTATCATCCTAAAAAACTTCTTTTTAGAGTGTCTAAAACTACCCTTATCATCACCTATATTAAAAACTCTATGTTTATAAGTGTATGTACCTTTTAAAGAATCTTCAATAGAATCAAATCTGTAATTAAAATCTTTTAGAGTTGAGACTAAAGTGATTTGGTGATTTTTATGAGAGTAGATTAGAATCATTTTTGGAAGTATTAAATCTAAATCAGGTGTATTTAACTCATCCTCTAAGTTATCCATACTAGAACCTAGTTTTGGCTCAAACACCTTAACCATATCATACCCAATATAGCCGATAAAACCATCAACATAACCAACTTTTAGATTTTTACAAGCCTCTTTATAGATTTTTGTGTCTATATTTTTGTAGTAGTTTTTTAAAAATACAAAAGGGTTTTCCTCTTTTTGGTGTTGAACACCATCAGAATCTGTGGAGATAGTTTTATCATCTATATATTGAAGTCTCTCTCTTGCTCCAATACAGATGAAACTATAATTACCTTCACTTTGTCCAGCACTTTCAAAAAGATAAGTGATCTCATCTTTAAACATAGATTTCATTTTAGAATAAACGGCGATAGGAGCTAGTTGGTCGAGAGTAAATTGCTTAGAGTATATCAAGAGTAAGCCTTTTAGATTTGTTTAACTCCCCAAGAGAGGAGATTTTTTGTTATAGTTTTATTAAGAAAGCACCGGGTTCAATGTTGTTTCTTATGTTTCTACGAGCACTTTTTGCTTCTCTTTCTGTTTGGAAAGGACCAACTAAAACTTTATTTAGTGGTTTACCATTTCTCATAACTTTATGATAAGTGTAAGAGTAACCTCTATCTGTTATAGATTTTAGAAACTTTTTATTTGGAGCATACTTAGAGAATGAACCAACTTGTATATAGTAAGCTGAAGTAGCAGGAGTTTTTTGAACTCTCTTAGGTGCTGGTTTATGTATAACTTTTTCTACAACTTTCTCAACAGCTTTAGGAACCTCTGCCTCCATATCTTCAATCGTTTGAATATCAGCTAAACTCTCTTGCTTTAATTTTTGAGCTATGTTATCTAAATTATTATTGTTTTTAGTATCATCCTCAACAACAGCAACATCCTCAAAAAGAGCATCCTCTTCAGGGATAAGATCATAAGCTGCTTTTGGTTCAGGTGGTAAAGCAGCTTGTGGAAGATTATCTGTACCATCTGATGTAAATGTATTCATTAGCATCACAACTATTATTAAAACAATACCTAAAGTAGCTACTGCTAAAATAATTTTCTTATTATAAGTAGTGCCTGCGCCTTTGTTTAAAATAATATCATTTAATTCGTTTTTTTCTTCCATAATCTTACCCTTTTTATTTTACAATTTCTGATGATGAACCTAGATTACATATGTTTTGACCATGAAGCTCCACGCTCTTTAGCATAAACTTCGTATGGTAAAGTTAGTATATTATATTCAAGTGGCATATCATCATTTGGAAACATTTTCCACTGTTTAGGTTGTTTTGCTGCTAGTTTCATACTTAACATTTTACCAAGTTGAATAGCCTCTCTTAGAGTTGTATGACCCTTATGGATATAAACATGAAGATGACCTTCAGTTTTTGTTTTATAAGCTGTAAAGTTTATAAAACCCTCTTCACGGAGAAGTAGTTGAGCTTTATGGTAAAAACGCTCAGGATCTCGCCCATTATAATCAATAACTATATTTTCAACTTTGTTATGCTTGTTTATAAGAGAGTGAGCAACAGTTATCTCACCCTTTATATGTTTGTTGATTATAGATTGATTTAATGTAGCATCTACTTTTTCAAATTTGTTATAAAAAGTACGACCTTTGAATGATATTTTTTCAACTACCGTATCTTTTTTTTGCCAATAGTGGTCGTTTACAATTTTAATAAGTTTTAGATCCATCGCTGTCATATCTTTACCTTAATAAGTTGGTTGGTTATAAATTACAAAGTTTTGAGCTAAAGCTTTTAACTCTTCTTTAATACTAGCTTGAAGTTCAGTGTTATTAATATCATCAAGAACATCAGCCATTTTGTTAGCTATAAACTCAAACTCTTTCTCTTTCATACCACGGCTAGTAAGTGCTGGAGAACCAACTCTGATACCTGAAGTAACAAAAGGGCTTCTAGTTTCACCTGGAACAGTGTTTTTGTTAATAGTGATACCAGCATTACCTAAAGCAGCATCAGCATCTTTACCACTAATCTCACGACCTACAAAAGATACTAAGATAAGGTGGTTATCAGTTCCACCAGAAACTACATCATAACCTCTTTTAACCATAACTTCAGCTAGAACTTTAGCATTTGCTTTTACTTGTTTAGCATACTCTTTCCACTCAGGAGAAAGGTTGTATTTGAAACCAACAGCTTTAGCAGCGATAACATGAACAAGTGGACCACCTTGAAGAGCAGGGAAAATAGCAGAGTTGATTTTCTTAGCTATATCTTCATTGTTAGTCATAATCATACCACCACGAGGACCAGCAAGTGTTTTATGTGTAGTTGTTGTAACAACATCAGCATAAGGGAATGGGCTAGGGTGTTCACCAGCACATACTAAACCAGCAATATGAGCAATATCAGCAAAAAGAATCGCACCAACTTCATCAGCTATCTCACGGAATTTTTTGAAATCTATTTCACGAGCATAAGCAGAAGCACCACAAACGATGATTTTAGGTTGAACAATTTTAGCTATATCCATAACTCTATCGTAGTTGATACGACCATCAAGCTCAACACCATAAGTAAAACTAGAGTAGTTTTTACCTGAAAAAGATGGTTTTGAACCATGTGTTAAGTGACCACCATGGCTTAAATCCATACCTAAAAGTTTATCACCAGCTTTTAAAAGAGCAGCATAAACAGCACCATTTGCTTGAGAACCTGAGTGTGGTTGAACATTAGCAAATTTACATCCAAATAGTTCACAAGCTCTATCTATCGCTAATTGTTCAACACTATCAGCATATTCACAACCACCGTAGTAGCGTTTAGCAGGGTAACCCTCAGCATATTTGTTTGTAAAAACTGAACCCATAGCTTCCATAACTGCTGGAAGTGTAAAGTTTTCAGAAGCAATCATCTCTAAATGGTCAGTTTGACGCTCTAACTCTTTTTCACATAAATCAAATATTTCACTATCGTATTCTTTTAAAAAACTCATTGTATAAAATTCCTTGGTTATAATTGTTGAGATTATACTGAAATTATATTAATAAATGACTGAATAGATTATAATTTAGGGTGCTGGATTTAGATTCTAATGTGTAAAAATGGTGATATTTACACATTAGAGGGGAATTTAGGAAAAGGATTACTCCTCATCCTCACTATCTTTTTTATCACTATGAACAGGTTTCATAGCTGGAAATAGTAGTACATCTCTGATAGAGTGTTCATTTGTTAAAAGCATAACAAGTCTATCGATTCCGATACCTTGACCAGCTGTTGGAGCCATACCATAACTTAACGCATCGATAAAATCTTCATCCATCTCATGTGCTTCATCATCACCAGCATCTTTAGCTTCAACTTGACCTTTAAATCTCTCATATTGATCGATAGGATCGTTTAACTCACTAAATGCGTTAGCTATCTCACGACCAGCTATAAATAGCTCAAATCTTTCAGTGATAGCAGGGTTATTATCATCTCTTCTAGCAAGTGGAGAGATCTCAACAGGGTACTCTGTAATGAAAGTAGGGTCGATAAGTTTTTCCTCTACAAATTCATCAAAAAGTTCACCTTGAAGTTGACCTAGATTCATACCTGGTTTAACAGTAATATCTTTTGATTTTAAGAACTCTATAATCTTCTCTTTATCATTTGTTACCTCTGCTGGAACACCACCAATAGTTGTTAAAGATTCTATAAGTGGAATCTCTCTAAAGTTTTCAAAATTAACTTCCATATCACCATAAGGTAGGTAAGTTGGTAAATCTAAATGTTCAAAAAGGTATTGAAAATACTCTTTTGTTATTTCGATTAGGTCTTTGTATGTTTTATATGCCCAGTAAAATTCTATCGAAGTAAACTCTGGATTGTGAGTTGCGTCCATACCTTCATTTCTAAAGTTACGGTTTATCTCAAATACTGCTTCAAATCCACCAACGATTAATCTTTTAAGGTAAAGTTCAGGTGCGATTCTAAGGTATCTATCTATACTTAAAGCGTTATGATGAGTAACAAATGGTTTAGCATTTGCTCCACCAGCGATAGGGTGCATCATAGGTGTTTCAACCTCTAAAAATCCTTTATCTTCAAAGAATCTTCTAGTTAAAGAGATAACTTTTGAACGGATTTGGAAAGTTTTACGAACTTCAGCATTCATTATAAGATCTAAGTATCTTTTTCTATATCTAATCTCTTTATCAGTTACACCATGAAATTTTTCAGGTAGTGGAGAGATAGCTTTTGTTAAAAGTTTAAACTCACTACAATGAAGTGAAAGTTCACCTTTACCAGTTACGAAAGGGTAACCAGAGATCTCAACAATATCACCAACCTCTATAAGTTTTTTAAAAATAGTGTTATAGTAACCCTCAGGAAGATTATCTCTAGCTACATAAACTTGAAGCATACCACTTTCATCTTCTATCTTGATAAAACTAGCTTTACCCATGATTCTAAAAAGTTTGATTCTACCACTTACTGTATAATGACGATGCTCATCTCTTTTACTCTCTTTATCAGCTATATCAGAGTTTACATTTAAGTATTTTCCGATAGTTGTGTTTCTCGCTGAATTATTTGCGTATGGATTAAATCCTGCCTCTTTTAATAATTCTGATTTTTCGATTCTTTGTTGTATAAATTTATTTTCAAAAGCCAATATATTTCCTTTATTTTAATTTTGACAATCTTTACAGATTCCGTAGATTTGCATAGAGTGATCGCTCATTTTAAACCCTAACTCTTTAGAGATTTGGTGTTGCCTATTTTCAATCTCCTCATCAACAAACTCGGTAATATTTCCACATTTAGTACATATCATATGGTCGTGATGTTCTTTAGCTCCAAGCTCATATTTTTTACCTTGTGCTCCAAATGAGAGAGATGTTACCATATTTGAATTTTCTAATAATGATAGTGTTCTATAAACAGTAGCTATCCCAATTTTTAAATTTGAGTAGTTTTTTTGTATCAGTTGGTGGAGAGATTCAGGAGTTAGATGCTCCTGAGAGTTATATAAACACTCCAGTATAACTTCTCTTTGTATTGTGAATTTTAATGGTGGTTGATTTTTTTTAAGAAGTGCTTTAAAACCATTTAATAGTTCTTCATATTCAACTGTTTTGTTGTTAAAGTTTGTTGTTATGTTGGACATCTATTCATTTCCACTTTGAGTGATTGATGATAAGTTCTTCTCTAACTCTTTTTTTGTTTTCTCAACAAACTCTTTAGTTGAGTTTTCTATAACATCATTGATGCCAGATTCTAAACTTTTTTTGTGCTCACTAACTTTTTCACTCATATCATCACTCATCTCAACAGGATCTAGTTTCATGATATAAGCACCAGTTTCAACTAAGATAGGGAACAAAACACTATTTGACATATAGTTATCTATGCTATCTTTAACAGCTTTTACATTATATGTAGCGTGAGCAATAACAGCAGCAATTAGGAAAAATTTACTAGCACCAAAAAGGAATCCTAAGATTTTGTCAACAGGTCCTAAACCACTTACTAAACTAAGTTTTTTAAAGATTATCCCTAGTAGAATCATCGCTAACCAAAAAAAAGCTAGTGTTGTTATGAAACCAGCAAAGCTTATAGCAGCATGACTTTCAAATTTAAAAATCAAATCACTAAGATATTGACCAACTTCATCACCAGCTCTTGATGCTACAAAAATACCACCAATAATACCAACTAACCCAAAAACCTCTTTAAAAAAACCGTTTATGATACCTTTTAAACCTAAAAATAGGATTATTACAGAAGCTACTAAGTCGAAATAATTAAACTCCATTTTCTATCTCCGAATACATTTGATCTTTTCCTCTCTCTTTTGCTATATATAAAGCTTTGTCTGCTCTAGCTAGTAGTGTATCTGGTGTGTCATCATTTTGTAATGTTGCTATACCTACACTAATCGTTACATTTATAGTTTTACCTTTATAGATAAGTTTACTCTCTCTTATATATGCTAGAAGTTTTAAAGCTATCGCTTTTGCTTCTTTATATCTAATATTATCAAGAACTATAACAAACTCTTCACCACCAAATCTATAAATTTTATTATAGTTTTTTAATGTTTTTTGTATGATGTTTGCTATAAAGATCAGAATCTTATCACCCGTAATATGCCCATAAGTATCATTTACTTTTTTGAAATCATCAATATCAAGTATAATTAACTGATGTTTATCTTCCTCAAAATTGTTGTTTAAACATATATTTTCTAAGTGTGTTGATAATGCTCGTCTATTAAAAACTTTTGTTAAAGCATCTAAGCTAGATTCTTTTTTCAAAGTTTTTATCTGTTTAGATAAACCAACTATTGTCTTGTTAGCTTCTTGTATCTCATCAAACATCATATTTTGAATATTGTTAAGTTTATCAACAATGACAGGTACATCTATATCTTTTTGTTTACATGTAGCTAAAATCTCTTTTTGCATTTTAGCTAACTCTTCAAATCTATGGTTTGTATGCTCATAAGATGATAAACTTTTGTTTGCTACATCTTCATAATCATTTTTAATATCATCAACACTACTCTTATTTTGAAGAGTTGCGATAGTATTTATAGAATCTTTTAGATACTCAATAGTCTGCTCTTTATCTCGAATCTCTTTACTATCAATCTTTTCTAGTAGTTCATCGTAAATATTTAATGTAGTAGATTTTAAACTATCTTTCATCCAGTATTCCCATAAAAAATTGTGTTATTATACATCTTTAATCATAAATATAGCTTTTATCTATGATTATTTACTTAAATCATAGTTAGATAAGTGTTATTTTAAAATCTTTTAGGTAAAATGCGAAAAAAATTATAAACAAGGTTTTATTATGAGTATCTGGAGTCCATCAAGTTGGAGAAATAAACCAATTTTACAACAACCAACTTACCCTAGCCAAGATGAGCTAAATAGAGTTCTTTCTGAGTTAAAAAATTGTCCACCACTTGTTTTTGCTGGGGAAGCTCGTTCACTTAAAAACCAATTAGCAAATGTTGCTAATGGTAAAGCTTTCTTACTTCAAGGTGGTGATTGTGCTGAGAGCTTTAGTGAATTTCATGCTGATAATATAAAAGATAGCTTTAAAGCTATGATGCAAATGGCAGTTGTTATGACTTATGCTGGTGGTTTACCAGTTGTTAAAGTTGGTCGTATGGCTGGTCAATTTGCTAAACCTCGTTCAAGTAATACTGAGATTATAAATGGTGTTGAGTTAGATTCTTATCGTGGTGATATTATTAATAGTGTAGAGTTTACAAAAGATGCTCGTACACCAGATCCACAAAGAATGATGAAAGCATATAACCAATCATCAGCAACATTAAATCTTCTTCGTGCTTTTGCTTCTGGTGGTTTAGCTGATCTACACCAAGTTCACCAATGGACACAAAATTTTGCTCACCAAGGTGCTGTAACTGAAAAGTATGAGGCCTTAGCAGAGGAGATTGGAAAATCTTTAAAGTTTATGGAAGCTTGTGGTGTTACATCTAAGACATACAGAACATTAAGAGAAACAGATTTTTATACATCACATGAAGCTCTTTTATTACCTTATGAGGAAGCATTTACTAGAAAAGATTCTATAACTGATGAGTGGTATGATACATCAGCACATATGTTATGGATAGGTGATAGAACTAGACAACTTGATGGTGCTCATGTTGAGTTCTTAAAAGGTGTTAAAAATCCTATCGGTGTTAAAGCTGGTCCATCTATGGATCCTGAAGATTTAGTAAAACTTTGTACAACACTAAACCCTGAAAATGAAGCTGGTCGTTTAAATGTTATCGTTAGAATGGGTGCTGGTAAAGTTGGTGATGGTCTTCCTGCTCTTATCAAAGCTGTTGAGAGAGAGGGTCTTAAAGTGGTTTGGTCTTGTGATCCAATGCACGGAAACACTATCAAATCATCAAACAACTACAAAACTCGTCCAGTTGATTCTATACTAACTGAGATGAAAGAGTTTTTCCAAGTACATAAAGCTGAGGGAACTTTTGGTGGTGGTGTTCATTTAGAGATGACAGGTAAAAATGTTACAGAGTGTATCGGTGGTAGTTTTACTGTAACTGAAGAGGACCTATCTTCTCGTTACCATACTCATTGTGATCCTCGTCTTAATGCTGACCAATCTTTAGAGTTAGCTTTCTTAATAGCAGATTCTTTAAAAGAGGGTCAAAAATAGACTGCCCACTTTGTGGTAATAAAGGGAAACCTTTTTACCACTCTAAAACTACTAAATATTACAGATGTGATGTTTGTTTTGCTATTTTTGTAGATAGTTCTAATATACCAGATTTAGATACAGAAAAAACTCATTATCAGCAACATAATGATGATGTTGAAGATAAAAATTACCAAAAATTTGTTTCCCCTATAACTTCATCAATATTAAAAGATTTTAGTTTAGATTCTAAAGGTTTAGATTTTGGAGCAGGTACAAGTGCTATTGTTACAAAAATTTTAAATGATAATGGTTATGATGTAAAATCTTACGATCCATTTTTTCATAATAACACTAGATTACTTGATGAAAAGTATGATTATATAGGGTGTTGTGAAGTTATAGAACATTTTTCTAATCCAAACAAAGAGTTCCATCTTTTTAAAAGATTACTAAAAGAGGGTAGTAAGCTTTACTGTATGACTGATATTTATGAAGATAGTATAGAGTTTGGTAAATGGTATTATAAAAATGACCCTACACATATATTTTTTTATCATATAAAAACATTTGAATGGATAAAAGATAATTTTGATTTTAAAAGTGTGGAGATAGAGAAAAGATTAATCACTTTCTCTAATTAACAGTTAGTATATAAAAAATTATATACTAACTGTTATGTTTGGTTATTGGAATGAAGTTCCACCATCTATAACGATAGCCTGACCAGTTAACCATGAAGCAGCATCTGAACATAGGAAAGCACAAGCACCTGTTAAGTCGGTAGCATCACCCATTCTACTAAGTGGAGAACGGTTTACAACTTCTGCTTTTACCTCTTCGTAGTTAGGGAAAGCTTTTAGCGCATCAGTATCTATTGGTCCACCACTTACAGCATTAACACGGATATTTTTCTCACCAAGTTCAGCAGCAGCATATTTAACCATAGTCTCAACAGCAGCTTTATTTGTACCGTGACCTGAGTAGTTTGGAGTATATACAAGGTTACCAGTTGAACTCATAGAGATGATAGAACCACCACCAACTTTTTCCATTCTTTTAGCAGCTTCTTGAGCACCAACAACAAATGCTTCAACAGTAGCAGTATAGATATTTCCTAAACCTTTTGGTTTAAGTCTCATAAATGGAGCAAATCCACCAACAACAGCACGACCAGAGATGATAGCATTTGAGATAAAAAAGTCTAGCCTATTAAAATCTTCATCAAACTCTTTATATACATCTTTATAAGTTAATGGTTCTAAGATATTTAGTTTATAAGCTTTTGCTTTGATTCCATATTTTGATTCTACATCAGCTATGATCTCATTAGCAGTATCAGCACTAGAAGCGTAAGTAAATGCTACATCACAACCTTTTGAAGCGAACTCATAAACGATAGCTTTACCGATACCACGAGTACCACCAGAGATAAATAGAGTTTTACCTGTCATTGTTTTTTCCATCATTATAATCCTTTAATATCAAAATTTTTCATAACTTCTTCAATTTTCTTCATACTCTCTAAAGATGGAGCAGTAAGTGGAAGTCTGTACTCTAATGTTTTTATAAGACCAGCTATATACATAGCAGCTTTGATAGGCATAGGGTTTGCTTCACAAAACATTACAGAGTTAAGAGGGTATAGTTTATCGTTTATAGCTTTTGCTCCAGCAAAATCATCAGCTAATGCTAAACGAACTAACTCAGATTTCATATCAGGCATAAGGTTAGAAGTTACAGAAGTGATTCCAGCTCCACCATTTGCTAAAATAGGGTAGTCGATAGCATCATCACCAGAAAAAACTTTAAGTTCAGGGCAACGAGATAAAAGTTCAACTGTACGCTCTAAAGAACCAGTAGCCTCTTTTACACCGTAGATATTTTTAACATCGTTAAAAAGTCTGATAGTTGTATCTGCTGATATATCAACACCTGTTCTACCTGGTACATTATAAAGCATAAATGGAAGATCTGGTACAGATTCAGCAATAGTTTTATAGTGTTGGTATAAACCTTCTTGAGATGGTTTGTTGTAGTAAGGCGCTACTGAAAATATAGCATCAACGCCACAATCTAATGCTCTTTTTGCTGTGTTTATAGCTTCAGCTGTTGAGTTACTACCAGCTCCTGCTAATACTTTAGTGTTTGTACCTTTACAAACTTCAACTGCGATCTCCATACATCTAATATCTTCATCAGATGTAAGAGTAGCACTCTCACCTGTAGTACCTACTGGACAAACTGCGTCCATACCGTTGTTGATTTGTCTTTGAATCAGAGCAGCATAACTCTGCTCATCTAGTTTTCCATTTTTAAATGGAGTTATAAGTGCTGTTGAAGAACCTGTTACGATATTCATCTAATTACCCTTTTTTAATAATGGCTAATTATATCAAAAAAGATTTAAAAAATTACCAATCTATCTCATGAACTTTTTTATACATAAGTAGTTTTTCTTTTAAATCTATGATTTTATCGCTAGGTACATACTTTAGTAAAGAGATTATCTCTCTAACCTCTTTTGTAATTTCATAGTTGTAATTGTTAGCATACTCTATATCTTGTTCAAAAAGTTCTTGTTCACTCACTTTTAAAACTTCTGCTATATAAGGTATAAGCTCTATTTTTATCTCTCTTCTACCATTTAGGTATCCGTATATAGTAGATTCACTAGGTGGTTTTCCTGTGGATGATAACCTAGGCTCTAAATTTAAAAGCTCTTTAGCAAACTCTCTTTTAGATCTGTTTTGTTCTGCGAGTATATAGTTTATTTTATCTTTGACACTCATGTTATACTTCCTACTATTCATAATATATCTTATGAATTAAGCTAGGTTATATAGGATAATATTACTCATTATGAATAAAATATAATTTTTATAGATAGTTTAATGTTATATTTAGTAATTAACTAGATATAATACAACCATGAAGAACAAAATAATAGAAAATATACATGATAATATTATAAGTCTCAAAGAGATTAGTATTGTGGATGATCATGATGAAATTTGGTCATTAAATCAATTAATAGCTAAGTATCAGATACTTCTTAATTTTTTAGAAAAAGAGATAGGTGTAGATATAGATAAATTTAGTGATGTTGTTGAAGAGATTCAAGATGAAGCGAACTATTTTATATCGAAGTATTAAACTCTTTAGTTCGCTTATCTATTTTTAATTTAGTTACTTTTTTTTAAAATTAAAGTAGTAGATTTATCAAAATCAAAATACTTTTTAGCAATCTCTTGAACTGTGTCAGCAGTTATTTTTTTAACATCATCTTCATAAGTAAGAAGTGGTGATATATCTCCACGAACCAAATAACTTCCGTAAAGATTAGCAACAGATGTTGAACTCTCTAGTGAGTAGATGAAGTCAGATTTTGTGTTGATTTTTACTTTGTCAAGTTCAGCTTTAGTTACTTTTGTATTTTTCATAAGCTCTATCTGCTCAATTAACTCTTTTTCTACATCTTCAGCTTTTACATTTGGGTTACAAACTGCTAAAAATATAAATAAACCGGGGTCAATGTTTTCCATATTGTAAGCATATACAGTATTTACTAGTCTTTTTTTATCTACTAGCTCTTTGTAAAGTCTTGAACTTTTTCCAGAGAATAGAATCTCAGATATAACACTAAGTGTTACTTGATCTTTATCTTTAAAGTTTGGTATATGAAAAGTTATAGCTAACATCTCAACTTCACTATCTTTGTGTATGATAACTCTTTTAGCTCCATCTTGCTCAGGTTCTACAAACTTAAACTCAGGGATAGTAGCTTTGTTTTCAATCTTACCAAACTCTTTTTTAGCTTTTTTAAATACATCTTTAGGCTCTACATCACCAGTTACAATAAGAATCGCATTGTTTGGTTGGTAGTAAGTTTTGTGAAAATCTTTAATATCTTTAATATCCCAAGTTTTTATGTCATTCATAAACCCTATTGGTGTCCAATGGTAAGGGTGGTAAAGGTAAGAGTTGTTAAACATTTTAAAGTACATATATCCAAGAGGGGAGTTGTCTGTTCTCCATCTTCTCTCTTCAGTTACAACATCTCTTTCAGGTTGAAACTCCTCATCTTTAAGGTTAAGATTTTCCATAAGTTCAGCATAAAGTTCTAAAGATTTACCAAGATTATCTGTACTTGATTTTATGTAGTAGTGTGTGTAGTCAAAACTTGTTGAAGCATTATTTACCCCACCAACACTTTTTACCTCTCTGTCAAACTCACCAGCATCAAGATTCTTAGTAGATTTAAAGTTCATATGTTCAAGCATATGAGCGATACCAGTTTTTCCCATAACTTCATTTCTACTTCCAACTTTGTAAAAAATGTCGGTAGAGATTACATTTGTAGAGTTTTTAAGAGGGATTAC
>Ga0256837_1001586_pt1 | contig 15395 bp, 12 predicted proteins | sample 4562384metaG_FD_185976 | JGI IMG/M metagenome (GOLD analysis project Ga0256837, IMG submission 185976) | Hydrothermal vent microbial communities from Guaymas Basin, Mexico - 4561-384 | ecosystem: Environmental > Aquatic > Marine > Hydrothermal vents | place: Mexico: Guaymas Basin | collected... | reverse complement strand
TAGGTTCAGAAGATAAGATAGTAGATACAGATGAAGCAAAAGAGTTTTTTATAGAGGTAGCTACAACTACTTACATAAAAGATGCAAACCATTTTTTACAAATAAACTAAGGAGAGATACAATGGCAGATATAAAGATAGGTGTGATAACAGCGAGTGATAGAGCAAGTAAAGGTATATATGAAGATATATCTGGTGTAGCGATTCAAGATACTATGAAAGATTACTTAAAAAGTGAATTTGAGATAGTATATAGATGTATCCCTGATGAACAAGATATGCTTGAGCAAACTATGATAGAACTTTGTGATGAAGCAGGGTGTTGTTTGGTTGTAACTACTGGTGGTACTGGTCCAGCACTAAGAGATGTAACACCTGAAGCTACTGAAAATGTATGTCAAAAAATGATGCCAGGGTTTGGTGAACTTATGAGACAAGTTAGTTTAAAGTATGTACCAACAGCTATACTTTCACGACAAACAGCAGGTATAAGAGGTAAAAGTCTTATAGTAAATTTACCAGGAAAACCAAAGTCTATAAGAGAGTGTTTAGATGCAGTATTTCCTGCTATTCCTTACTGTATAGACCTAATAGGTGGTGCATATATGGAGACTAATGAAGAGGTTATAAAAGCATTTAGACCTAAAAGTAAATAGCTATAAAAGGACTTAATATATGGGTAAAAAAGAAGCAGTAATCTTGTTAAATATGGGTGGGCCAAATAACCTTAATGAGGTTGAAGTTTTTTTAAAAAATATGTTTGCAGATAAAAACATACTTACTATGAAAAGTAACCTTTTAAGAAAATTTATCGGAGGTATGATAGTTTTTAATCGTACCGAATCTGCTCAAGATATATATGCACAGCTTGGTGGTAAATCACCCATAGTTGGGCATACTAAAAATTTGGTACAAAAGTTACAAAATAAGCTTGGTAAAGATGTTATAGTTGATTTTGTTATGCGATATACACCACCATTTGCAGATGAAGTGTTGGAAAGATTAAACAAACAAAATGTAGATAAAATCTACTTAATCCCTCTTTATCCACAATTTTCTACTACAACTACAAAGTCATCTTTAGAGGATTTTGAACAACATTATCACAACTCAAAATCAGATGCTCTTTTAGTAGAAGTAAAACACTTTTTTGAAAATCAAACTTACAACAAAGTAATAATACAAAATATAAAAAATAGTGTAAATAAAGATAATTATAAAGACTTTGATATTATTTTTTCAGCTCATGGACTACCTCAAAAGATAGTAGATGCTGGAGATGTATATGAGAAACATATAACTCGCCATGTAGAGATACTAAAGGGTATGATGCAAGAGCAGGGGATGGATTTTCATGAAGTTCATTTGGCATACCAATCAAAAGTTGGGCCTATGGAGTGGTTAAAACCATCTTTAGATGATAAACTAAAAACTGTTAGAAACAAAGCTGTTATTATCTTTCCTATCGCTTTTACTATAGATAATTCTGAAACTGATTATGAACTAGATGTCGAGTATCGTGAAATTGCAGAAGAATTGGGTTTTAAGGATTATAGAGTTTGTAGATGCCCAAATGATAGTGATATGTTTGTTGACACCCTTTGTGAGATATATGAAAAAATGAAATAATAAGTTTTAAAGCTATTCTTAACTTAGTATATTTGTTATTGAAATATACTAAGTAAGTTTGTTAATTTTTTGTTAATGACATCTCTGTTTCCATGATTTTTATCTCATCACTAGCAAAAATTCTTATTTTCTTATCAGCTTCTAAAGATTTTGCTTTTATCTTATTTGGATAATCTGTTGCATTTAAGATATGTTTTATACAGTTTATACGGGCCTTCTTTTTATTGTCTGAACGGATAATAGTCCATGGAGCATGATCAGTATGAGATGCTAACAACATAGAGTATTTGGCTATAGTATATTTGTCCCAAAGACCTTGTGATTGCTCATCAACAGGTGATAGTTTGTATTGTTTTAGTGGGTCTTTTCTTCTTTTATCAAATCTTTTTTCTTGTTCCTCTTTTGAAACAGAAAAGTAAAATTTAAATATCTTGATATTTGAGTTTATAAGCATCTTTTCAAACTCTGGTACTTCATGTAAAAACTCTTTATGCTCCTCTTGAGTACAAAATCCCATAACAGGTTCAACACCACCACGGTTATACCAACTTCTATCAAAAAGAACAATCTCTCCAGCAGATGGAAGATGTTGAGCATATCTTTGAAAGTACCATTGTGTTTTTTCAGTATCACTAGGTTTGTTTAAAGCTACCACTCTAGCACCACGAGGGTTTAAGTGTTCAGTGATTCTCTTTATAGTTCCACCCTTACCAGCTGCATCGCGACCTTCAAAAATCATCAATACTTTTTGACCAGTTTCTTTAACATGGTTTTGCATCTTAAGTAGTTCGATTTGTAATTTTCTAAGTTCATCTTCGTATTGTAAAACTTCCTCTTTTACCCATACAGAAACTCTTTTCTTTTTACCTTTATTTCTTTTGTCAAACTCTACTTTTTGCTCATCTTCACTTGTTCTTCTATCTTCATGAACTATCTCTGTTAAAGATGTATCATCTTTTAACTCATCTTCTATAATATTTCTTTTTGTTCCCATAAAAATATCCTTTATCTTGTAATTATACACTACTTTTTCAAATATTTTATAACTTATTTAGTTTTATCGTTATCTTTGTTAAATACATTTAAAGGTAGTGTCAATGTTCTTTTTATTATATTTAAAGGTGCTATTAAAATATCTTTAGTTAAAACAGTTTTTACTGTTGGATTATCTAGTTTACCAGTTAATCTTACTTTTGTAGATAAGCTATCTTTATTTAATATGATATAGCCAACAAGTGGTACTTTAGATAGGTTTATCCCTATATCTGACTTTAAGTTTAGTTCCATATCAATTTTATTTTTTAATATATTGATTTTACCATTACCAACTATACTTAGTTCATTTGATTTTAAAAAAGTATCATATATATTAAATTCATCATTTTGTTGTTTAAATTTTATATATGATGTTTTTATATATATTCCATCTTTGTTAAAACTAGGTAATGAAAAGGTTGTAAGAGATGGTATGGTGTTTATAAATGCCAATGTATTATTTAAAAGTTTGTATTTTAATATAGTGCTATCTTGTAGATAAAGTTCTCCTGCATAATTATCTTTAGTTCCTCTTATCGAGAAACTAAATTTACCATCTTTAAAGTCTGAATTATTAAATAGTTTTTCCATAAATAAATCATCAAAATTACCACCATAAAGATTAAAAGTTTTATTTCTATATGTAAATTTGGATTTACCTTTATTATGAGTTATATCTGCTGATATATTGTTATTATTAAAATCGATATTTATTTTATCTGTTATAATTTTTCTATTTTTAGTTATAAATATGTTTGAGTTTTTAGCTTCTATATGAAAACTGTTTAACGAATGATTGATAGTTTTATTTTTAGTCTCATCTGTCAAATCAAGTATAGATGGTAAATATATTGACAAATCTTTGAAATAGGCTTTGTTAGTATCTAAATCTATGTAAAAAGATATAAATTTTTTATCTATAAAAAGATTTCCAAACTTTTTATGGTTAGCACTTAGATTATTAAATCTTATAGTATTTGATTTTTTATTAAAGATAATACTATCTAGTTGCAAATCAATATTTTTGTATCTATATTTTATCTTATTTTGAGATGTAAGGATTATATTTTTATTGTAAATAAAAGTTATTTTTTTATTTAAATTATCTAAAGGTTTGATAGTTATATTTGCTTTTTGTGATTTTAGGTTTACTGTACCATTTATATATGCAGATATAAAATCATTTTTTAAAAAAGTTTTTGGAATTTTTACAGCTAATGTATCTAAGTTAAACGGTACTATACTTTTTGACAAAACTATATTATTATTTTTTATAGCCCAATACGATTTATCTATATAAATTTTGTCATTTGATGGTCTTATCTTATAAGTTACATTCAGTGGTTTTTGTAGTTTTAGTGATATATCTTTAAATTCAACTTTCGATAATTTAAAATTAATATCACCAATTTTTCTTTTTGCATTATAAGAAAAATCAACATCACCTATAGCTATATCTTTATATCTTACTTTCATCTTGTTAACTTTAACATCATAGTTATTAAGTAAGATAGTGCTATCAAATATATCTAAATTAAGACCAAGATAATCAAAATTAGCTTTTTTAGTAAAAAATTCACCTTTAGAAGTTATATCTATGGTGATAAGATTAACTATCAATTTTAAGTTTGTTTTTATTGTCCCTTTTTTTTGTAAAAAAGGTAGCTTTACTTTATATGTATTTAAAATACCAAGCATATCTTTGTTGAGTTTACCATCAAAAAGTAGATGTAGGGTAAGAAGTTCTTGTTTTTTTGTGAAATCTATTTTTAGCCAACTTGTGCCGAGGTACATTCCATAAGAGTAAGCTTCTCTTGGTCGTATAAAAAATATACCATTTTTAAATTCTAAATCAGTTCTTTTAGTATGTATAGCATCTAGGTTTGGGTTATAAGCATAATGAAGATTATTGCCTGTTGCATCTATATATAAGTTTTTATATCCATTCTTTAGGTCATTATAATCCAACCAACCATAAGCTGATTTTATAGATAAACTAGATGCTACTATAGCATCTCTTGCCCAATAATGAAGACTTTTAGGTAGATGCAGTAAATTGATGATATACTTTACATCTTTTATATTTTTATATGAATTTAGCCTATAAAAAAGTTTTTGTTTGTTTGAATGAGCTAAAAGGTTTACAGATAAGTCGTTATTAATATCTATAAATAATGATGTTGTAAATTCTGTATTTTTGTTGTTAAGTATAATGTTACCAGTTATTTTAATTTTTCTTTTAATGTCTTGAAGTTTATTTATTTGTATGTTAAATAGATTTTTTTTATAAAAAAGTGAACTATTAAATAAAAAGTTTTTTGACTTAATCGTTATTAAACCATTGCCTCCATATATGTAACTAAATGAAGCTGTATAATCAGCATACTTTATATTGTTTATTCTTATCGATTTAAACCAATTATTAAAAAGTTGTATTTTAGAAAAATAATTTTGTATATCTTTTAACTCAATTGTAAGATTATTATCTTTATCTGATTTAGTTAGTTCTATATTTTTTATGGAAAGGGTTATTTTTTTATCCCATTTTATGTATAATTTCTTAATTTTAACATTTTGTATAGATATATTCTCTGCTAAGAAACCATTTTGTAAAATAAAAAAAGAACTAGAAAGAACTAAAAATATGAAAAATATAAAACTAACAATGATAAAATGGATTTTTGATATTGTGCTGATAACCATATTATCGTTCATGTACTACCTAAATAAGCCTATAAATACTCCAAAGGTAATATATATACCAAATGGGTCAATTAATAAAATTATAACACATCTAAGTGACAAAAATTACAATGTTTGTAAACTAGATTCATTTCTTTTAAGAGTTATGGGTTCTCCTCAGCAGGGTTGGGTAAATCTTGCTTCAACTAGGATGACAAAGGCTGATTTTTTATATAGGCTAACAAATGCTAAATCAGCATTACAAAGTATAACTTTAATCCCTGGGGAGACTACATATATATTTTTAAATCAACTAGCAAATAATTTAAAACTAGATAGAAACAAATTACAAAAAGAGTTTGATAAACAAACATATATAAAGGAGGGTGCTTTTGTACCAAATACATATAGTTTACCTATAGGGATAACAGAAAAAGAGTTGATAAGGATTTTGTTAAGTCATTCGTTAAAAGAGATGAAAAAGATCTCAACTAAATTTTTTGGTACTTTTAATGAAAAAAAATGGTTCGAATACATAACCATAGCATCTATCATACAAAAAGAATCAGCAAACAATAAAGAGATGCCATTAGTAAGTTCAGTTATATACAATAGAATCAAAAGAGGTATGCGACTACAAATGGATGGAACTCTAAACTATGGAAAATACTCCCATATAAGAGTTACAGCTAAAAGAATTCGCAATGATGCTAGTTACTATAATACTTATAAGTACAAAGGAATTCCTAAATATCCAGTTTGTAATGTTAGTTTTGAAGCTATTCGTGCAGCTGTATTTCCAGCTAAAACAAATTACCTTTATTTTATGAAATCTAAAAATGGTACACACGATTTTAGTAGTAACTATTCTACACACTTAAGACATATTAAGAATGCTACAAAATGAAACAAATTATCAAAACGATAAGAGGCTGAGTTTCATCTTAGTAAATATTATCTATCTTAGTGTTACCATTTAAACTATAAATTTATATTGAGGATAAAAAATGTCAAAAATTATTTGGTCAAAAATTGATGAAGCTCCGGCTTTAGCAACTTATTCGTTATTACCTATCGTTAATGCTTTCACTAAAGCATCAGGTGTTGAAGTAGTTACTAGTGATATCTCATTAGCAGGTCGTGTTCTTTCTGCAATGGGTTTAGCAGAAGATGAACTATCAAAACTTGGTGAAGTAGTTTTACAAGCAGATGGAAACATTATCAAACTTCCAAATGTTTCAGCTTCTATTGGTCAGCTTAAAGATTGTATCGCTGAATTACAAGGTCAAGGTTTTGATATTCCTAATTTCCCTGAAAACCCAGCAAATGCTGATGAAGAAGCGATTAGAGCTAAATATAACACTTGTTTAGGTTCAGCTGTTAATCCTGTTCTTCGTGAAGGTAACTCAGATCGTCGTGCTGCAAAAGCTGTTAAGAAATTTGCTCAAAATAATCCTCATAGACTAAAGCCTTTTGCTGAAAACTCAAAAGCTTATGTAGCTCATATGGCTGGTGATGGAGATTTTTATGGTAATGAAAAATCAGTTACTATGGACAAAGCACAAAAAGTAACAATCGCTTTAAATGGTAAAGAATTAGCTACTATTGATGCACTAGATAAAGAAGTTTTAGATGGTACATTTATGTCAGTTTCTAAGCTTAAGTCTTTTATAGCTAAATCTATCGAAGATGCTAAGAAAAATGGTGTTTTATGGTCTATCCACCTTAAAGCTACTATGATGAAAATCTCTGACCCTATTATGTTTGGTCATGCATTTACTGTTTTCTTCCAAGAAGTATTTGATAAATATGCAGATGTTTTTGCAGAATTAAAAGTAAATCCTAACTTAGGTATGAGTGATTTAGAGAAAAAAATCGCAGGTCATGCTAAAGAAGCGGAGATTAAATCAGCTTTCCAAGCAGTAGTAGATAGCGATAATCCAGAAATAGCTATGGTTGATTCTGATAAAGGTACTACAAACTTCAATGCATCTAATGATGTTATCATCGATGCTTCTATGCCTGTTGTAGTTCGTGAAGGTGGTAAGCAGTGGAATAGAAAAGGTGATGCAGTAGAGTGTGTTGCTGTTATTCCTGATAGTACTTATGCAATGTTCCATGCTGAAATGGTAGCAGATTGTGTTAAAAATGGTCAGTACGATGTAACTACTATGGGTTCTATGGCTAATGTTGGTCTTATGGCTCAAAAAGCTGAAGAGTATGGTTCTCACCCAACTACATTTGAACTTGAAGAAGCTGGTACTGTAACTGTAACTGCTGAAGATGGTACAGTTCTTATGTCTTTTGAATGTGAAAAAGGTGATATTTGGAGAATGTCTCGTGCTAAAGATATTCCTATCAAAGACTGGGTAAGACTAGCAGTTGAGCGTGGTCAAATTGAGCAAGTTCCTGTTATCTTCTGGTTAGATGAAAACAGAGCTCACGATGCAGAGATGATTAAAAAAGCTAAAACTTACTTAGCTGATTTAGATACTAATGGTTTAGATATTCAATTTATGGATATTACTTCAGCTACTAGATTTACAAATGCTAGAGTTCGTGAAGGTAAAAATACTATCGCTGTAACTGGTAATGTTCTTCGTGACCACTTAACAGATATGTACCCGATTTTAGAGCTTGGAACATCTGCTAAGATGCTTTCTATCGTTCCACTTTTAGCTGGTGGTGGTCTTTATGAAACTGGTGCTGGTGGTTCTGCTCCTAAACATGTTGAGCAATTCTTAAAAGAGGGTCACCTAAGATGGGATTCATTAGGTGAGTTTTTAGCACTTGCTGAGTCTTTAAGATTTTTAGGTCGTAAACATAGTGATTCTAAATTAGAAGCATTAACTTCTGCACTTGATGTTGCAAATGAAGGTTATTTAGACAACAATAAAGCACCATCAAGAAAATGTGGTGAGCCAGATAACAAAGCTTCTCACTTTTTCGTAGCTCAGTACTGGGCAAAAGCACTTTCTGAAGGTGCAGATGCAGAGTTAGCTGAGAAATTTGCACCTGTTGCAAAAGCACTTGAAGAAAATGAAGTAAAAATTATTGAGGAGTTACTTTCAGTAGAAGGTAAAGCTCAAGATATTGGTGGCTATTACCATCCAAATGATGCAAAAGCTGAAGCAGCTATGCGTCCATCTGCTACACTAAACGAAATTATAGATAACATATAATTTAGTTTTTTTCAATTCCATCTCTTTTGAGATGGAATGATAAAAAATTAACGATAAAAATTCAAATTGGAGAATAGATGGCAAATAAAGTAACAGTAATAGGTACAGGTAATTTTGGTTCGACAGTAGCATTTATATTGGCAATGAACGGTTCATGTCATGAGGTGATTCTTCGTGGTAGAAATATAGATGTAGCAAAAGGTAAAGCACTTGATATGTCTCAAGCTGCAAATGCTGCTAGACAACATACAGTTGTAAGAGCTGCAACAAAACCAGAAGATATAGCTGGAAGTAAGATAGTTGTTATAACAGCTGGAGCGCCTAGAACACCAGGTATGAGTAGAGATGATTTACTTGTGAAAAATGCTGAGATAGTAAAAGGTTATGCACTAGAGATTAAAAAGTATGCACCAGATGCTATAGTGGTAGTAGTAAGTAATCCACTAGATGTTATGACTTATGTTGTTCATAAATACACAGGTTTTCCAAGAGAAAGAATCTTAGGGATGGCAGGTATTTTAGATGCAGCTAGAATGGCTCACTTCATCTATGAAAAGCTAGGTTATGGAGCAGGGCAAATCCGTGCTACTGTTATGGGAGGTCATGGTGATACTATGGTTCCACTTCCAAAGTTTACAACCATTGCAGGTGTTCCAATAGATGATTTACTTGATTCTGAAGAGATTGGTGAGATAGTTAAAAAAACTAGAAATGGTGGAGCAGAGATAGTGAACCTTTTAGGTGATGGTTCAGCTTACTATGCACCAGCTAAGTCAACTGCTGTTATGGTTGATGCTATACTTAAAGATACTAAACAGATTCATTCTTGTGCTGTGATGCTAAAAGGTGAATATGGTTATAGTGATATGGTAAGTGGTGTACCTGTTATGATAGGTGCTGAGGGTGCTGAAGAGATTATTGAGATGAGTTTAAAGACTTTACAGAGAAATAGATTTAAATCTTCTGTTGCATCTGTTAAAGAGATGGTTGATACATTATATGTAAACAAATTCTTTGATGATGTGGAAGCTAAAAAAACTAAGTAGATATATAAGTCTACTTAGTATGTAACATTTAGTTACACTATTATATTCTATCTGTTACCATTTCTTCTTTGAAATCTAAATTTATTTACTTTTTGTTATCCTCTACTACTTGATATATTAGGAGTAGTAAGTGGATAATAAAAATATTATTTCTACAGATATACTAATCGTTGGTGCTGGTGTAGCAGGTCTTTCAACTGCTATATCTTTATCTGATAAACTAAAACAAAAATCTCTAAAAAAAAGAATTATTATTGTTGAAAAAGGTGCTTCAGTAGGTTCACATATACTCTCAGGTGCAGTGATTAGACCTCAAGCCTTTAAAGAACTTTTAACTACTGGTGAATTTGATGGTATCCCGTTTGACTCTAAAGTTAGTAGTGTAGATAAAGTTATAAAGCTTAACGATAATGGTACAGATATAACTCTCCCTCTCCACCCTCCATATATGTCTAATGATGGAAACTATCTAGCATCATTAGGTCAAATCTGTAAATACTTAGCTACCCTAGCCGAGGCTAGAGGTGTAGAGATATATACAGGTTTTTCAGTTGATAGTGTTTTATATGATGATGAAAACAAAGTTATTGGTGTAAAAACAAAAGATACTGGTATAGACCATAATGGAGTGAAGCAAAAAAATTACCAAGAGGGTACTAAAGTAAAAGCATCTATAACGATATTTGCGGAGGGTACTCGTGGTTCAGCTGTAAAAACTGTTATAGATAAACTACACTTAGATGCAGGTAAAAATCCACAAATATACTCTTTAGGTATAAAAGAATTATGGAAACTACCAAAGGGTAGGGTCGAGGTTGGTTCTGTAAGACATACTTTTGGCTACCCTCTAAGAGACAAAGAGGAATTTGGTGGTGGTTTTATCTATGGTTTGACAAATGATATGGTTGCTGTTGGGCTTGTTGTTGGACTTGACTATGAAGACCCAACATTTGACCCACACTCTACTATGCAGATATGGAAAACTCACCCTTATGTATCTAGCATCTTAGATGGTGGTTCAGTTGTAGAAGCTGGTGCAAAAACCCTACCTGAGGGTGGTTGGAACTCTATACCGAAATACTATGGGGATAATATGCTTATAGTTGGTGATAGTGCAGGTTTTTTAAGTACACCTAGATTAAAAGGTATCCATTTAGCCGTTCAAAGTGCTATTTGTGCAGCAGATACAGCTAGTTTTGCTATGCAAAAAGGTGATACAAGTAAAAAAACATTAGCAAGATATGAAGAGTTAGTTAATGATAGTTGTATATATGATGAACTATATCCAACGAGAAATATGCGAGCATCTATGCAAAGGGGTATGGTTTGTGGTGGCATCCAAATGGGTATGCAACTACTGACTGGTGGTGCTTGTCTTTTAGTTCCTAAAGTCAAAAATGATTATGAAACGACTAAAGATTTTAGTAAGTTCTCAAATCAACCATTTAACGAAAGATTTGCAGGTAAATTAGAGTTTGACAAAAAACTAACTTTTGATAAGGTTACAACTGTATATAAATCAAAAGCTATGCATGATGAGATTCAAATTCCACACTTACAGATAAAAAACAAAGCACTATTTAAAAACTCAAATATTGATAATTATGGATTAAGTGAAGCTAGTATGTGTCCAGCAGAGGTTTATGAACTTCATACAGATAAACAAAGTGGTGAAAAGTCATTAAGGTTACATGCTGAGAATTGCCTACATTGTAAAACTTGTGATATAAAATCGCCAAATGGTGCAATAACTTGGATAACACCTTATGGTGGTGATGGTCCAGACTATAATATGATGTAAAAGGATTCAAAATGGCTTTAACAATAATCAGTTTAATGAAACAAGTTCCTCTACCATCAGAGATGCGAATGGGTGATGATGGTCTTATGGATAGAACAAAAGCAAAATCTATCATCAACATAGATTGTCAGTATGCACTAGAAGCTGGACTTCAAATGAAAGTAGATAATCCAGATGCTAAACTTATAGTGTGTTCTATGGGACCACCATCTTTTGAGGTATCTCTTAAAAAAGCTATCTCTATGGGTTATGATGAAGCATATCTTTTGAGTGATAGAAAGCTAGGTGGAAGTGATACTTATGCTACAGGTTTAGCAATCTCAACTATGCTTAGACATCTAGGTTTTGGTAAGGGGTTAAATGAAGATTTTATCATAGTCGCTGGTAGGCAAACAAGTGATGGAGATACTGCTCATGTTCCATCCCAAGTAGCAGAAAAACTTGGCATCCCTCAAGCGACCTTTATAGAAACAGCTAAGTTAAAAGATGCTCATGTAACTGCTAAGAGGATTATAGAGGGTGGTTATCAGATGATGAGCCTTCCCATACCATGTACACTATCTTTTACTCCAACTGGTATAAACCCTAGACGACCAACACTTTTTGGTGCTGTAAAAGCAAAAGATGCAACTGTAACTGTTTTTAGCATAGATGATATTAATCTAAGTGATGAAAAGATAGGCTTAAGTGGTTCTCCAACTATAGTTGCTAAGGTGGCAAATATCCAAAGTGAACGAGCAACTATTAAGATGGCAAATGGTCATACTGATAATGAACTTGTTGATGATTTTATAACAATTTTTCAAGATGGTAAAAATAGTGTTGAAGTAAAAGAAAATAGTAAGAAAAAAGAGAAAAAACGACCTGATGGTTTTGAAGATAGAGATTTTAGAGATGGTGCTTCTGGGATTTTGACATGGGCTGAAATAGTAAATGGTAAACTATCAAGACCATCTTTAGAACTTTTAACACCAGCTATGGACTTAGCATCAAAACTAGGTAATGATACTAAGGTTATAACAGTAGTTATAGGTAAAGAGTTAGGAGATATTCCAAAAGAGTTACTTAGTTATGGTGTTGATGAAGTTATAGTTGTAGATGATAAAAGACTTAAAGAGTATAAAATACTACCTTTTACTACGATATTTTCTCAGATTATAAAAAGGAGAAATCCTGAAATTGCACTTTTTGCAGCAACAACTGCTGGTCGTGAACTCGCTCCTAGGATAGGGATGCGAACAGATAGTGGAGTAACTGCTGATTGTACAGCACTAGAGATAGGTGAGTATGTTGATAGAAAGAACAAGTGTATAGTTAGTCCCATACTAGAATCAAGAAGACCAACTTATGGAGAATCAAAACTAGCTACAATCTTAGGTTTTGTATGTCCACAAATCTCTACTGCTCGTGCAGGAACTTTTGAAATACCAAAGATTAATGATTTAAAAAATGGTAAAATAACAAAACTTAAACCTAGACTTCCAAAATCAGACTTTGTAACAGAGATTATACAGACAGTTATAGGAGATAGTGGCAATCAAAACCTTTTTGATGCCGATATAATAGTAGCTGGTGGTAGAGGTAGTGTTAGTGATGAGATGGGATTAATCAAAGAACTAACAGATGCACTTAAAAAACAAGGTATCAATGCAGAGTGGGCAGTTAGTCGCCCTGTTGTAGATGAGGGTTTAGCTGAGTATGCAAGACAGATAGGGCAAACTGGTAAAACTGTAAGACCAAAAGTTTATATAGCTGTTGGTATAAGTGGAGCAGTTCAACATATAGCTGGTATAAAAGAGAGTGAAACTATAGTAGCTATAAATCATAATGCTAAAGAGAGTATATTTCATAATGCCGATTTTGGAATCGTAGGTGATTATGAAGATATTTTACCTGAGCTTATACAAAAAGTAAATGATGGATTCAAATTTGGACTTTAATAAAATTTAAAAATTATAGGAGATAAAATAATATGGTAGGTAGAAAAGTAGGAATAGTTGGAGCTGGTTTTGTAGGGGCTACAGCTGCATATAGTTTAACAATGACAGGTGCATGTCATGAGGTGATACTTTATGATATAAATACAGATGTAGCAAAAGGTAAAGCACTTGATATTGGTCAATCAACAAGTTATGCTCCAAAAGGTACGATAGTAACAGCTGCTGAAGATGCAAGTGGTTTAAAAGATTGTGATGTTGTAGTTATAACTGCTGGAGTACCAAGAAGAAGTGATATGACTAGAGCAGATTTACTTATGATAAATGCAAAAATCATGAAAGATGTCGTAGGTAATATAGTAAAATATTCACCAAATGCTATCATACTTTGTGTATCTAATCCACTAGATATTATGACTCATGTTATACACAAGCTTACTGGTTGGGATAGACACAGAATCATAGGTATGGCAGGTGCATTAGATGGTGCTAGAATGTCTTACCAAATCAACCAAACAATAGGTTATGGTTCAGGTCAAATAAAATCTATGCTTATAGGTGACCATGGTCAAAATATGATACCGATGCCAGAGATATCAACAGTTGGTGGTGTTCCATTAAATCAACTAATCTCAAAAGAAGATATGGAGGGCATCATAGCAAGAACTAAAGATGGTGGAGCAGAGATAGTAAAATATCTTGGAACATCAGCTTACTATGCACCAGGTCGTGCTATATCTGTTATGGTAGAAGCTATACTTGATGATAGTAGAATAGTGATGCCATCATCTGTAATGTTAAAAGGTGAATATGGTTATAACGATATAACAGTTGGTGTACCCGTTGTTTTAGGTGCTAAAGGTATCCATAAAATTATAGAACTTGAACTAGATGAAGAAACAAAAGCTAAGTTTAAAATATCTGTTGATTCTATACAAGATGGTATAGATATTTTAGAAAAAAATAGTTTTTTTAACTAAAGAAAGGATGCAAAAAGCATCTTTTCTAAGGAAATGCTAAAATAGTTTCAATATTCTTATTTAAAAGTTCATCTTTAAATTTATTGAAATGGTATTTTAATAGATCTTCATCATAACCCCTAAGAGTAAGTTCTACAGATGCAATGTTGTTATCTAACATAGGTAAAGATGATAGTTCTATCTCTTTTGGTAACTCTTTCATCAAGTCAATAAGTGTGTTTTCACTTGTTTTAGCGATTAGTGATAATTTGTATCTTTTTTTAGCATAACTAAATTTTTCTTTGATGATGTTTTTTAACATAGGGTGAGCCATAGATGGAAATCCTGGTACAAAAAAGAATCTATCTTCCAAATAAAAAGCAGACATATTGTTTACAGGGTTTGATATAAGTTTTGCATCTACTGGTATATCTGCCATATGTATTCTATGTGGATAAGCTTCATCCCCAAATCTATCTATAATATCTTGTTTAAACTTTTGGTTAGTTTGTAATGGTTTTGATGTGAAAATATCAGCTGATATAGCACGAGTAAGGTCATCAGGAGTAGAACCAATACCACCAAAAGAAAACAGTACACTTTTTTTATCTTTTTTTATAAGTTCATAAGTTTGTTTTATAAGTTCCACATCATCTTTTATGATAAATGATGCAAAAAGTTCATGACCATATTTATCTAATTCATCTCTTATAAAATCAAAGTGTTTATCTTTTCTTGTATTATTTAAAATTTCACTACCTATAATCACAGCATAAAAGTTCATAGTTTTCTCTTTTAATTTAATTTATTGTATTATTACATAAAAAATATAAAAGGTAAGATATGTCGTATTCAATCAAACTAGAAGAGTTACTTATAAAAGAGGTTATTCCAGATATTGAGGATAGATTAGATGAGATTTTTGAGCAAATTGCAAGTGAAAAAGATGCAAATGATGAGCAAAAAGAGGAGATAGAAGAACTTCGTGAATTTAAAGATGATTTAAAAGATATTTTAGAAGATATTCAAACTGGAGAGATAGAAGAAGATGAGTGTAAAGAGATTATAGAAGATATAAAAGAGGCTCAAAAAGGTACGGACTAAGTATTATTTGATATAATATAA
>Ga0256837_1001585_pt1 | contig 15403 bp, 32 predicted proteins | sample 4562384metaG_FD_185976 | JGI IMG/M metagenome (GOLD analysis project Ga0256837, IMG submission 185976) | Hydrothermal vent microbial communities from Guaymas Basin, Mexico - 4561-384 | ecosystem: Environmental > Aquatic > Marine > Hydrothermal vents | place: Mexico: Guaymas Basin | collected... | reverse complement strand
GGTATGATTTCTGTGAAGAACCTTGTGTCTTTATTGAGAAGAATATACCACAAGAGCTAATTGATAGTGGTAAGTTAGAGTATGTGTTCTACAACGAAGGAAAAGGCCAATTTTCTATAAATTGGTCAGTATGGGTTAGAGCAGATGAAAAAACATTAGAAAAATTAGAAATTAAAAAAGGGGATGATAATGAAAAATGATTTAAGATTAGCAGTAGAGGCAAATGATTTTGATGAGGCTGTAGAAAAAGTTGAAGACATTTATGAATTAGATGATGTTATTGATATGTTTGCAGAAGCTGCAACAAAAGGAACCAAGGTTATTTTAGAATGGGGTGGCTGTGTCCCATCTAAACACAAAGGTGTTGATGATTGTGAATATATTCAAAAGGGCGAAGCTCCTGTAACCCTAGATGATTTAGATATAGACGAAGCTATGCTATTAGATTATATAGAAGACATCATAGGTGGAGAAAGAATTAATGTCTCGTTTAGTGTAGCAGCAAGTGATTTTGATGAGGCTATCAATGAGCTTATGGAAGATCCAGATGAGGTAATAGAATCTTTTGCAACATCAAAATATAGAACAATAAACCTATCTTGGGGTGAATGTAGACCTTTTACCTGTAGGGGAAGCGATGATTGTGAATGGATACAACTAGGAGCTACTAATGTAGATCTTAATGACTTTGATATAGACAAACAGATGTTGTTGAAGTATATATACAAAGCTAACCAAGAAAAAAGGGCATAGAATGACAATAGAACAATTATATAGTATTTCTACAGTTCTTAAAGATAAATTTAATGAACAATACAATGTTAGGATTAATAAAGATGATGTTGTTGTGTTTTATGAAAGTTTGTCAGGAGAACTTAGAGAAATAGAAGTATCTATCAATGAATTACTTGAAGATTACGAAAGCATTTCTTTGAGAGAAGAAGATGGTGGTGATGACAATCCATTGGGTGGCAGTGTTAATAACAAAAAAATGCAAGAAGTAATAGACAATGCACCACCAAAAGAAGTCACATATGAAGACATAGTTTGGGACGGAATATCTCGTGTTAGAGCATGGGAAGGTGCAGGTAAAAAAAGATTATATTTTACAGTAGTTGGTGTAAGTGATAGCCTACATAAAAGAGGTAAAGTATTTTTAGAATTAGTTATGGGTAAATGGATACCCAATATGAAATATGGTTTAATGGTTAACTTTGCTAATCAATTAAACGAATTGGAACTTGATGATGCTGAAATAGTACAAGAATTATATCATCAATATCTAGATATGTATTAAAAGGAGAAAAAATGAAATTAACATCAAATAAAGCAAAAGAGAGAAAAGAAGAAATAAAAGAAGAGATTAGAAACAAATATAACAAACCTATTGTTAAAACAATAACACATAAAGAATATCTAATAGAAGATGGGGCAGATACAGAAGCTATTTTTAAAAAATACGTTAAAGCAAAAAATGAGTTAAAAAAACTACAAAAAGACCCTAATGTTATTGATGCATATATGGAATTTTATGCAGTTGAGCCTTATTATGAAGACGCATTTTTAGAAGGATTCTTTATTCAAATTATAAAAAATGTTTCAGTAAAACAAGAGGTAACAGAAACAGAAGTTGAATCTACATCTATGAGATTGCTACAAAAAGAAATAAGTGAGTTAATTAAACCAGACGATAGAAATAGTGCGATGAATGTGCCTATATTATTAATAGAATTGTTTGTGGACGGTAAAATAGACATAGATACCGTAAAAACATATACATATGGAAAAGGAGTTTAATATGACTTTAGAAGCGGTAATGAATCTAAAAAAAAATATAGAAAGAGAATTTGAGAAAAGTGAAAAAATAGTTGTAGATTTTATAAAAAGTAGAAAGAAATCGTTAAAGGGGATTAACAAGTTAGAACTCCCATTGGATAGTGAAAGATACATAACTTTTGTTGATGTTAAATATGCAGATTATGTAGATGCAAGTGAGAGTAGTGATGTAGATGAAACGTATGAAATGTTAAAGGATAACATCAGAAGATATTGTAAAGACTCATTATTTACTGATGTTTCATGCGACTATTGTAGTTATGGCGTAGATTTTAAAATAAAAGTTTATAATGAATTGACACCAGAAAAGAGAGAATTTGAAATAATGAGAATTCTAAAGAATGAGGTAGGCAATAAGATTGGTGAGATAATATCTTGTGAAGTGTTTGCAAATTTTATTGAGAATAAAATTACTTGGGAGCAAATGGTTGATATAACTAAAACAAGCTGCGATATTTAAAAAGGAGAGAATATGAAATTTAGATGTTATTATGAAAACGAAAACAAATTCGGATATGCTGAATTAAAAGAAAATAAATGGAATTACGATATCCCAAATGGGACTGAATTTAATTGGAATAAAGCAGAACAGTTAATTACTTATGATAGTCATAATAAACCTATTTACGAAGGTGATATCGTTTTTATTAAAGAAACTGAAGATATAGGAACACTTGGTTATGATGAAAATAAATGCAAATATTATGTTGGTAATGAATTTGCTACATATGACAATGAAGACTTTATAGAGTTAAATATGGTAGTGATTAGTAATATTCATCAGATGAATAAAAAAGTTCATTCTGTATATGTGGGTGGAGGAGAAGCTAATGAATATCTTTTAGATTTAGAAAAAGCATTAGAGTTAGCCTTTTTCTACAAAAACGATGGCTATGATGATGTCTGTGTGTCTATTGATTAAAAAAAAGGAAAAATAATGAACAAAAATACAAAAACAGAATTAGTAAACAACTTAAGAGATATTGCGGACGAATTAGAAGAAAACAATGAAGTAAGTAAAGCAAACTATGTGAGAGAAGCGGCAGATATTATTCAAGAACCTGAAATTATTACAGGAATTTTATTAAGAACTGAAGAGGCGGTATTAAGTGGTGAAACTATTGTTGTAAACTTTAACAATTTAGCAGATGCTGAAAAATGGTTTGAAGCAGAAAAAGAAAAAATCAAAGAAGAGATATTTAATGTTGCAGCAGGGGAAGATGTTGATGATTATGTTAGAGAAGAAGATATACATACTTATACTGTAGATTTAGAAAGTGTGGCATTTTCTTTAAGATTATGTGATGGGCGTTTCAATAAAGTAATGGTTAGTGGATTTTAAGTCATCTAAAGGAGAAAAAATGGCAAATAAAAAGAGAAGAAAAATTACTCAGAAAAAAGAATATAAAAAAGAAAAAGCTTTAATGTTAATGGCTTTTTCTTATTTGTTTCAATTAAAAAGTCAGGCTAAATTAGAAATTAAAGCATCCGAATGTCATAGTAAATACGACATAATTGCACTCAGAATATATAAATGGTTAGAAAATTTAAGACCAACATTTGCAACAAAAAAGATTATGGACTATGTTTCAAAATGTATGGACATTAGGGTGTATAAAAAATATTATAATGGGAATGAGCCGAGAGAGGATATTTTCAATGTAGGACTACTATATTTTTACATATTCCTAGAATTTTTAAAACATTCAGAAGTTAAATTTTTTATACCGCCAGTAACTTCTGCTGAAGTTGTGGAATTATTAGATTGGTACAATGAAGACAGTGAGATTGATAAAGAAGCTATTATATTTGCTTATAGAGCTGGTATGGCAATAGCTCCAGATAAAGCAAGTATTTTAAAACTTAAATCTGCATTAGGTAGACTTTATGGTGGGATAGATTTTGAAGAAATAGTAAATACACAAAGTGAAACAAAAGAAAAAAAGTGATGCATAATAGTAAAAGGAGAATTGATGACAAAGAAAGAATTAATTGAAGAAAATGAGTTGCTAAAAAAAAGAATAAAAGAATTAGAAAATAACCCGAATAACATCAATGTAAATCGGGTAAATATATTGTTAGAAGAAAATCAAGAACTTCTCATATATAAGGATCAAAATAGAGAAAACGCTATTGTGTTTCAATTTACTACTAGTGCTGCTATTATTCCACATGCTATTAATAGCTTTACGGTTATATACAATAAAGAATAATACTAAAGGAGGAGAAGATGAAAAATAAAATTATTTTTCTTATATTTTTGTCGTTAAATTTATGGAGTCAAGAGCCATTTAAAATAGAAAAGAAATATTTTCAATATGAAAAAATTACTGACTTTGAATGTAATATTAGAAGTAGAATTGTATATTCTTCTAAGAGCTCATTTTCTGGAATAATATCTACGGATAAAATTTATGGTATGCAGTATAAGTGCTTCCATAATTATCTATATTTTATATCTGGTGCCACTTTTACAGCGACACCAACCTTAGTTCCGTGCAGATGTGAAAAAAATAGCATGTGGATTAAAGAGGAAGGTATTTTAAAAATTGACAAAAATGAAAACGATGACTAAAAAAAGAATTAATTAAAGAAAATGAACTATAAAAAAAGGAGAAAAAATGCTAAAAAAACATAAGTTAGAAATACAAAGATGGTTAGAAAATACAAATGAACCAGATGTTTGGGTTAAAAATGAGAATGATAAGATAAAAACATGGAAAAAACAAAGTTTCGAAGACTGCAGTTGGGACAAGAATTGTCACTATATTGTAGATGATAAATATGCTGAATTAAGAAAAATACAAATAGACAAACCAGACACTAAATTTGAGTATTGGGATGAATATGAGAAAAAATGGTTAGACACATATCCTCTGTGGGATTCTTGTTTATATAGAATTAAACCTACTTATCCTATTTTTAAAGTATCAGGTAAAGGGACAAATGAAGAATTTGTAGTTAAATTTACTGGGCCAACTGTAGGAGAAGTGGTGTTTGCAATGCCAGATTCTACTTACACAATAGGTCATGTGTCAGACGGATGGTATGAACATAATAGAAAAGATTGTTGGGAAGATGTTAGTTACAATCCAAAAAGAAGATTATATGATAAACAACCAATTGTTTGTTGGGACAATAATATGGAAACTGTTAGGATTGTTGGGTTTTATGATATAGAGAATGACGGAGTATTTAATATAGAAGGTTGTAGAGATGGATTTGAATATGATAATTATACTCCATATCCACATCCAGATGATAAGTTCATTATAGAAATGTATAGAAAATTAGAAAAATAATAAGAGAAAGGAGAAAATAATGATTAGAGAAATTATAACAATAGAAATAGAAAGAGAAACTTTATATCTAACTGGAGACGAAATAGAAGTAGTTATTGAAATATCAGGGGTATTAAAACAAAATGGGTTAGTTACTATAGAAACAGCCCGTATTAAAAGGATAGAAATCTACAATAAATTAGTAAAAAACAAGTTACATAACTTTGTATTTAATAAATTAAATGACTTGAAAATAACTGTTATAAATGAAAATGAATTAAAAATCATAAATAAGCATGAGTGGCTGTGCGAAATAATGTATGAATATGAATTTAATAGATTAAAAGAGATAGCAGAAGAAGTAATGGATAACGAAGATTGGACGCAGATGAGTGGAATAGATAGACCATATTATTATTTTAGAAAACATTCAGATAATGTTGGGACAATTCTAAGTGATTATATGGTTTTAAAGGTGGTTAAGAATAGTGAAGGAAAAATAGAAGCACAAGTATTAAGCAAAAAAGGAGAAAAATAATGAAAAAAGAAACTAAAAAATGCCTATATTGTGGTAAAAAAGGGTTAAAACAGGACGAAGTTTATTTCCCTTGTCCTATCTGTGGAAATGGAATGTGCGAGGAATGCTACGAAAATCTCCAAGGAACAGATGAGCAAGTATTTGATATAGATGAGTTAGATGATATGGAAGATGGGTTCTATAGTTTTGTATTATCTAAAAGTGGAGGTTGTACAAGATTAATATGTTATGAGTGCCTTGAAAAATTAGATGTTGAATTTAGAAAAAAAGTAAAAGGAAAATAAAATGACTAAACAAGAGATAATCCAATTTTTAAAAGATTTGGCTGATGAACCAGAAAGTGTAGAACATGAGGATGACAGAGAAAAACTAATAATGATTGTAGAGCAACTGCAAAAAGAATTTAATCTTGTTCAAGAAAGTAATGGGTTTACAGGCCTAACTCAGGTAATGTATATTGACCCTGCATGCACTATAAAAGATAAAGAAGAGAAAGAACCGTTAAAAGCCTTAAAAAGAATATTAGATAGTGAAGGAGTTTGTTATTCAGAGTTAAAAAATGAAGAGACCACAGAAGTAAAAGTTGAAAACTTACCTGGTGTAGTTAGGTTGTTGTTAAAATACTTTGATATAAAAGGAAATATTCGTGATGCAGAATATTTTATATTTTGGGAAGATGAGGAAGGAGAATAACATGAAAAAATGCTTAGAAGTAAAAAGACTGAATTGGTTTGATGATGATATAGTATTTTTAACAGATGCTCCAGACAGTATCATTGAAGACAAGATTAAAGTTGCATTAAAGAAAGAAGAAGATGAGTTTAACGAACTTGTCTCTCTTTTAAAGAAAGAGGGTTATGTAGTTAAAATGTTTGATGAAGTTGTTACAGATTTTGATTTTTAAAAATTAATTAAAGGATGAAAAAAAAATGAGTTATTTTGATGGAATAAAAACAGGAGATGAGATGAACAATATTAAAGATGGTAAAGGAAGAATTTCTTACGCAGAGTATCTGATTTTAAAAAATAAAGGGTTGGTATTAGAAGATGATATATTAAAAAGACTCGAAGAATTGAAAAATGATACTAGTATAGAAGATACAATGAAAAACAATTATGAGATGGTAATACATCTTGTTAAAAGATATACAATTTTAACAGATGAGGATATTAAGAACGTTTCTTTGGTGAATGTTGATACTATCGTATATATTTTAGCTGCTTTACAATACCATATAAATGAAGGCGGTTTAATAAAATGGACATATTATATAATACCATCTGTATTTGCAGTAAATGTAATTTTAGAAGATTAATGTTTTTGAAAGTAAATTTAATAAAAGGAGAATTAATGTTTAATTTAAAAGAATTACTAAAAACAATGGAAGCGTGGAGAAAATTTAAATTTAGTGTAGAGTTTACTAAGAGTGGAGCAAGAGTGTATGTTGAAAGTAGAAGAACAAAATATTTTGTAAAAGGATATGGTTATGATAAAACTTCTGCTCTTATAGGAAGAATGATAAACGACCTAATAGGAGAACAAGAATATAATAAAGAAGTATATGGAAACGATGGTATGTTCCTGTCTGAAGGTGGAGTTGGAGTAGATTCAATTATAGCATCACTTAAGACAATAGATGTAAAGCTTAAACATATCTATCCTGGTAAAATGTATGATGTTTTTGAAATAGATTTAAACAAAGTTAATTTTAATAAAAATTTAGAAGATATGTTAAAAACAGTTGATGTTAGTAAAATAAAAGGAGAAAAAAATGAGAACAGAAATTGAAGTAAGAACAGATCTACAGGCAATGGCTATTAATATTATTGCTGAAAGTAATAGTTTAGATATTGAAAAACCAACAAAAAGTGGAATGAAAAAATTAAGAAAATTAACACTTGAGATTGAGAAATTAGGGAAAGAATATAGAAAAGTATCTATAAACAAGGAAAATGGAGGCGAGAGATGACAAGAGAAAAAGCAAAGCTATTGGTGAAAAATTGTGATAACGGGAATGAAGTTATAGATAAAATCTATGATGAATTTGAAAGTAGAATTTGTAAAAACTTCCAATTAAAATTAAAAACATTAGGATTACATTTTGTTCCACAAAGCGAAGATTTTGGTTGTAATAAGTTCGAGAAAAAAGCAGAAGAGGGACAATGAATGGAGATTATTTACAATAGTGGAATCAAGGGGTTAGACGACGACAAATATCCAATAATTATTGAAGGCATTGATTCTGTTGATACATTTAAATTGTTGTTACTTATTTTGTACAATAATGAATTTTACGATCTTGTTAAAGAATGTGAAACTCCAGAAGAATTTAGAAGTCAATGTCTCATTGAATTTAAAAAATATATACAAGATGAAATTTCTATTTCTTGGAGAGAGGCCTTTTCATATATAAAATTAAAAGAAACAAAGGAGAACAGATGACTATAAGAGAAGCAATGTTAAATATTGAAGATTTAAAATTACCAGAAAGAGGAGATGAAGGGACTTCTGACCCTCTTTTTATTGTTTATGATAGAACAATAAGAATGCCAGAAAAGGCGGTTTATGAACTGGAAGATGATGATAGAGTGGAATATCTTCCAGAAGTGCCAGATTGGGCTTTCAAAGGAACATATGATGAAGAGACTGGTGATTATGAAGTAGTTTCAGATGAATGGTTTGTTGAGGAAGGATATGCCATTTGGGAACAAAGGTTCTATGGTGTGTTTTTAACAAGAAAAGAAGCCAAAGAAGCTATAAAAGAAAGACATTATGCATTAAACAATCCGTATGTATTCTGTGAGAGCATGTATAGAAGTAGCAATATAATTAGACAATTACTTAGGTTATACAAAAAAGCCACGGAAGATGGAATTGTTGTTGGAGACTAAAAGGAAAATGAATGAAAAACTGTGCAGGTTGTACTCACGGAGAACACAAATATTGTAAAGTAAGTAAAGATTATGAAATTGTCTGTTATGAAAACGGTTATATGGAAAAGAAACAATTAAACGATTGTTGTAACAAATTTAAACAAAGAAAAATAAAAGTTAAAAAACAAGACGCTAACATCTTGAGATATATTGTACTTATGTTTAAAAATTGTAAAGTCATAGAGCCTCGTAACAAAATAGGAGATAGTTACAATATGGATTTCTTCTATGGTTTTAAAGAAAAGTTTTTTAAAAATAAAACAGATCACCAGATCGATTATCAGGTGAGCAAATATTTAAAAAAACTTAGAGGAATAGGATTTATTAAACATAATGGAAGAGTTAAACTGGGAGAAGATTGTGTAGGCACGACTTCTTCTTATTGTTTGTTAGAGAAATAGATTAAATCCAAAAGGGGTTAGGTTGAATCGAACTCCTTTTGCTTTTTAGGTATTGAAAATATATTATAAGGAAGAAATATGTTGTATAGTTATAGTGCAGATTTAGGAACTGTTATTGATAAAAAAAAACTTTGTGAAGTTAATTTTAATTTTCCATTAGTAAAAGATACTGTTAATGAAGCAAAAAAACAAATAGATATGAATTGTTTGAAAAAGGTAGTGATTGATACATTAGTAGAATATGAAGAAATAGTTAAAGATATTGACAATATTCATAAAGAACTAACAAGTAATCATTTTAACTATATATTAAAGTCTGTTGAAATGATTAACAAATTAACAAATTTTAATAGTATCAAAGCAAAAGCAGTTATAAACATAGAATATAAGAGCAATAAAGTAAAAAATATATGTTCTTTTATTACCTATGTTTCAGCTAATGCAGTATATTCTGTTTTTAAACCAAAAGAACATAAAAAATTAATGGAAGAATTAAACGAGATATGCAGTATTATAACAAAACTCGACATTGAAGATACAAAAGAATGTGATTTCTTATCACTTAAAAATATGAAAACATTTGGTGCTGATTCAAGAAATGGGGAAAGTATTTTTCACAGAGTTAGAGGACATATCTTGGAATTAAAAGAACAAGGATATTTAGATGAATTGGGAATTTGACGGACAAAATTATTCAAAAAAAGGAGAAGATATGAGAGAAGAATTAGAAGATGTGTTAAATGAAATATGTGATGAGAATTACTTCAATTATTCTGATGAAGAAAATTTTATAGAAATTAGAGATGAAGATGGTTATGAATTGTTTTATGCTGAATTAGAGAAAGAGGATGATGAATGTGTAGAAGATCTTATTCATATTTTAAAAAATTGTGACTTTAAAGAAAGGATATCTGTATACGGATGCTGGGAAATTGCATCATTAGCAAATTCATACAACGAAGGAGAATGAATGGAAGAAAAAATAATTAAATGGATTAAAGAAAACAAACATTTTGTTATGTTTGAAAGTGACAATGAGGACAATGTAGATACATATATGTTTAGAGTAACTACTGACTTTGTTTTTAATAATGAAGAAGAAAAAACTGTTTTCATTGAGTATAGACCAGCAGAGAATATTGTAGAAATAATGTTAAAAGATTTTACTATATTCTCTAAACCTCATATAGTATTTACTGCAAACGACAAAGAATTAATAGACATATTAGAGGACATGTTATTACCATATAAACAGCATACTTTTAATATTGTTGATAATGAATTTCTTGTAAGAATATGTGAAGAAGAAGAGTTTAGAAAAGTAGATGGAATTGCAGGACTTAAAGAAGACTTGATGGATGGAGCTGCAGATGAAGTTGTACCTGAAATAGAAAGCTTTGTAGAAGAGTTAAAGAAAAAAATAGAGAATAAAAAGACATTCTACATTAAGGCTACCCTAAAGTTAGGGTATGTAAATAATTACATGTTTGTAGAAATTATCAAAATTTGAGAAAGGTAAAGGAGAATAAATGAAAGAAAAAATAAAAACAGGGAAACTACTTTACTTAGAAAATGAAGACTATCATAAGTTACCTGCGATATCAGCATCAAATATTAAAATGATGAAAATATCAAAAAAATTATACGATGTAAAAGATATGCTTATGAGAAAAGAATCTCCAAGTATGGATATTGGAACAGCTTTACATGAATACTTATTGGAAAGAGACAAATTTAAATTATCTAAATATAATTTAACCCAATCTCAAATAGAAGCTCTTAATTGTATGTTAAACAATGGGAGAGTAATGTTTGATGATGTATTAGAAGATTCTGAAAGAGAAGTTAGTTTTATGGCGTTTGATGAGGTAATTAATATGTATAGGAAGATTAGGTGTGATGCATATAATGAAAAACTTGGTATTGTTTTTGATGTAAAAACGACAAAAGCAACAACACCAAGGCAATTCAAAAATGATGCATATAATCTTGGTTACCATATTCAAGCAGCATTTTATATTGATACATTAAAAATGTTGGGATATAACGCAAAGTATTTTACTTTCTTGGTTGTTCCTAATCAATCACCATTTATACCATATGCATTGAATTGTAGTCAAGATTTTCTTGAACATGGAAGGGCACAATATTCAGAAATAATTTACGATTATTTAGAATATAAAAAATCAGGTAGCCCTATTGATTTTGGAATTTTAGATTTACCTGATTATATAAAAAATAACCTATATAAAGGAGAAAACTAATGGAAAATAATAAAAAAAATGATATAATGTTACAACCAAGCACTAGTATTGTTAATGAAAAAATAGATTTTATTAAAGAATTTAATGATTTAAAAAATAATAAAATTGTGCAATTAGCAGTATCTTCTGTTGTTTTCTTATTAAAAAGGAGAAAGAATGAAAGTAAAACTAAATAAAATTAAACAAACAATTAATGAGAAAGGTAAGAACAAAGTTACTACTATTGACGAAATCGCTTTTCATCTACTGAAAAATGGGTTTAGAAAAATAAGCCATTTTACCTATATTTATGAATTTAATATAAGTGGAAGAACGATTAGTTATATCTCTGTAGAACTTAAGGATAAAAATTATTATATTGTTAAACACGATAATAAAAAAATTGAGGGTAGAGGAGATATAGATAATATTATTAATGATATGAATAAAATATTGGAAGGAGAGAACATTGACATTAGTAATGTATGATATGGAGAATATAAAAGTCTCAAAAAGAAATGTATCTAAAGTGGCTAAAAGATTTGATATTTTAAAGTTAAAAAATGAAATAGAAGACTACTGTAAAGATGGTTTTTATAAACATGTTGCATTTTTGAGTGTTTATAACAATAATACAAACAATTTTCAAACAATGCTTAAGACAAATGATTTTGAGATTATCAGTAAAAAATCAATATTAAAAAAAGCAGATTTTAATGGAATGAAGTATACATATAGAGACTCAGATATTGATGCTAAAATAGTTAATTATGCACATTGTTATTATAAAGAGTACGATACAATAGTGTTTGTTACAGGTGATGGGGATATGTATACAGTTATGAAAAGAATATCAAACCAGAAACACTTAATAGTATTTGGGTGGAAAGATAATACTGCAAGAAAAATTAAAGACAAATTTGAATATGTTAGCTTAGACAAATTAGTAAAAAATAATAAAATTTAAGGAGAAAACATGAATTACTTACAAAGAAAAAAAGAAATAGAAAATCTTAGTGACGAAATGAAAATATTAATTAAGAAAAATTATTTTCCTGCAAATGCTAGTATTGCAGATATGCAATTTTGTATGGGAATAGCTAAAACATTTGATTTAAATCCTATGAGAAATGAAATTTACTTTGTTGAAAGAAGAAGTAAAGTAAATGGGCAATGGATTAATAAAGTTGTTCCTATGATAGGAAGAGATGGTTTTCTTTCTATCGCTCATAAAAGTGGTAAGTTTGAAGGTATGGAAACAAAAGCTGAAGTAAAAGAAGTTCCTGTTCTTATTAACGGTGTATGGGAAACAAAAAAAGATTTGGTTGGCATTTGTTCTGTTTATAGAAAAGATACTTCACATCCTTTTACAGTTGAAGTTACTTACACTGAATATGTTCAAAAAAATAAGGATGGTTCACCTACATCTATGTGGGCAACTAAGCCAATTACAATGATTAAAAAGGTTGCTGAATCTCAAGCACTAAGAAAAGCATTCTCTGTGGCTGGATTATATTCTGAAGAGGAAGTAGAAATAGTAGATGCTCCTGCTATGGAAAATGAAACAAAAGAAGACATAAATAAACTTATGGCAAACAATAAAGCAAAAAAAGAAGAGATTAAAGATATTGAAATAGAAAAAGAACAACAACAAGAAAATGAAGATAAGGAAAGTAATGAAGGAGACATTCCTGACATTGATGAGGTTTTAGACAATGAAAGTAAGTAATTACTTTTTTTATAAAGAAGATACTGATATTGAAGTTTTTAAAGAGAAGCTTCTAGCTTTCCAAACTATTGTAGACAAAATTAAAGTAGTGTTCTATATTGCTGATAAAGAAAACAACCTACTAATACAAATGGACAAAAACAAACACATAACAATGAGCATCCAAGAAGGTTGGATATTTTTTCCAGAAGCGTTTAATATAAAAAGTTTATATATTAGTAATAAATATCCTTCTGATATAGAATTTATGTTTAATAGTAGTGACAATAAATTGGTTTGTGTATCAGTCCATACAAAAGAAAGACACTTTTTGTGTTTTTCAAATAATGATTATATAAAACAAATTCAAAAGACTACTTGTCCTTTTGAATAAAAAATAGAAGAAAAGTGGGGTGTTAGTCTCCATTATTTTTTTTAGATTAGCTTTTTGGTATAATATATTAAAAAAAAAGGATTAGTATGGTAGATATAACAAACGATAAAGATTTATCTTTTTTAGCAATAGCTATAGAAACAGCCCCAATAAAACCACTTGAATTATTAAAAACAGCAAATGTTGAAGAGCCTTTTGAAGAATATTCAAACGATGTTTTTGCTGATCCAATTAACAAACAATTTCCAATACACACCCCTGAACATACAGCAATAAGTGCATTATATTTATTTAAACAGGCTAATGAAGTAGATTTAGACACAAAAGAAAGGGTTAAGGATGCATTAAACGAATGGGGTATATCTGATTTAAGTGTTTTACTTGATGGAGAACAACCTTTAACAAAAATGGCTAGTAGTGATTTATATTTAATGCCTAGCAAGAATAAGTTTCCTGTTTATGATGTAGAAGGATTAACCAAAGTAGCTAGTGTTGTTGGGGGATATCTTAATACAATGAGTGTTTCCGATAGAGTAGAAGTGTCTTCCAATTTAATTAAAACTGCAGAAGAATTTGGAGTTTCTTTGGAAGAAATCCCACAATGGGCATTAGTTTACGGACAAGCATTATCTTCTGATCTGCACAAGACTGCCGAAGCTATAAGTGTTAGACATGCTATAACTAACCATGATGGTTATAAAAATATATTAACTAAAATTGCTAAACTAAAAAACAAAGTAGGAGATATTAGTTATGATCCTGAAATAAATAGAGGAATAGCATTTGAGATGATGGAATTAGATAAAGTAGCAGGAGTAACATATGAAGATGTTCCAGATGTTTTTATAAGTGTTTTTAATTCAACTAAACAAAAAGAAAAAGATGAAAGTGTGTTAAGTAAAATAGCTAGTGAAGAAGGTGTTGTTATTGGTGATACAGAATTTTATAAAAGCGATGTAATTGATTTTATAGAAAATAACAATGCTGTTGATGTATTTGGTGAGGACTTGTGTAAGGAAGCCTCAAATAATGGTAACATAGATGCAGAATATTTACTACAAAATGTATGTGATTTACCTTACGAAGCTCAAGTAGTTATAGCTGAAGGATTAAAAGATAAATAATGACAAGTGCATTAGGGGATAAAAGCAATATAGATTTTACAACACCAGGGGTATTAATAACAGATAATAACAATAACTTTGTTGAACCTATAATTGACAAAGACAATTACGACAACTCTTATGTTGTTGAGTTTTATACTCCTCATGATATAAGGGAAGGAATATATTCTGTTAATTTAGATATAAAAACCCAGGACTATATTGACAAAAATAATATATTGGAACTATGTAATGATGCCACATCTTCCAATTCTACAAGTATTGTAAGTGAATTGAATTTTGGTAATAAAGATAAAGAATTCTTTGGTTTGTTAAACAAAGGAACATCTTTAGTAGAAATAGACATTGAATATAGAGATAATGTTGTTTTTATTATAGGTGCGTTAGTGATTAGAGATAGTGCTTTTATTAAATTAAATAAAAGCTATTATTACCCTTTTAGGGTAATAGGAAATAAAGGAAAAGTTAAAATTAATGGTGCTAAAAAAATGATTTACAATGTTAAAGGGATAATATGATTACAAAAGCAACTAGAGAAATAATGAAATTTGCAGAGGAAATAGATTCTTTTAAAGAGTTTTTATTAAAAATCGATAAAAAAACTAGAAACTATATTTTATCAACAAATGAAATAGAACCATTAATCCTTTATTATGCGTTTTTAGCAGAGCATTCTACTAATTCTTTTAGTATGGACATAAAAGCAATAGAAAAATATATGAGCAGTTTTTCTGTTGAAAATGGGAATAAACTTAAAGCTATGACTTCATTACTTAAAGATGATAGAGTTTTTACAAATATGTTTGGACTATCTGGATTAATAGAAGTGTTTAACAATAAAGAAGTTAATATGGGAGTAGTGAACCCTTATAAAGTAAATGAGATAGCATGGGCTTTTATTAATATAATAGGTATTAGAGGTGCTTCTAATTTTCCATTTAAAG
>Ga0256837_1001584_pt1 | contig 15405 bp, 12 predicted proteins | sample 4562384metaG_FD_185976 | JGI IMG/M metagenome (GOLD analysis project Ga0256837, IMG submission 185976) | Hydrothermal vent microbial communities from Guaymas Basin, Mexico - 4561-384 | ecosystem: Environmental > Aquatic > Marine > Hydrothermal vents | place: Mexico: Guaymas Basin | collected... | reverse complement strand
GCATCGGTCATAATGATGATTTTATGATAACGAAGTTTCTCTTCCTTATACTCTTCACCAATCCCACAACCCATAGCTGTAATCATATTTGTAATCTCATCAGATTTAAGGATTTTTTCTAAACGCGCTTTTTCAACATTTAAAATCTTTCCTTTAAGTGGTAAGATAGCTTGAAAAACTCTATCGCGACCCATCTTAGCAGAACCACCCGCAGAGTCCCCTTCCACTAGATAAAGTTCACAGATACTTGCATCTTTAGATTGACAATCTGCTAATTTACCTGGAAGTGTTCCAACGGACATGTTATCTTTACGACGCGTTAAATCTCTTGCTTTTTTCGCTGCTTCACGACCACGTGCTGCTGCAAGTGCTTTAGAGACTATCGCTTTTGCTTGGATTGGGTTCTCTTCAAAGTACTTACTAAGTGCTTCACCTGTCGCTTTTTGAACAAGTGGACGAACATAAGTATTTCCTAGTTTTCCTTTTGTTTGACCCTCAAACTGAGGTTCAGGAACACGCGCAGAGACAATAGCGATAAGACCTTCGCGAACATCATCACCAGAGATTTTTACATCTTTCTCTTTTACAGCTCCATTTTTAGCATTGTAATTTGAGATAACACGAGTAAGAGCTGCACGGAAACCAGCTTCGTGTGTTCCACCATTTGGCGTTCTAATGTTGTTTACAAATGATGCAAGTTTCTCTTCATAAGATTCGTTATACATAAGTGCTACATCGAACTCAATATCTTCAACTTTTTGAGTAAAGCTATAAACATCAGCAACAACAGCTTTTTTATTCATATCAGTAACATACTGAGCTATACCACCTTCAAAATGGTAAACTTCTTTAGTTCCTGTTCTCTCATCGTTAAATTTTATAGTTATAAATGGATTTAGATATGCTAGTTCTTTAAAACGTTTTGCTAGATACTCATACTCAAAAGTAATAGTATCTGTAAAAATAGTAGGATCAGCTATAAACTCTATAGTCGTACCTGTTTTACGCGTTGTCCCAGTGACAGCAAGTGCTTCTTGAGGAATACCCTCTTTAAAGTCCTGCTCAAAAATCTCACCCTCACGGTAAATAGTCATATGAAGATCAGCAGAGAGTGCATTTACAACTGAAACACCAACCCCATGAAGACCACCAGAAACTTTATAAGTATCTTTATCGAACTTACCACCTGCATGAAGAACTGTAAGCACAACTGTTGCTGCACTCATTCCCTCTGTCGGGTGCATATCCGTAGGAATACCACGACCATTATCAGAAACTTTACAAGTCCCTTTTTTCGTAAGTGTTACAGAAATAGTATCACAATGTCCAGCCATCGCTTCATCTATAGAGTTGTCAATAACTTCATAAACAAGATGGTGTAATCCTCGGTGACCTGTATCACCAATATACATCCCTGGACGTTTTCTAACAGCTTCTAGTCCCTTAAGGACTTTAATATTACTAGCACCGTAATTTTCCATTCATATCTCCATTTGACATAATTGAAGACATTTTATCTAAGTTTTACTAAAAATAATATTTATCTATAAAATCTAAGCTATAATTAATGCTAAATAGTTCGGAGAAATAATGAAAAAAATAGTTTTTTTAATAGCAATATTTGTAGTAATTTTTATAAATGGATGTGCACCTAAGAGTGCCATGTTAAAGGTTGATTCTCTAGTTGCAAAGGGTGAGTACAAACAAGCAGCACTTTCAGCAGAAAAAAATATAGATAAAAGTGATACATATGGAAGAAATAATCTTCTTTGGAAAATAGAGAGTGCTTCTGCCTACTCTTATGCCCAAGAGTACAACAAAAGTATAGTAAACTTTAATGATTCTGAAGCATTAATGAAACACTTTAGAGAGGAGATTCTTGCGAAAGATGTCGCTCAAACGCTAAGCTCACTTCTAGTCAATGATACAACGCGTCCCTATATCGGGACTACATATGATGGCATTATGGTAAATACATATAAGGCTATAGATTATATGGCTGAATCGAATATGGGTTCAGCTAGAGTAGAGTTTAACCGTGCCATAGATCGTCAACGCCGTGCCAAAATATTTTTCTCTCAAATGATTCAAAAAGAGCATGAAGCCATTAAGAAAAAAGAGCAAGAGAGTGCTAGTGAAGGGGAAAATCTCTCTGTTCCTCAAGAGACTATAGATGGAAAATTACTTCAAAACTATCCATCTCTTTACAACTTTAAAGCCTATCCTGATTTTGTAAATCCTACAACAAATTACATTGCTGGACTCTTTGCTAGAGCAAATGGTGATGGATCTAAAGCAGACTATCTTTTAAAAGAGTCCTATGGAATGATGCAGAGTAATGATGATGTAAGAGCTGACTTTATGAAAGAAAATTTCAAGCAAACAGTCTGGCTTATTTTTGAAAATGGACAAGCTCCTATACTCAAAGAGTGGAGAATTGACTTTCCTATTTGGATTTTTTCATCAAACCTCTCTTATATCTCTTTAGCACTTCCTAAACTTGAAAAAAGAGAAGTAGCCTACCCATATCTCAATGTAAACCTAGATGACAATAGAACAATTCAAACTAAATTTCTCTCTAGTATGGATAGGGTTATTCAAACGGAATTTAAAAAATCTTACGACTCTACAGTCCATAGAGCCATACTATCAGCTGCTACAAAAACAGCCATTAACTATGCTATTTCACAAAACTCTAGTGGTTCAACTGGTGCTGAACTTGTACGCTTAGCTACAACTGTTTACCAAATTGTATCTACTCGAGCAGATACTAGAATATGGTCCACTCTTCCAAAAGAGTTTCAGTTAGCACGATTTGAGAGACCCAAAAGTGGAGAGATTAGCATAAGGACACCAGAGAATTTATTAGTTAAAAATATCACCCTACCTGATACTCAAAACATACTTATTTATGTTAAAATAGCTACACCTTATGCTCTTGCTTCTGTAAGAGTTATACCATTTTAAAGGAAAGAAATATGAAAAAGATAAGTTTAATTATCATCGCTTCTACCCTAGTACTTTTAAGTGCTTGTGCTAGTAAATCTTATGTGAAGTTTGTAGATAACTCGATTAAAAATAAGATTGAGATAAAAGATGTAAAAAAACGCGTACTTGAGAACGGTTTTACGCAAATTCAAGTAGATGGAATCAATAAAACAGATAAATATACACTGTTTAAATATCGTGTAGTTTGGGAAGATAAAGATGGTTTTGAAGTAAAATCTATCTCTTCAAAATGGAGTGACTCTTCAGCGTATAAAAATGCAAATTTTCGCATCAATGTTATATCTCCTAGCAAACAAGCAGTAAATTACCAACTCTATATAAACAAGGATTAAAATGAAAAAATTAAATATACTTCTGAGTACATCGGCTATCTCTCTTTTATTGCTTAGTGGTTGTGCCACTAAGGTACAACTAATAGACCCAAATCATGATACTGGTGAACAGGTAATGAGTCTTGATTATCGTGATTTTAACAAAGCAGCTTCTACGGCTGTTCAGTCTATGCTTAAATCCCCTGCATTAGATAAAAAAGATGGTAAAAGATTTGTTCTAGTCATCTCTAATGTTGAAAATGACACTATGCAACATATAGATACTGACCAGCTTATCAAACGAATAAGAATAGAACTTCTCAATAGTGGGAAAGTTTTTGTAACTACAGCTGTTGGTTCTAAGGGTAATGTAGATGAGATGAACGATGAGACAAGAGAGTTAGTGAACAACAAAAACTTTAAACAGAGTTCAATCGCTAAACAAGGAACTCTTATCGCACCTGATATGTCACTCTCTGGAAAGATTCTTCAAAAAAATATAGGCATGAGTGATGACAAACAACAAGTAGAGTACTACTTTATGTTAACTCTTACAGATATTAAAACTGGGTTTGCTGTTTGGGAAGGTGAAACTTTCATAGGTAAACGCGGAAGTGCAAAATCTGTAGCTTGGTAATCTAAAACTTTTATACTATTTTTAACTTTTATCATAATAAATAAAAGTTAAAAATATCTCTCTACTAAATCTTCATACTTTTATATAACTATTGGCATTACAACTGTTTTAAAATTTTCATCACTAAGAGTAAAAGGTAAATTTCCTTCATTAAGTCCTATTGTAAATTCTGAGTTATTAATAGAGTTTAAAAAGTCTAATAAATAACGCGAATTTATAGCTATAGAAAAGGGTTCAGTAAATCCTGTTGTATGATTGATTTCTGTTTTTGCTTCGATATTATCATCACTTAAACTCTCAAAAGAGATTATCTCACCACTGAAAGTTATCTTCACATCATTAGAGATAGTAGTTATTTGTTTAAGAGAATCAATCATTACAGCCTTTGGTAAAACAAGACTATTTCTTATCTCTTTAGGAATGATTCTTGTGTACTCTGGAAACTTACCATTTATAAGTTTAGTAAAAAATGTGTATTGTTCTGAGTGGATTATAAGATTTGTATCATCATAATAGAGTTCTATATTTTCAAAGAAAAGTTTTTGTATCTCTATAATCGCTTTTTTAGGAATGATAATACTTAATTCATTTTCACTACTATTATTTACAGTTACAACAGCTAAACGTCTAGTATCTGTAGAAGCAAAGTTTATAATATCTTTTTTAATATCTATTAAAGCACCATTAAGCTCAAATTTAGGGTTATTAGTATCTATGGCTGGTGTTATCTTCTTTAGTGACTCTATGAGCGTATGAGACTCTATAGAGATACGCGCTTTACCTTCATAAGATGGAAACTCTGGAAATTCATTAAAAGAGAATGTAGGTAGTTTAAAATTAGAGTGACCCTGTCTTATATGAAGAGTATCACCTTTTACTTCTAAGTTAATGTTTCCATCTTTAAGTATTCTAACAATATCTAAAAATTTCTTACCATTAGCAGTAATACTTCCCTCTTTATCTATGTTTACATTATCAGTAGATACTAAAAAACCTATTTCGTAGTCAGTAGCTTTAAGAGTTAAAGTACCATTTAAAGCATTTAAATATACATGAGAAGTTATTTGACTTGTATCTTTTTTTTCTAAGAAAGGTCCTGCATGAAGAAGTATGTTTTCTATGACTGATTTAGCGATAGTTATAATCATTTAAATTTCCCTATATATTTATAAAATTTTAGTAGGTAGTAGTAGGGGGGCGTGAATAGGTGAGAAACCGATCCAAAGACCTAAAACTAGAGCTACTTAGACGTGATGAAGCATCTCGACTTCATTCACGTCTATTCACTTTAGCAATTATATCTTTTTTTATTCAATATTTGTTATTTTGTTACTTAACTCATCTATTTTGACTTTAAAATCTTCGTCATTATCTATAAGTTCAGCTATTTTTCTAAGAGTGTGGCTGATTGCAGTATGGTCTTTCATACCGAAGTATTGTGCAAGTTGAGGCATAGTGTTTTGAGTAAGCTCACGGCAGATGTAGATGGCTATACGTCTTGCATATACTATGTTCTTACTACGACCTTTAGAGCGTATCTCACTAGGTTTGATATTTAAATCTTTTGCTACAACCTCAGTAATAGCGTCCATAGTAAGGTTTTCACGTTTCTCTTTCATCTGATCTTTAAGAACATTTTTTGTAAACTCTAGGTCGATATCTACATGCATTAGTTGAGAGTAAGCGTGAAGTTTTGAGAGGATACCCTCTATCTCACGAACATTTGAGTCTATAACTGTAGCGATGTAGTTTACAATCTCTTTAGAGAGTTGTACTTTATTTATCTCACATTTTTTCTTAATGATGGCTATTTTTGTCTCTAACTCTGGAGGTTGAATATCTGCAACAAGTCCCCACTCAAAGCGACTCTGAAGACGCGCTTCAAGACCACCTATCTTTTTAGGGTGTTTATCTGCTGTAAAAATAATCTGATTACCATTTCCCTTAATCGCTTCAAAAGTATGAAACAGTTCCTCTTGAATACCCTCTTTCCCACTTAAAAATTGAATATCATCTATAAGAAGTACATCACACTTACGATACTTCTCACGAAAACGCTCCATAGTGTTGTTTCGGATACTTCTTGTGAAGTCATTTAAAAACTGCTCAACAGTTGTGTAGATAACAGTAAGTCCCTCATTTTGAAAAACATTTCCAGCGGCTTGCATAAGGTGAGTTTTTCCAAGACCAACGCCACCATAGATAAAGAGTGGATTATAAACATTTCCAGGATTTTCGCTTACGCTTTTTACTGCTGCATAGGCAAACTGGTTAGAACCACCCACCATAAAGTTTGAAAATGAGAGAGATGGGTTTAAAAGTGAGCTTCCCTGTTTCACTTCTGCTACTTTTTTCGGTTTTTTCAGGTCTGTAAGATTTTTAAGAGTGATTTTAACATGAACTTTATGAGTCATCTTCACTTCAAAGAGATGTTCTATCTTCTCAGTGTATTTATTTTTAATCCAGTTGACCACAAGAGCATTGGGCGCGTAAAATATAGCTACATCTGCTGTTGACTTTTTCACATCATACATCAACTGCTTAATGTAGCGTTTATACTCGCTCTCTGTGATCTCTTCTTTTAATATCTCTAGTATTTCTTGACCAATATTCACGTATTCACCTTAAGTTATTCTTTAATACGTGAATAGTACTCTTTTTTTCCATAATATAGGGTTAAATGGGCGTGAATAACCCATTATTTTGTATTGATAATTCAAACTATGATAAAATACTATCACTTATTTAATCTATAGATAAAATATCAAATATTTGGATGTATAAAATGACCCTTAAAAACTCTCGTTTTCAACTTCTTATCTTAGCTGTAGCTATATTTCTTCTTCTAAGTTTTGTGAGTAGAACAGCACTTCTTCTAACTGATATTGGTTCAGTAGATTTAGGTATTGTTTCTCTTATCAAAATTTATGGTGTTGGTATCTTTTATGATTTTATCGCTGCAATGTATTATGTAATGCCACTTGCAGTTTATCTCTTAATAGTTCCAAACAAAATATTTAACTCTAAAATACATAAGTATATCTTTCTTGCACTCTTTTTTGCATTTGATTTTGCTTTAATTTTTAATGTAGTCTCAGAGTGGTTCTTTTGGGAAGAGTTCGGAAAAAGATTTAACTTTATAGCTGTGGATTATCTTGTTTATACTCATGAAGTTATTCATAACATTATAGAGTCCTATCCTCTTCCAACACTTATTAGTGCCATTCTTTTTACAAATATTCTTATGTTTCTATTTATGTATAAAAAAGTGAAATTTTTTCATGAGTTTCACTTTGAAGATACATTTTTTACGCGTTTAAAATTAGCTACAGTTGCACTTCTTTTACCTCTAATATTTTTTAATATTTTTAATAAGCAAGGATTAACACATATTTCAAAAAATATGTATAATAATGAACTTGCTAAAAATGGTTTTTATTCTCTTTTTTCAGCATTTAGAAATAATACTCTTGATTATGATGAGTACTATAAAACACTCAATCATAAAGTAGTGATGAAAGAGATAAAAAAACTTGTAGGGTTTAATGATAAAAGTATCAAAGAGATAAAGTCTCAGGGAGAGGAGCAAAAACATAATGTAATGCTAATCTTAGTTGAGAGTTTGAGTGCTGAATATATGGGTGTTTATGGAGATAAAAAAGGATTGACTCCTCATCTTGATGCACTTACAGAAGAGTCACTCTTTTTTAACAATCTTTATGCGACAGGAAGTAGAACAGTTCGTGGGATGGAGGCGATAACACTCCCAATAGTTCCAACTCCAGGAAGAAGTATAGTTAAACGCCCAGATAATCACAATATGTTCTCAACAGGTTTTATATTTGAAGAAAAAGGGTATGAAAATAAGTTTTTATATGCAGGACATGGCTACTTTGACAATATGAACGATTTCTTTTCACACAACGGTTTTGAGGTGATAGATAGAGTTGATTTTGCTGAGGATGAAGTGACATTTTCAAATGCTTGGGGTGTTTGTGATGAAGACTTATTAAATAAGGCACTTAAAGAGGCTGATAAATCTTATGCAGATGGAAAACCATTTTTAAACTTTGTTATGACTACATCAAACCATAGACCCTATACTTACCCTGATGGAAAGATAGCTGTACCCTCTCACACAGGTCGAGAAGGTGGTGTAAAATATACTGACTATGCTATCAATAAGTTTATAAATGAAGCGAAGAAAAAGCCTTGGTTTAAAAATACTATATTTATAATTTTAGCTGATCATAATGGAGGGAGTGCAGGAAAAACTACTCTTCCAACATACCGTTATAAGATACCTATGATAGTCTATGCTCCTGATATTGTAAAACCTGAAGTTGTGAGTAAACTCTCTTCACAAATAGATCTTTTTCCAACAGTTTTTTCTCTTATGAATTGGAGCTATGAGAGTATGTTTTATGGTGCAGATATTTTAAGTAAAGATTTTAAAGAGCGTGCATTTATAGGAAACTATCAGAAGTTAGGGCTTATGAAAAATGGATACCTTTTTGTCCTTACACCTGATAAAAAGATTCATAAATATAGAATTGTAAAACAGACACTTTATGATGTAAAATATGAAGAGATGAAAGATATAAGTGATGAAGAGATAAAAGAGATAATCTCTTACTATCAGAGTGCTACATACTTTTTCAAAAACCATATAAACCGATGGAAAGAGAAGTAAACGCTAGATGATTATACTAGGTATAGACCCAGGAACTAGAAATATGGGCTACGCTCTCATAAACTTAGAAAAGGGAAAAATCTCTTTAGTGGAAGCAGGACTTATCAAGATGAAAGCAGAAGATTTACAGTTTCAAATCCCTCAGATGGTAGAGGGTTTGGGACGAGTATTTGCCAATCATACTATAGATGAAGTGGCGATGGAAGATATATTTTACGCGCATAATCCTGCTACTACCATTAAACTAGCCCAATTTCGTGGAGCGATAATGCTTAAACTCCTTCAAGAGTTCGGGCAATTTAGCGAGTACACTGCCCTGCAAGTCAAAAAAGCACTTACAGGCAAAGGCAAGGCGAGTAAAGAGCAGGTAAACTTTATGGTTAAACGACTACTCAACATAAAAAAAGAGATAAAACCCTTAGATATCTCCGATGCAATGGCAGTAGCAATCACCCACTCTCAACGTGTTCGGCTTAGAAAGTAATTTGATATGATGATTTTTAGGAGTCTTTATGCGTAAAGTAGGAGTGTTCGGAGCTATTGCCATCGGTGTGGGTGGTATGGTTGGAGGAGGAATCTTCGCTGTTTTAGGTGAGGCTGTCTCTCTGGCTCATAGTGCTACTCCTTATGCTTTTTTAGTTGCTGGAGTTGTTGCACTTCTTACCTCTTACTCCTATGCGAAACTCTCCGTCGCTTATCAGAGTCGTGGGGGAACGGTTACTTTTATAGATCAGGCTTTTGGTCATAATCTTCTTTCAGGTTCTGCAAACTTGATGTTATGGTTAAGTTACCTCGTGACTATCTCTCTTTATGCCGTTGCATTTGCCTCTTACGGCAGTACATTTTTTACAGATAAAACAGAGCTTATTCGGCATAGTTTAATCTCTGTAGCCATAATTCTTCCTGCCATCATTAACCTAGTAAGTGCCTCTTTTGTGAGTAAATCAGAGACTGTTATAGTTGTGATAAAGGTTGTACTTTTAGTAGTGATTATTATAAGTGGTGCTTCCTATGTGGACAGTTCAAGATTGACACTCCCTGCGAACTTTGACCCACTTTCTACTGTAGTAGCAGGGATGATAATCTTTGTAGCTTATGAGGGGTTTGAGCTTATTGCCAATGCAGCAGAGGAGATAGAAGATCCTGAAAAAAATCTTCCTCGAGCCTTTTATGGTTCTGTTATCTTTGTGATACTTCTTTACATTCTCATCGCTATTATCTCTGTAGGAACTGTTCCCGAACAAGAGCTTTTAGCTGCAAAAGATTATGCACTTGCTATCGCTGCAAAACCTGCTCTTGGTCAGGTTGGTTTTACCATAGTTGCAGTCGCTGCACTTCTTGCTACATTCTCAGCTATAAATGCGACTATCTATGGAAATGCACGTTTAGGTTGTATAGTAGCCATAAAAGATGAACTTCCAAAACTGCTTACAAGAGAGAGAAGAGAGATACCTTTTATGGGGATTATTATTACCGTTATTTTAAGTCTTATTTTAGCGAATACTATAGACTTAAACGCCATAGCCATCATAGGAAGTGCCAGTTTTTTGCTTATCTTTTTTATGGTAAATCTGAGTGCATTTAAACTGAGAAAAGAGATAGGGGCAAATACTTTTATACTCTTCTCCTCCTCTCTTTTAACATTTTTAGCGTTAGCTACTCTTATGTATCACACTTATAGTTCTAACTTTAAAGCTATAGTTGTTTTTCTTCTTTTTGTTCTCTTCTCCATCGTTTTTGAAATTTTTTACGGTAGGATGATAAGAGGTAAATTTTGTTATCGTGATTAGGAAGTTTATAGCCTAAAATATTTTCAGATATAATAAGAGAAATAGTTTTAGGATATGCTTTGAAAGTTTTTGTTACTCTCTTTTTACTTACACTCTCTCTTTTTGCAGATATGAGTATAGAAGAAGCTTGGCAAGATGCTGAGCTTCACAATGAAGGGCTAAAAGCCTCCTCTTCTAGTGTGACTCGTGCAGAGCTGAAAAAATCTTCAGCAGAGTCAATGTATCTTCCCTCTATAAGTCTCACAGGCTCTTATACCCATCTTAGTGAACCAGTAACTATTGATACTTCAGGTCTTACTTTGGCTTTTTCGGCTGTTGGTGTACCTTTTCCCTCTGAGTTAGAGTTCTCGAAACAGGATGTTTTTATAGCAGACTTACAGATGTTATGGCCTCTTTATGTGGGTGGGAAAATAGACGCTGCACAGGATATTTACACAGCAAAGATAAGTGAACAAAAAGCTCTTAAAGAGATGAAAAAAGATAAAGAGTTTCTTAAACTTATAAAGTATTACTACGGGGTGGTAGTGAGTGAGTCTCTTTATAAAACAAGATTAGAAGCACAAAAAGCACTTACTATTCACTATCAAAATGCAAAAAAACTAAAAGAGCAAGGGCAGATAGCAGAGGTAGAACTTCTAAACGCTAGAGTAAAACTCGATACTGCAAATATTGACCTAACTAAGGCAAAACATAAGTTAGAGATAGCCTCTTCAGCACTTCTTTCACTTACAAAACAGAAGGGTAATCCTAGCTCAAAACTTTTTGTAAACGAGCAGATGAGAGAAGAAGAGTACTATAAAAATCAGACAAAGAAAAACTATGCAGGTCTAAAAGTTTTTGATGCCAAATCAGCGCAGAGTGCTTCTCTTATAGAGATTCAAGAGGCAGCATGGAAACCAGAAGTAGCTGCATTTGGAAATGTAAACCTCTATAAGGATGACTCGGCGATTATGGAGAGTCTCCCTAAATGGTTTGCTGGCGTGAGTGTAAAGATAAATATACTTCAAAGAGAAGATAGAGCGCAAGAGATAGAGGCAGCAAAACTTCTTCATAATAGAGTGAAATACTTAAAACTTGAAGCATTAGATAACTTAACACTTCTTGTCGAAAAAACTTACAAAGAGATGTTGAGTGATGCGGAGGAGTTTAATGCACTTAGCTCTTCACTAGCACTAGCAAAAGAGAACTTTCGTCTAAGAAAGGTGGCGTTTAAAGAGGGACTCTCTACTTCTGTAGAGTTGGTAGATGCAGAGATGTCTCTCTTGGGAGCAAAAACTTCTCGTCTAAACGCCGCTTATAACTTTGTGCAGAAACTTTCACAGTTGAGTGTTTTAAGTGGGGATAGAGAGATGTTTTTTAGCGTTGAAGAGTTATCAGAGGAGATAGAGTAATGCAGAAGAGTTTAATGGTTATAGTGGCGTTTGTTATAGGTCTTGTCTCGTGGGTTGGTTTTACATTTTATAAGGTATACCAGCCAAAACCTTTGGTTTTACAGGGGCAGATAGATGCACAGAGCTATAATGTCTCTTCAAAATTAGCAGGTCGTGTGAGTGATCTGTTTGTAAAAAAAGGGGATATAGTCTCGGTAGGTGATGCTATTTTTAGTCTTAGCTCTCCTGAAGTTGATGCAAAACTCAAACAGGCAGAAGCTGCAAAAGATGCAGCGGGTGCACAGAAGAAACAGGCTGACAATGGAGCAAGAAAGCAGGAGATTCAAGCGGCGTTTGACCAATGGCATAAGGCAAAAACTGCTGAGGCTCTGCGTTTTACAACATACAAAAGAATAAATGCTCTTTATGAAGAGGGTGTTATCTCAGAGCAGAAAAGAGATGAGGCATTTACTCAGTATGAGGCAGCAAAGTACACAACAAACGCCGCTCATCAGTTAGCTTTAATGGCTAAAGAGGGCGCAAGAAAAGAGATAAAAGCAGCTGCATCAGCACAAGAGAGAGTCTATGAGGCTAAGGTAGATGAAGTAAATGTCTATCTTAAAGAGTCTAAACAGTATGCTTTTCATAAGGGCGAAGTATCTCAGGTTCTTATTCACTCGGGGGAGTTAGCTCCTACTGGATTTCCTGTTGTAACATTGATAGATATAGATGACTCTTGGGCGAGATTTTCTGTTCGTGAGGATTATCTTAAAGAGTTTGAAAAGGGGAAAATATTTAAGGCAAAAATCCCAGCACTTGGGGATAAAACTTATAAGTTTAGAGTCTCTTATATTTCAGTTATGGGTGATTATGCTACTTGGAGAGCTACTGAGAGTGGCAAGGGTTTTGATATGAAAAGTTTTGAAGTGGAGCTTAGACCCTTAGAGAAGATTAAGAATTTACGAGTAGGAATGAGTATCCTGCTAGAGCTTTAGTGAGTTGTGAGTTAGATGTTTAAAGCACTGAGTGATGCCTTTTTTAAAGAGTTAGAAGAGATTAAAAACTCTTACTATAAACTAGCACTTCTTACTCTTTTTCCTTTTACTGTTTTTGCATTAATGATAGCTATCTTTTATCAGGGAGTGGCGTTTGATCTTCCTGTAAATGTTGTAGATAATGATAAAAGTGAATTTTCAAGAAAACTACTCTCCAACATAGATGCCACTTCAACTATAAAAATAGTCTCTCAATCTTTCAATGCAAAGGATGCGATAGATGAGTTGAAATCTTCTGAGGTTTATGGAACCATAATAATTCCTGCACACTTTATGAGAGATACACTTTTAAAAACAGAGCCACATGTAACAGCTATACTGAATACTCAGTATATTTTAATTGGGAAAATATTTAAGGCGGCACTTATTGAAGCCGTAGCAAAAAGTGCAGCAGATGTTGAGTTTGTAAGAGATGTGGGTAAAACTAAAAATAGTGACTTAGCAGAAAATGCAATAGCCCCGATAGCTTTGCAAATAACTCCTTTTTTTAACACATACAAAAACTATTTTCTCTTTTTAGTCTCAGCACTTCTCCCCTCTGTTTGGCAGATTTTTATTGTTATAGTTACTATTGTGAGTTTTGGGACACTTTTTAAAGAAAAAAGAGAGAAGGAGTTTTTTGGAACTTCTTATATCGCTTCAAAGATTGTTGGAAAACTTCTCCCCTATACTTTTATCTTTACCTTGATGGGTGCATTTTTGCTTTTCTATTTTTATGGAACTCTCGGCTGGGTGTTTGAGGGTTCATTTGCGGTAACAATTTTTGGGATGTTTTTAACTGTAGTTGCTTATCAAGTAGTAGCACTTTTTCTTTTTGTAACAGGTTTTGACTATGCGAGAGCTTTAAGTTTAGGGGCTGTCTATACAGCACCTGCATTTGCTTTTTTAGGAGTCACTTTTCCTACATCTAACATGAATACCTTAGCTATTTTTTGGAGAGATTTACTTCCAATATCACACTATATTGAGTTGCAAATTTCACAAGCAAACTATGGAGCAGATATTTTTTTAGAGATAGATAAACTTTTAATTCTTGGCTCTTTTTGGCTTCTCTTTATACCTATAGTTTGGATATTTAAAAAGAGGTTAGGCGTATGAATTTTTTAGAAGTTTTAACTGCTGAAGCTAAGCTTATATTCACTGATATAGCTATCGTTTTAACTATTGTCGGGGGTGTACTTCTTTACGCTTTTTTATATCCTCAACCCTATTTTTCTCAAAGTGTTACTAAGGTAAATGTTAGTTTTGTTGATTTTGATAAGAGTAGTGTGAGTAGAGATTTGGCGTTTAATATAAACGCCACTCCTCAGATAGAGATTAGTCGATACGATATGAGTGAGCGAGATGCTAAGGACGCGTTAATCGCGGGAAAAGTAAAAGCTATTATTGTGATTCCTCATAACTTTAGTAGAGATTTAGCACTTAAACTCTCTCCTGTTGTAGCAGTCGGAGCAGATAATAGTTACTTTTTAATTTATGGTGCTGTTTTAGAGGGAGCGATGAGGGCTGTTTTAACAAAGAGTGCAACTCTGAAGGTCGGAAACCTTCTTGTAGATGGAATGCCAATGTCTGAAGCTGTAGATGCCTACACACCCTACTCTCTTAATGCCATCAACTTTTTTAACAAAGATAACAGTTATACTCAGTATGTTATACCTGCTGTCTATATTCTTATCCTCCAGCAGACGATGCTTATAGGGCTTGGAATCTTAGGTGGTGGGATAAATGAGCGAGTGAGAAATAGAGAGAGAGCTTACTTCACAAAAGCTCCTATATGGATGATGATGAGTTCACGTTATATCATCTTTGGCTCTCTCTTTTTTGTGCATGCACTTTTTTACTTTGGCTTTAGCTTCTCTTTTTTTGAGGTGACCCATATGGCAGATATAGGCGAACTTCTCAATTTTACTCTGGCGTTTATAACTGCTAGTATCTCTTTAGGTATCTTTTTAGGTTCAATCTTTAGCTCTCGTGAAGTCGCTACTCCTGCGGTTCTTTTTAGCTCACTTCCTCTTGTCTTTAGTGCAGGTTTTATCTGGCCACTTGAATCTATGCCTAGCTTTATAAAATATATGTCAGACATTTTCCCCTCAACACTAGCTATGCAGGGCTTTTTAAAACTCAACCAAATGGGTGCAGATTTTAGTGCTGTTATGCCTCAGTTCTCTCTTCTTTGGCTTCAGGCTCTAATTTATGCAATTTTAGGATATTATTATATAAATAAAAATAGGAAGAAATATGTCAGAGATTAAAAATGCAACAATAGTTAAAAATGCGAATATCTATTACGATGGTAAGGTTACAAGTAGAACGGTAAACCTTAGTGATGGATCAACTCAATCTTTAGGGATTATGCTCCCTGGTGAGTACACTTTTGGAACAAATGAAGCAGAGATTATGGAGATGTTAAGTGGTGATTTAGAGATTAAACTCCCAAATGAAGAGTGGAAAACACTCAATACTCCTGAGACTTTTAATGTTCCAGCAAACTCATCTTTTGATTTAAAAATTAAAACAGTTACAGACTACTGCTGTTCATA
>Ga0256837_1001582_pt1 | contig 15415 bp, 11 predicted proteins | sample 4562384metaG_FD_185976 | JGI IMG/M metagenome (GOLD analysis project Ga0256837, IMG submission 185976) | Hydrothermal vent microbial communities from Guaymas Basin, Mexico - 4561-384 | ecosystem: Environmental > Aquatic > Marine > Hydrothermal vents | place: Mexico: Guaymas Basin | collected... | reverse complement strand
AAACTCAAAAAGCTATCTATAACCTTTTGCAATGTCTCTTTATTTTCATTATAGATGACTATTGATGCTGAAATTTTCATATTTTTAATAACAACCCCAAATTTCTTATCAACCCCTGTTTTAAAAGCTTATGCTTTAAAAGAATTTTTCTTTTTTCCAAAAATGATTTTGATTCAAGTGTTGAAAATTCTTCAAGCATCTCAATAGTACCTTCATCTAAAATATCTCTGTAAATATCTAAAAAAGCTTTTGCTTGACTTATATTAATCTTTAAATGTTTTAAATACAACTCATTTTTAAAAAAAACTTTATAAAATTTTATTAAAATAGATAAATAACTAAAGCCTTTGGCTCCAATGCTATTACTTGCATGTTGTCTATACAAAATAGTACTATCATTTATAAAACCTATCTTACCAAATTTACTAGCAACTAATCCTATCCACCAATCATGTACAATAGCATCATCTGGTATAGGTAATGACAACCTAGCCAATTTACGATTTATCATCATGGTACATCCGGTAATGGTATTTTGTAAAAGTAGCTTATTGAAACTATTTATATTTGGGTTGATATACTCATGTTTCCAAAATGACCTACTAAGAACGTGCAAGAAATCATCAACTACTTGTAAGTCTGTATGCACTAACAGTGGAATATCTTTATATTGAAATTCTAACTCTTGCATCTTTTGTAAAGTTTTTTCTATTTTATCTTTTTCCCAAATATCATCTTGATCACAAAACATAAAGTAGTTCCTATCACTATGTTCAATCGCATACTCAAGAAGTAATGAAAAACTTTTTTTTGGACCAATGTTTTCGTGAGATTCCAATAAGTGAACACCATAAGATTTTAAAATTTCTAACGTTTTATCTGTACTCCCATCATCTCTTACAATAATTTTAATATTTTTATATGTTTGTGAAAAAAGTGAATCTAACTGTTCTTTTAGATATTCTTTTCCATTGTATGTTGATAATAAAATACTAACTTGCACAATTAACCTAATCTTTACTATAAAAGTAATTTGTTGCTTTTACAAATCCATCAACAGAACCACAATCAAATCTTTTACCTTCAAATTTATAAGCGATTACATTCCCTAATTTTGCTTGTGTTAAAAGAGCATCAGTTATCTGAATTTCACCACCTTTACCTGCTTTAGTATCTTTTAAAATATCAAAAATATCAGGAGTTAAAATATAGCGACCTATAATAGCTAAATTTGATGGGGCATCTTTTGGCTCTGGTTTTTCAACCATATTTGATACTTTCATTACATTATTGTCTATATTTTCACCAGCTACTACACCATACTTATTAGTATCTTCTAAAGCTATCTCCTCTACCGCTACGATAGAGCATTGGTATTTATTGTACAATTTTACCATTTGAGATAAAACTGAATCTCCTTCATAGTTATCACATAAATCATCTGCAAGAATTACAGCAAATGGCTCATTCCCAATCAGGGTTTCACCAGTTAAAATCGCATGACCTAAACCTTTCATCTCAACTTGTCTTGTATAACTAAAAGTACAATTTTTTATAATACTTCTTATTCCACCCATCAAATTTTCTTTAGGTGTTCCATCTATCTGATGTTCTAGCTCATAAGATCTATCAAAATGATCTTCAATCGCCCTTTTTCCTCGTCCTGTAACTATTGCCATTGTTTCAATATTAGCACTTTGTGCCTCTTCAACTCCATACTGCAATAATGGCTTAGTTAATACAGGCAACATCTCTTTTGGAATCGCTTTTGTTGCAGGTAAAAATCTTGTTCCATAACCTGCTGCTGGAAATAAACATTTTTTTATCATTAGCTATCACTCTCAAAAATATCACGAGTATATACTTTCTCTTTTACATCTCGAATATTGTCTTCTATTCTGTTTGCTACTATGACATCACTTAACTTTTTAAACTCTTCTATATCTCTTATGACTTTTGAACCAAAGAAAACATCATCTTCAAGTACAGGTTCATAGATCACTACATTTATTCCCTTGGCTTTGAGGCGTTTCATTATGCCTTGAATAGCAGAGCTTCTAAAGTTATCGCTGCCACTCTTCATGGTAAGTCTGTATATACCTACTGTTTTATCTACATGTTTACTTACATCAGCACCAAGTCTGTCTATGATGCTTTGTGCTATAAAGTCTTTTCTAGTACTGTTAGCATTTACTATGGCTTCTATCATATTTGACGGTACATCTTTATAGTTTGCAAGGAGTTGTTTGGTGTCTTTTGGAAGGCAGTAGCCACCATAACCAAAGCTTGGGTTGTTGTAGTGTGTACCTATGCGAGGATCAAGTCCTACACCCTCTATGATCTGTTTGGTATCAAGTCCGTGTGTTTGAGCATAAGAGTCTAGTTCATTGAAGTATGCTACACGCATTGCAAGGTAGGTATTTGCAAAGAGTTTGATAGCTTCTGCCTCTGTTGAGTCAGTAAAAAGAACTGGTATATCTTCTTTTATAGCGCCCTCTTTTAAAAGTCCAGCAAACACTTCTGCGCGTTTACTCTTTTCACCTACGATGATTCTACTTGGGTAGAGGTTGTCATAGAGAGCTTTTCCCTCACGCAGAAATTCTGGAGAGAAGATGATGTTGTCTGTGTTAAACTTCTCTCTTGCACTTTTTGTATATCCTACAGGAACAGTTGACTTTATAACCATTGTTGCATCTGGGTTTATTTCCAGTACATCAGCTATGACATACTCTATGCTTTTAGTGTTAAAGTAGTTTGTTTCCGGGTCGTAGTCAGTAGGTGTTGCTATAATGATATAGTCAGCCTCTTTATAGGCTTCTTCTTTGTCAAGTGTTGCTTTAAAGTTTAAGTCGTCTCTCTGAAGATACTCTTCTATCTCTTTATCTTCTATGGGAGATTTTTTATTTTTTAACATCTCCACTTTTTCGGGTATGATATCTAAGGCTACTACTTCGTTATATTGTGCAAGTAGTAAGCCGTTTGAGAGTCCTACATAGCCTGTTCCTGCTATTGCTATTTTCATCTTTTTTCTCCATAAAAATCTTTATACCACTTTACAAACTCAGTAACCCCATCAGCAAGCTTTGTATCTGGCTTATATCCAAACTCTTCTATCAGTCCACTTACATCTGCATAAGTACTTACAACATCACCATCTTGCATAGGCATAAAAATTTTCTCTGCTTTTTTACCTAAAACTTCTTCTATGGTGTCTATGAATGTCATAAGTGGAAGTGGTGCATTATTTCCAATATTATAGAGTCTATATGGAGCTGAAGAGCTATCTATCTGTGGATCTTTAGCATCCCATTTTACATTTGATGTTGCTGGATTATCTAGAACTTTAATAATACCATCCACTATATCATCTATATAAGTAAAGTCTCTACTCATTTTTCCATTGTTAAAGACTTTTATAGGTCTGTCATTAAGTATAGCATCTGTAAAGAGCATAGGAGCCATATCTGGTCTTCCCAACGGTCCATAAACAGTAAAGAACCTTAAACCTGTTGTTTGTATGCCATAAAGGTGGGCATAGGTATGTGCCATCATCTCATTGGACTTTTTAGTAGCTGCATAAAGGCTTACTTGGTGTTCTGTTGTGTCTGTAGTTTTAAATGGTTGTGATTCATTAAGTCCATATACTGAAGAACTTGAAGCATAAGCAAGATTTTTTACATTATGGTTGCGGCATCCCTCTAAGATGTTTAAAAAGCCTACTACATTACTTTGAATGTATGCGTGAGGATTCTCAAGAGAGTATCTCACCCCTGCTTGAGCAGCAAGATTACATACTGCATCAAACTGCTCAGTTTTAAAAAGCTCGTCCATAGCATCTTTATCTGCAAGGTCTATTTTATAAAAACTATGTTTAGGGTAACTTTGAGAAAAAACTTTTTTATTCTCAGCTATATCTTCTTTTTGGATTCCAAGCTCTTGTAATCTTCCATATTTAAGATTCACATCATAGTAGTCATTTATATTATCTATACCTACTACTTCATCGCCACGCTCTAAAAGTTTTTTAGCTAAATGAAAACCAATAAATCCTGCTGTTCCTGTTACTAGTATCTTCATTTTTTCAATCCTTTTATATTGATACCATGCCATTCATAAAGCATTATCAATGCAAAGATAAGTCTCTGATTAAAACTTTCTTGTTTTAACTGCTCTTCTACCCATGATATTACCTTTTTTGTATTTAACTCTTGAATCTCTCTATGTTTAAAAAATTGTTTTACACTTTCATTTTTAAACCAACTTTTTATCCATTCATCCATAGGCAATACAAACCCTTGTTTTGGTCTGTTAAAGATAGAATGTGGTAAATATCTTTTTCCAACACTTCTAAGTAAAACCTTATACTCTTCTTCACAAATCCACTGCTTAGGAGATAAAGAGTAACTAAAATCTATAAGATGATGGGAGAGATAGGGTGCTCTTCCTTCTAACGAAACTGCCATTGCCATCCTATCTAACTTTACAAGTAAGTTATCTGGTAACCATGTCATAAGATCTGTAAGCATCGCTTTTTGCATACCATCATCACAAGCATCTATAAAACTAAACAAGTCTTTTTCATAGCTTGTCTCTACTATAAAATCTTTATTCATAAAAGCTTTGCAGCTATTAACTGACATTAATAATGGAAATCCAGATGGTGTAATACCTTGCTTATTATCTACCAAGGTAGATAAATCATTTACTTTTTCAAACTGTTTATAGTATTTATATCCGCCAAAAATCTCATCTGCACCCTCTCCTGAAAGTACAACCGTTACATATTTTTTAGCCTCTTTAGCTAACCAGTAAGTAGGAAGTGTAGCTTGATCTGCCAAAGGTTCATCCATTTCTGCAACAACCGTTGGTAGCAGTTCAACAAATTTACTTTCATCAAACATAAAATGATGATGTTTGCTATTGATATGCTTTGCCACTTCTTTTGCATACTTACTTTCATCATGTATATCTGAGTGAAATCCCATTGAAAATGTATCTATTTGAGGATGTTTCTTAGCTGCCATTGCAGCGACTATAGAACTATCTACTCCTCCAGATAAAAAGACACCAACAGGTACATCAGCTCTTAGTCTAATGTCAATAGAGTCTTCTAAAATCTTATGTAATTTTTCTTCCGGTTTTTCTACTTTTTTACTAAAAGTATTTGGTATATAATAACAGGCTTCTTTTAAGTCAAAAGTATTTAAGTCTAAACAAACATAATGTGCAGGTAAAACCTTTTTTATATCTTCAATGATAGAGTCTCTTCCTGTAGTAAATCCTAACATTAAGTATCTTGACAAAGCAGTAGCACTATACTTATCATCTACCCAGTCAAGATTTAAAACAGCTCGTAAATCAGAAGCATAAGCAAACTGTTTATGCTCTTCATTTATACTATAATAGAGTGGTTTTTCTCCAAACCTATCTCTTGCTAAATAAAGTTTGTTAGCCACTTTATCATAAATAGATATAGCAAACATTCCATCAAGTCTCTTTACTAAACCATCTATCCCCCAAGCATCGTAACCATGTGCTATCACTTCTGTATCACTGTGGCTAATAAACTTATAGCCAAGCTGTTGCAACTCGGCACTTAGTTCTATATGATTATATATCTCACCATTTTGAAAAGCTATAATATTTTTTTTATTACTAAAAAAAGGTTGTTGACCACCCTCTATATCTATGATAGAGAGCCGTCTCATAGCAAGTTCTAAACCATCCTCACTATAACGACCATCACCATCAGGACCTCGTTTATAGATAATATTTAGCATATTATCTATATATTGTGTTCTCTTATTATCTTGCTTGTCTATGATACCTACAATTCCACACATATATAACCTTTTATTTTAACTTTTAAAATTTATGCTTGGTCCAATTTACATGAGACTCTTCAATATACTCAATTGTTTTCTTTTTACTACCATAGCCCATAAATACAATCTTTCCTGGATCCTTGTAGCCTTCAAACCATTGCCTAACTATAGGAATTACATGTGGGTGCTTTAACAACATCTTTTTCAATGTATCTATTTTCTTAAAAGTTCCATTAGTGGTTACTGCGATAACCTTGTTATCTTGTTCACCTTTATCCAAGAGTTTTAGCATACCAATAACTTTAACCTTAAGGATATCACCACGATGAGCACTTTCAGATAAGACTATAATGTCTAAAGCATCACCATCACCACTTAATGTTTGAGGAATAAAACCATAATTACCAGGATAACCTAAAAATTTAACTTCTCTAGGTTTTCCATGTCTAAACTCCCACTCTATATTTCCACTTTTATGTCCAACTTCCCATTTTTGTCGAGAACCTGCTGGAATTTCAACTAGGATTTGATAAGCATCACCATCTTTATAATTTACATCATTAATGAGATGTATATTAGATAGCATTGTATATTTATCTTTCATTTTATATTCAATCTTTTGAGCTTGAGCAACACTAAGTGTTACTATTAAAGCTATAAACAGATTAATAAGTAATGTCATTTTTAGCACTCACAAGTACAACTTCTGTAATTCCATCTTTTTTACTAAATTCACTCAAGAAATCATTCATCTCTATCTCTTCTTTTAAAGATATATCATAAGTCATATAAAGTTTTTTATTGTCTCCTGATGGTTCCATATGAAGTAAGGCATTATTTTGCGAATGCTCATTTATAAAATTCACATAGCTATCATCTTTTGTTTTATCAAAATAAAATCTAAGTATGAAATCACTAGATTTTTGAACACCAAAATTAAACTTGTATAATATCCAAGCAACACCTGACATAAAAGCAGTTGCATATACAGCTATAAAGTAGTTACCTGTTCCTGCTCCCATACCAACAGCAAGTGCCATAAATACATAAGCAGTATCCTTAGTGTCTTTTACAACTGTTCTAAACCTAATAATACTCAATGCCCCTACAAGTGCGAAAGCTCTTGCCAAGGAATTGCCTATAACCATCATAACAAACCCTATGATGATAGTTACAAATATGATAGTCAATACAAACGACTGAGAATAAGACAACCCTTGATGTGTTTTCTTATATGTCCATGCTATAAACAGCCCAAGTATAAATGCCACTAAACTATTTAAAACTACTTCCACAGGAGTGTAATTAAACACTCCACTCATCGCTTCTACTAATTGATTTTCCATTTTCTTCCTTTAATCATCTAAATTTTCTATAAGAGATGTTGCTTCCATCCCTGTACAATATTTTGAAATCGACTGTCGATTTAACTGATACTTTATCATAATCCTATGGAACCACGGAGGTACATGCTTTCTAAACTTTACTTCCATAATTGTATAACCATCTATTAGTTTCCTCCTATATAATTCATCTTTGGGAAATAGCTCTGTTGTATGTGTACCATAAAGTTCCCCATCAAAAGTGATGCGAAATTCATAATCATATTTACTTTGATATGCCCGTCTTGAATAATCTATAAGCATAACAGGCTTGATATTTTTACGATATTTATCATATATAAACTGTTTTGCTACTGGATTGTCATCACTTTCCAATGGTTTTAACAGTTTAAATACATCATTTATATTTTCATTGTTATGCTCTATCTTTGTTCTATGCTTATATACAAAGTTATTGTATCTACCTTTTAGCTCTAGCATTATTGGTATATTTTCATCATATGTTGTTGAGTATGTTCGTATTCTAAACTTTTGCCTATGCATTATTCCATCAGTTTTTTCATAGTAAAATGAATAAACAGGGTCATCAAAATAAAGACTTCTTACTAAGTACTTTTTATCATCAAACTGTTCTACAAATGGATCAAGTTGCATAAAATAAGAGAGTTCTTTTTCTATATCAGCCCTTTTTGCATCGTCTAAAATATACTTAAATTCATATCGTAAAAAATGTTCTTGTATCTTACTCATGGTAACCTCTTCTTTCTTTACTGATTAGGCTATTTTTATCTTTAAAAAGAGGTTCTTTAAAATCACACTCTATAAAATTATCACTACTTATGATAATCTTTTGTTTTTCTAAACTTTTCTTATCAAACTTATTTGGAGTATCTATATCGCTATTATTGATAATCACTTTTGATTTTTTCCCAACAGTAGCATTTAAAATATTTTTATCAAATATACAATGCTCTAGCATAATAGTTCCTCCCTCACTATATCGTAAGTTTTTATGGTAAGCATCTACTGCTTTTTTATTTGCTATAAAAGAGGTATTGTAAATATATGCTTTTGAAGTATCTTTACTTTGCATACCTATTTCGCTACCTTTTATATAGTTATTTATAGCTAAAAGATTACTTCCTTCCCCTATAGATATACCTTTGTCAGCAGAGTTATAAAACTTTGTATTTGTAACAACTGCATTTGTAGTCATAAGATCTATTGCATCATTCCCACTATCTATAAACTCACAGTTATCTACTTCTATATTTGATATATCTACATCAAGTGCATCTGAGAGTGATCTTATAAATTTAGTATTTTTAAACTTACCTTTACTATATATTACATGTACCATATCATCTGTTCTATGGCTATCGTAAAATTCACAATCTTGCACTAAAAAGTCTTTTACATTATGAATAGATAGCATTGCAGTATACTCATACAAAGCACCCTTATCCCCACTACCATCTCTAAATATACAATGTTTAAACACTGAGCCATTAGCTTTTGCATCTTTAAGAGCAAAAGTATTCCAATGTTTTGTTTTATCTTTTGCTTTAAAAGTGATAGGGTTTTGCTTCGTCCCGATAGCTGTAACTTTTCCTAAAACTTTTAATGTGGTATTTTCATCAAAGATTATTTTTGTACCTGGTTTGATAATAATATCTTGATTTATTATATTAAACCCTTTTACATATTTTATACCTTGCCAAACTATAGGAGTAGTATCTTTATATTCTTGCACTACATTATGAACATTATGAAAGTTTTTTTGTTCTATGTGAGGAATTTTCCTAACTCTTAAAATTTGATTATCCATATTTAAAAACTGGTATTTTACATCTTCTATATCATTTACATTTAAACCTTCAAATTCTAAATCGTAAGTTGCTTCTGTATATATAAGTTTTTTCCATGGTGTATTTTTTACAGGTATTATTTTAGTATTAGCTAATAGTTGTAAATCAATAGTAATGACATTATTATTTTGAGTGAATTTTATATTATGTTTTTTTTCTACTCCATTTAATATATATTTGATACTCAAAGATTTGAGATTTTTATGAGGTTTAATTTTTAATATAACTGTATTAATCATTTTATAATTATTAATGGATAATCTAAGTCCATCTTTTAAAATAGAATAAGAATAGTCTTGTTGATTGACTTTTCCTATAAAATTATTCAATGTTAAATCAAATCGTTTTTTTATATTATCATACAAACTATTCAATAATTGGTTATTAACACTTGTCCTCTTAAAGAAAGTATTTTTATTTATATTTATCTCTTTTTTTATTTCTTGCTTTGCTAAAGCAAGAAATTTATCTTTTTTAAACTTATTAAAACTATATAGAACATTATATTTTTCTTTTAAGATATTATAGTTTTTATATAAACTTTCTAGTGGTTTAGCACTTATTATATTAAGTGTTTTATCTTGAAGCCAAGCTATTCTCCATGGATTTGGATCCCATATTATTGGATAAAATTTTTCATAATAATTATCATATAATAATAACCAATTATGTGTAAAGTCATAATGATATGAAGCAGTTAAATCTATAAAAGTTAAAAATGAAGCCATAGTATTATCATTATATAAAGAATAATTATTGTCTTTGATATTTGTTAGAAACTTTTCTAAAGGTTTTTTACTATTTTTAGGGTAATGATTATTCACACAACTTTTAGTCCATATAGAACTATTTGAAAACAAATTTATTTTTACTCCAAATATAAAATTCTGTCCTTCCATATCTCCTTTATATACATCATTTGGCATCATTTTATTTTTTCTTAAAAAGTTTTCATCAATCTGTTCTATCATCATTCTATAATCATTAAATTTTCCATTGATATAAAAACTCTTTATAGTTGCTTCTGGAGCAAGTAGATTTAATTCTTTTGCTAATTTAAAAGATAATATATGATTGCTAATAGCTTCATTTCCCTTTGGAACAATAAAGTTAATCTTACGATTTGAATGTATTAAATTTGTTTTTTTTGTTTTTATTCTCCAAGACTTTTCATTATATAACCAGTGCCAAAAATTATCTCCCCTCAATTTAATTTTTAATGGTAAAAATTCTCCATTATATATTAACGCTATTTTTTTATAATCTAGGTTTTTAGGTGGAATATTTTTAAAAAATTTATTTTTAATATTATTTGAAATTAAAATATTTACATCTATTTGATTTTTATATCCTAAGGAACTTAATACACCATTATATAATGAGTTATAGTTATGGATTCCTAACTGATATAGTCTATGCCCTTTTGTCATATGTAATTTAATTTTATCCATTACTTTATTCTGGTTATATATATCTAGTAACCAAATAGAATAAAATAAAGATAAAGGTAAAGTAATAATTAAACTAAAAATAATAAACTTTTTAAATTTATTCATAATTTACTCCATCAAAAAATATTTTCATTTTAATATTTTTTATATCTATTTGTTTTTTTAGCTTTATAACTATAAAAGGATTAATATCTCTAATTATTAAAGAATTTTGTTCTTTTTTTATATCATTTAAAGAGTTTATATTTTTTTTTGTATAAATATCTTCATCATTAACTATAATATTAAAGTCTTTTATCTTTAATCCTTTTAATGATGGAAAATCTAATCTTATTTTAGATACATTTTGAAAATCAACATTATCATTTGATACAAATTGATTATTATCCTTTTCTAAACTAAAATGAGAAGAATCTTTTTCATTAAATCCATTTCCTTTATCAAAAAATAGCTGCCATTCACTATTTTGTAAAATCTGTTTCTCTACTACATTATTTCTTTTGATTTTACATCTAAACTCTATATCTAAAAAACCTTGATAATTTTTGAACTTACTCGGTATGTCAAATATAAAATACGGATCATCCCCTATAATTTCATATCCATTTTTACTAGAAGCAAGTTGATTGGTGTTTTTTATCTGAATTTTATCTTGATTGATAGACAATGTAACATCCGATACAAAAGTTCCCATAGGCAAGGTATCTATATCTACTCTAATACCATTAAAACTTTTAAAATTTGTTTTAAATTTTAAATGATATATGTTATCTTTAAGAGTATAATCTAAATCACTATACTTAACAGATTGATTTTCAGAAAATGATTTTGTCTTATCTTTATAATATATCTGAAATCTAACACTATTCTTTAGCTCAAACTTGGCTGCTCTAAAGGCTTCAAGTGCTTTGTTGTACTCTTTATCTTTAAGTTGATATGACATATACTTATCTACAACTTCTCTTATATCATTATGTTTTTTATAAAGCTCATCCATATAAGTCGAAGATAAGTTTTCATCTACTAAAGATGAAACATCTATATATATAAATTTTCCTACAAAATCATAAGGATAGTTTTTTTTCCATTCTTTTGCAATCTTAAATGCTTTTTGTTTATCATCATTTTTTATATAATAGTCTATAAGCCATTTAGCGCTTTCTTGTCTATAAGTATAATACTTGTTTAGTGTGCTAACATCTTCTAGTTCATCATAAAGTTCACTAAAGTACTCTAACTTTTCACTGCTATCTTTTTCTTCTTTTGCTTTTTTATACAAACTCTTAATTTTATCACCATAAAAATCTGGTATCATTTTATCTATCTTATTTACAGTATCTGGATAATATTTCCATAATACAACTGTGCCTATAGCTAAAATACTAACAAATAATGATACTAAACCCATTATAAATAAAATATTTATAATAGTTTGTTTTGGTTTATTAAAAATAAATATTTTCATCTATCTACTCTCTCCACTAAGCCATGCTTCTTGAAATACTTTTTCATATGCTAAACCCATCTCATTAGCTGTTGGCAATACATCAAGTACTATTTTTGCATTTTTAGCTATTTGTTTTTTAAACTCTTTATTATCTAGTAACTTTTTCAAATTTTCTGTTAATTTATTTATATCTTCTGGTTGATAATATAAAGCACTTACATTATCTTTTACTTGTTCTACTATCCCAAATACAGGAGTTGTAATGATGGCGAGTTTATAATACATAGCTTCTTGAATCACTTTTGGAAAACTCTCTACTCTTGAATTGCAGACAAATATATCACTAGCCATATAATACTTATGCACATCCATCGTTTCATCTACTACAACTATTTTTTTTTGCTTACTTAATGGTAGAGTCTCTATTATTTCATGCATTCTTTGACTATATGGTAGTGACTTTCTATCTCCTACTATATATACTTTTATTCTTTTTACATATTTATCATCAAGTTTTTCTATGGCTTGAACTAAATCAATCTGTCCTTTTCTCTCACAGACTGTACCAAGAGCTAAAATACAAACTTCATTAGCATCAATATTTAACTCTTTTCGTATACTCTCTCTATCTAAGTTTTGAGTTCTTTTTTTAGCTAAATCTTCATCAAAACCATTGTAAATAGTCATAAAATTATTTTGAGTATTTAATGGTTCATATACTTCTTTTGTAGCATCCGCGACAAAAACCACTTTATAAGGATACTCTATAGCCTGTAACATGCGGTTTTTAATCTTTAAATTATGGTTATAAGATGAAAAAGGTTCTTCACTCTCTCTTATGTTCCAAATACAAGGAAGATTAAGTAGTTTAGCACATCTCATCGCCCAGCATGTCTCGATTGTATTGCCGTAAACAACATCTATATTTAGCAATCTTATCAACTCTATTTGTTTTTGAAGAAATGATTCTACTTTTTCTTGTGTGTCAACATTAAAAAGGTTAAAGCCTTCGATTATATGTACATCTATGCCTTCTTCCTCATAAAGTTCTATAAGCGGACCACTTGTATGGCTAACTATCACTGGTTCAATTGAACCTTTTCTTTTTAATGTTTTTGCCAATTCATAAAATGATTTTGGAGCTCCTTCTAAATTAAGATTATGTGTAACCATCATAAGCCTAAATTTTGGTACTTGATGCAAGATGAGCGTTTTAGAATCAACTTTATAGTCTGAACAGTTTAATGCTAAATTTTCATTATAGTACGGATCGAGCCAATCTCCATATTTTCTTATATAGTTTGCTTCTTCCACAGGCTTATCACCATGACCTCTTGTAGCACCTTCATAATGATATAGTTTTGCTTCTGGTGCTAAAACATTCCTATAGCCTGCTTTGTAAACTCTATATCCATAATCACAATCATTAAATGCTACAGCAAAATCTTTCTCATCAAAACCATTAAGTTCTTCAAAAAGTTTCTTTGGAGTTAACATACAAGCGGCAGTTACAGCTAAAAAGTTTTTAGAAGTAACAGTTGAAGCCATATATCCCCATTCCCAATCTGCAAGCAGTCTTCCTGAAGTCATAGGAAAACCATGAGATATATTATGCAATATCCCTGCATGTTGTATACGGTTATCAGGGAAAAGTAATCTTGCCCCCACGCTTCCTACACCTTGAAATTGCATATAGCCTACCATTTGAGAAAGCCATTTAGGATTAATAACTTCTGTATCATTATTTAAAAATAATAACAACTCTTCTTTTACATATTTTACAGCTTCATTATTAATATATGCAAAATTAAACTTCCCTTTTGGAGATTTGATTTTTAAAACTTCTATATCTTTTAAACTATTAAGATATTTTAATGTTTGCTTATCATCACTTTCATTATCTATTATATATACTTTATAATTTTTATATGTTGTTTTCTTTAAAGAGTCTACACACCGTTTAAGTAAATCATAGCCATTTTTAGTAGGTATTATGATACCAACACTTTTTCCAGTCTCTTGAAAATCTATAGCATACATAGCATTACCATTTTTTAGAGCCCATTCAGGTTGATACACTTTACCCTTCACTTCTCTTCTTTGAAGAGTTTCTTCAACAGCTTTACGACCAGCTTCAAAACTATAGTTTTTTTCATCTCCACCAGCTGCAGTTGAACCAGGGATAACTCTCCAATGATACAACACTCTTGGTATATGCCCAACATGTTTTGCTTTTTCAGTAGCTCTTAAAAAGAAATCATAATCTTGAGAACCTTCAAATCCTTTTCTAAATCCGCCTATTTCTTTGTAAAGTGATGTTTTCACACATTTCAAATGACCGCAATACATAAAAGAAAGTAGATATTCTGGTGAAAAATCAGGTTTGAATTGTGGAGCAAATCTATTACCTTCTGTATCGATTTTATCATCGTCGCTATATAAAATCTCAGTATCTTTATGTTTATCTATATATAATGCTATCTCAGCAAAAGCATCTATTTCTAATTCATCATCTTGATCTAAAAAGACTAAAAAGTCACCATCTGCCATAGATACAGCAATATTTGTGGCTTCGCTAATATGAGTATTGTTTTTATTAAATTTTAATTTTATATTTGGATAATTCTCTTTTAATTGTTCTAGAAATGGTTTTACATAGGTATTTGTACTACAATCATCCACGATACAAATTTCCCAATTAGTATAAAGTTGATTTGACACACTTTCTATAGCCTTTTTTAAAAACTTCAATGGAGGATTATAAATAGGAATAATAACACTAATTTTTATATCTGTTGTAAGTTTTTCCAAATTCTCTCGTAGATATGCTTTACGATTTTTTGTTATTTGATTGACATTTTGCCATGATTGATATCTGTTAATCTTTTTCTTAACAAGATTAGAGTCTTTATTTGTATCAAGACTTGTTGCAATTTTCTTTTCTAATATATTTTTTACTGCTGGTTTCGACTGCCTACCTTCTTTATGTCCATATAAAATATAGTGGGCTAGTGGATTGATACCTATTTTCCTAACATCCACATTCATTTTTAAGTAAAATTTTGTATCAAATTCAGCACTTGGATTTCGACCTTCATCTGCACCAAACTTTATATAGTGTTTTATAGGATCAACACCTATTTTTCTAACATCAGGATAAGTAAATAAATAATATTTCATATCAAATAGTTCACTATTTTTTATTGCCTTATACCATTTTTTATATCTTAAATATTGTTTCATTTTACAAATCCTTTTATCTTCCTTACTGTTTTTGAAAATACAGAGTAACTATCTTCATAAAACAGAACTAATTCATCTTTCAAAGACTCTATCTCTTCTTGTTGTTCTTGCATTGTTTTTGATTTCTGTTCTACATCTTGATTTAGAGTCTCAATTGTTTTTGATTTCTGTTCTACATCTTGATTTAGAGTCTCAATTGTTTTTGATTTCTGTTCTACATCTTGATTTAGAGTCTCAA
>Ga0256837_1001581_pt1 | contig 15415 bp, 14 predicted proteins | sample 4562384metaG_FD_185976 | JGI IMG/M metagenome (GOLD analysis project Ga0256837, IMG submission 185976) | Hydrothermal vent microbial communities from Guaymas Basin, Mexico - 4561-384 | ecosystem: Environmental > Aquatic > Marine > Hydrothermal vents | place: Mexico: Guaymas Basin | collected... | reverse complement strand
GTAAAACTGCACAAAAATCATCGGGGTGAGCGAAGCAAATGCAATAAGCCCAAAACCATCCAAAACAGGATTACGTCCCTTGATGGAAGAGGCTAAACCGATGCCAAGAGCCGCTACTAGCGGTACGGTGACCGTAGAGGTGGTGACACCTCCAAGGTCATAAGCCAGTCCTATTATTTCGCGGGGGGCAAACGCAGTGGCTGTAACAACCATCACATATCCACTGATAATATAGTAGTGAATAGGATGCCCTTTGATAATCCTGTAAACACCAAGAACAATGGCAAATCCAACACTAAAGGCAACGACCGTTCGTAAAACATCTGCATCAATTCTACCTGCACTGATACCTGCGGCTTTATCGGCGATGACGATAAGTGCAGGTTCGGCTATGGTTGTCCCAAAACCAATCATAAAACCAAAAATCAAAATCCAAAAAGTCGAGCCTTTATGTGCAAAATCACTGGCAAGACCTTCTCCCACAGGAAAAATCCCGACTTCAAGACCTAAGAGAAATACTGCGAGCCCAACACCGACTATGGCAAGTCCAATGGCAGTAGAGAGCCAGTTTGGTGGAACACTTTGTATGATAGCAAGCTGAAAGAACATGATGACAAGCACGATAGGCAAAAGGTCACGAAATGATTCTTTTAAAAGTTGTAAAAATGTTGAAATGCTCAGCATGATTTTCCTATTTGTATTTAGTTTTTTTATAATATCAAAAAGTAGTTTATTATTGCTATAATTTTAACATGAAAACATTATTTATAGGTGGTATTAAGAGTGGAAAGTCTCGCAATGCCGAAAGCTATATACATAAACTTTCAGATAAAAAACCCATTTATTTAGCTACGACTGAGTTTATAGATGATGAGATGCATCGTAAAATTGAGGAGCATAAAAAAGCCCGTGAGGATAGATTTATAACCGTTGAAGAGGCACTGTATCTTAAAGAGAAGATAGAGCTGCAAAAGGGTGCAGTGTTGATTGAGTGTCTGAGCATGTGGATAAACAATATGCTCTACCATGAAAAATCCTTTGAAGATATAGAGGCGGAGATAAATGGGGTATTGGCGCTACAACGGGATATTGTTTTTGTTATAAATGATGTAAGTAGCGGAATCATTCCCGATAATAAACTTGCAAGAGAGTTTGTAGATATCAACGGTAGGGTATCTCAGATGGTTGCCGGGGCATGTGATGAGGTCTACCATGTTGTAGCAGGCATAAGCAGTAAAATAAAATGAGTAGACTATTTCAGGGGTTCGCACTCGCTTTTTCGATGCTCTCTATTCTCCCTTTTTTCAAGGTGCATGATTTTTATAAGGGCATCAACGGTTATGCTGTGATGTTTTATCCGCTTGTAGGTTTGCTTTTGGGGAGCCTGCTGTTTGCTTTTGCTTCTTTACTGACACCTTTTTTCCCTCCTGAACATTTAGCTGTTATTGTCTTTGGGCTTTGGGTTTTGTTTACAGGTGCTTTACATCTTGATGGTTTTAGCGACAGTGTTGATGGCTTGTTTGTTGCAAAAGAGAGAGCCTTGGAAGTGATGAAAGACCCGCATAACGGTGGAATGGGAATGACTTTTGGTGCGGTATTTCTGATACTGAAAGTCTCTTCTCTTATTGCGTTTGGGGCTTTTTATCTTTTGCCTGTTATCATGCTCTTGTCTCGTCTTGTTATTGTATATGTTATCTACTTTTATCCCTATGTATCCCCAAATGGGATGAGCACACTTGCAAAAGAGGAGCTGACAAAAGCACAACTTATAGCTGCGTTTATCTACTCTTTACTTATTGTTTATCTCTTTGATACATGGATACTTCTTTTTGCTGCGTTTGGTGTGATGTTTGTTATAAAAAGCTTCTTCATGAAAAGATATGGCGGTTTTACGGGTGATATTTATGGATTTAGTATTGAAGTTATAGAGTTAGTGCTTTTAAATTGTGTGATTTTAGGCTGGATATGAAAATAACGCTTGTAAGACATACAGAAGTGGATGAAGCTTATCACAAAAAGTATAACGGACATATAGATATAGGGCTCTCAAAAAGAGGTCAAACGCAGTCACAAGAGTTGGCTCGTTATTTTAAAGATGAAGTGTTTGATTTGGTCTACTGTTCTGACTTGAAACGGGCAAAAGAGACACTTGCTGCGTTTAGACAGGCAAAAGATGCCATTTATACAAAAGAGTTGCGCGAAAAATCATGGGGAAAACATGAGGGGCTCAGTTTTGATGAGATAATTGCACAAAATGAGATATGTTATGAGGATTTTGAGCAGTGGATAGAGGCTCTCGATGGCGAGCCTTACCCAGAGTATATCACAAGAGTAAAAGAGTTCTTTTTGGAGTTTTTGCCCGAGCAAAATGCACAGAATGTTCTCGTTGTAACTCACGCGGGCGTTATGCGGGTGCTGATGGCAGTCGTTGAGAAGTTATCACTCCAAGATGCTTTTAGTATAGATGTCCCGTACTCCTCTTTTGTTGTTTTTGATACAAATTCAAAAACTTTTAGCACTATTAAATGTAAGCTTGGCTAAAATACCACTCTTCAAACAAAGGACAGCTGGCCGAGTGGTCGAAGGCGCTCGCCTGGAACGCGGGTGTAGGGCAACCTACCGTGGGTTCGAATCCCACGCTGTCCACCACCTATTCATTACCCATAATATAAAAATTTAAATCTTTTCATAAAATAGTATATGATGATGCTATAGTTAATAATAAGTAAGAATATTTCTAAGTGGATAGGCAAGAGTTTATATAAGTTTATATTGATTTTTTGATATGATAGTATAAAAGGAATATTTTAAAAAATGAAAAATATTAATATGTTTAATGTCGAGAATTTTTTAGCTTTAATGGATGGAAAGCAAAATATTTTTAACGATATTAAGTGGATTGAGCCTATTTATATTGCAATGATTCGTGCATATCAAAATGACAATCAAATTGATATTTTTACAGATAATGATTATTTGAGGCAGATGATACAAAATGATTATAAAGAAAATAAAACTTATACTCCAATTGAAAAAATTTTAACAAGAATGGGACTTGAGAAAATTTCTACGCATTTAACATCTATAATGTTGAAAAATTTTCAAAATTTATCTTCTGAAGACCAAAAAGATTTAAAGCATTATTTACAATATTTATTTTTAGAATTAATGAACAATGTTGCTGATCATTCTCATTCAGTAGTTGGTGGGTATGTGATGGCTCAGTATTATCCTAGAAATAAAAAAGTGCAGTTTGTAGTTGCTGATAGAGGAGTTGCTTTTCTTGAGAATATGAAATTGACTTTTTCAGATGTACAAAATGAAGAAGAAGCAATTTTTAAGGCATTGAAAAAAGGTATTACTTCAACTAAGCAAAAGATGTATGGTCAAGAGAAAAATGCAGGATATGGACTCTATGCTATGTTTGAAATATTAAAAATGACAGATGGTCATTTTGTTATTATTTCAAATGATACTTTAGTCCGATATGCTCATGGTGAATTTACTATTAAAAAGCTAGAACAAGAATGGAAAGGCGTAGTTGTTTCATTTGAGTTTTTTGAAGCTAATATAAATTATAATATGGATGATTTTAAAAGAAACTACTTATGGGGAAATATAGATAAAGATGAAGATGAAGATTACTTTTAAGCAATCTTCTCTTTAGAGTATTTTATTACAAAGTTGATAGTATCACGGATACCTTGTGTTTCATTCACAAGTCTTACTCGACCGCGTATATATTCTATACCAAAAGAACGGATGAAGATGCCAAAAAATTCATCAATAAAAGATTGAGTAACTTGTTCAACACCATTAAAATCTAATGTAATATTAGCATTTTCTTTTTCTAACTCTTTTCTCATCTTTTTTCTGATAATTTCTCCAGCCCCTCTTGAACCAATAAATTCAAAACCACCAGTTTCATGTTTTATGTTAATAACCATTGATTTCAGGACCTCCTTTTTGGAAAGTTGTATATGGAAGTATAACCAAATATGCGCAAATAGTATAGAAAAATGGTTTTCAATGAGAAAACTTTGGGTAGTTGTTTTTAATTTATTTAAAGCTTTTTATATGTTTATTTAATATAATAGTATATGCAAATACTCAAAAAGTATCAACAAGAGCTTCTTTGGAGCTTTATCCTCCTTATGATTTTTACAGTCGCCGGTTTAAGCTATCATCGTATGTTGAGCGAGGAGAGGACTACTACTTTTATAGAAGATAGACTTCAAGAAAACACAATATTGTTGAACACTGTAGTCCATAGTTTGAACAAGCGGGCCGATACAATATTTGATATAAAGATTAATCAACCTGATATTTTAAAACTATTAAGTGTGCTAAGTGAGCCGAACCAGGCGGATAAGAAACGAAAAGAGCTCTATAAACTGCTTAAGCCGACCTACGAACTTCTCAAGCAAAACGGTATCAGACAGCTGCATTTTCATCTGCCCGGAGGTGTTAGCTTTTTACGCTTTCACAAACCTGAAAAATATGGTGACAGATTGGCAGAGGTAAGATACTCCATCGACCTTGTCAATAAGAGTAAAAAAGTTGTTCGAGGTTTTGAAGAGGGGAGGGTGTTTAATGGTTTTCGTAATGTATATCCTCTTTTTTATAAAGAAAAATTTATAGCAACTGTCGAGATCTCTTACTCTATTCGTGCAATTGCTCAAACCCTTTCATATGAAGATAAAGCATTTTACGGATTGTTAATTCAAAAAAACATAGTAGATACAAAAGTATGGCAGGAGAATCGCCAATATTATCTTTTGGCACACCTAGATAGTAGATATCTCTGGGATAAAAAAGCTTTTGACACTCTTTATAACCATTCAAATGAAATTAAAAAGCTGAGAAAAATTGAGAGCAGGCTTCATGCTCAAACGATGGATGAACTTATCAAAAAGCCAAAAGACTTTCTTTTACCATTTGAGTATCAAAATAAGAGTTTTATCGCAATTTTTCATACACTTCATAATGTTGCAGGTCAAAGAGTCGGATACATTGTCTCATTTCATGAGAGCAAATTTTTCAGACAAACATACAGACACGAACTTAGCAATGATATTATCACTTTTCTTGTCGGTCTGCTTTTAGCGATTCTTTTTTTCCTTTTTTTGAAAAAAGAGAAAGAGAGCAAGGAGATGCTCAAGAAAAAATCAAATTATGATCCGCTTACAAATCTACTGAACCGTCGAGGTTTTGAGACAGCACACGCGGTACTCTATAAAACATTAAGACGTAAAAAAGGCAGTTTTAGTCTTCTGTTTATTGATATAGATAATTTTAAAACAGTAAACGACAGATATGGGCATGATGTGGGAGATTTGGCACTTAAACACCTCGCAAAAATTTTAAAAAGATGTTTAAGAGAATCAGATGTGGTAGCACGTTGGGGTGGTGAAGAGTTCATTATTTTACTAAACGAAACGAACAGAGCAGCAGCCAGCGAGATTGCAGAAAAATTACGCCTGAGTGTTCAAAGAAGCCGTCATAAAAATCTGCCTAGCTTTACGATTAGCATTGGGATGGTGCACGAAAATATAGATATGCCTTTTGAAACACTGCTTAAAGCAGCAGACCAAGCACTCTATGAAGCAAAAGCGAGTGGCCGTAACAGAGTGGTTATTTATGAAGGCAGCTGCGAAAAAGAAGAGTCTTAGAAGTTATACTTCAGTGTGTAAATCATTGACACAGGAGGGTTTTCCCTGCAGACAGAAATCCTAGAAAATTGTTTGAGTGGAATTTTAGCATAGAAGCAGGAAGTTTAAATTGTAGTTATGTTAAAATTTCAACATGGTAAACAGATTTTGTAGAAAATATCTTAGCATTATTTTTATAGTTGCAACGCTGATGGGTGTCTTACATCACCATGATGACCTAAAGCAGCACAGTGACTGTCAGATATGTACAGTGCAGTCGAGTATTGCAAACGCAGATACACCTGTTGATATTGTTTACTTTACGAAGCTTGATATATTTACAGAATCTATCGTCACGGCACTGATAAATCTTCATACACAAGCGCAAAGAAACTCTCTAAACGCAAGGGCTCCTCCCTCTTTCTCCTAAAAACTAATCATTTAAAAACTATATTTATAATTGGAGAAATAGACCATGAAAAAAACTGTATGTTTATCTCTATTGGCATGTGTATCTTTAATGGCTGATGCCCAGATAGATGCTATGCAAGAAGAGCTGCAAAAACAAAAAGAGGCAACACAAAAACTTGAGGCGAAGCTTGATGCACTCACTGCACAACAAAACAATGCTTCTGTAAATACAAGCGCAAGCTTTTCACAAAATGCGTATCTTCCCGATATCGCACTTATTTTAAATATGTCAGCTGTGAGCCGAGATATAAAGAACAGCGAGTATGAAAACAATACAAGCATCCCCGGATTTGTACCAGAAGGCGGAATGCATTTGCCGTTTAATAAAAACAGAGGCTTTAATCTTAATTATGCCGAAGTTGCTATGCACTCAGTGGTTGACCCCTATTTTGAGGCATTTGCAATGTTTCATCTGCATCCAGAGGCATTTGAGATAGGTGAAGCATATGTGCAAACAACATCACTGTCTTACTCTATACGCATAAAAGCAGGAAAATTTAAGAGCAATTTTGGTCGCATCAATGCAAAACACCAACACTCCTGGCATTTTGATTCACAGCCTATCATCTACAAAGCCCTTTTTGGTCCTGATGGTATCAGTGATCCCGGAGTACAGGCTCAATGGATAGCACCGAGCGAGACCTACCTGATGTTTGGAGCTGAAGCGCTGCAGGGGAATAACGGAAGAAGCTTTGGCGATACAGAACAGAACAACCTCTATGTTGGGTATCTCAAAACCAGTGTAGATATTGGCGAAGATTTGTCTCTTTTGGGTGGTGTGAGTTTTGCACATGGCAAAAATACAACCGCAAACGCAACGGATGTTTATGGCGTGGATTTTACCCTGCGTGAGCAAATTGGCAGTTACTCTTCACTTATATGGCAGAGTGAATATTTGCAGAGAAACAAAGATTTGGGCGCATCAACCGATAAGCAGGCAGGGCTCTACAGTGAAGTCATTTATCAATATAACAATAACTACTCCGCAGGCTTTCGTTATGATGCTATAACAAAAAATGAGACAGACTTATCGGCCTACAATGGTATAGATACAGGTAAGCTGCAGAGATATACGGCAATGTTTGAGTACAAACCCTTCCCTATGTCACGTCTGAGATTCTCTTATACTAATGACAGAACGAAAGTGATAGCGGGTGAGCGAAAAGGTATTAATGAGGTGATGTTGAGTTTGAACATTGCAGCAGGTGCGCACGGTGCGCATGATTATTAGGAGAGAGATATGAAAAAGATACTATTACTAACAGTTTTACTAACATCATTGGCATTTGCAAAGATAAATATAGATACGACATACACAACACTTGGTGCAGTTGCTAAAAAGATAGGTGGCGATGCAGTAAAAGTCACTGTCTTGGGAAGTGCGAAATATGACCCGCATTTTATTACACCAAAACCATCCCTGCTTGCAAAACTGCGTCGTGCAGATTTGCTTATCATCAACGGTGGAGGCTTAGAGCTTGGATGGTTGCCGCCACTGCTTAGAAATGCCAATAATGCAAAGATCCGTAACGGGGCAAAAGGATTTTTGGATATGTCACACTATGTAAAGATGATAGATGTACCAAGCTCTGTCTCTCGTGCTTTTGGAGATGTACATGCACAGGGCAATCCTCACTACTCAACCGACCCGCACGTCATACCTGTTATGGCAAAGGCGATAGCACAAAAGCTCATAGCAATAGACCCATCACATGAAGCACTCTACACAAACAACTATGATGTTTTTATCAGAGAGTGGCAGGAGTATCTAAAAAAATATGATGCAAAGATGCAGCAGTGTAAGACGAAAAAAGTCGTGCAGTACCATGAGCTTTTTAACTATTTTCTAAAACGCTATAATATTAAAAGCTATGGCAACATCGAACCGCTTCCGGGGATTGCGCCAAGTTCGAGACATACTATGGAGCTCATTAAAATCATCAAAGAAAATGGTGTAAAAACTATCTTACAGGATGTTTACCATGAGAAAAAGACGGCGACGTTTATAGCACGTAAAACAGAAGCGCGCGTTGCTGTTATTCCACACGATATGGGAGCACAGGGAAGTAAAACACTCCAAGAATTCTACAATAAAATAGCAACAGCTCTATGTCGATAATAGAACTCTTATGGCCTGCGTTTGTACTCGCCATCGCGCTTGTATTTATCCACTCTGTCTTTGGTCTTGAGATTATCAGGCGGGGGGTGATTTTTACCGATCTTGCCATCGGTCAGATTGCAGCTATGGGAATGGCGCTGAGTGTTGCGTTTATGGATGGAGACTACCAAACTCCTATGACCTTTGTTTTTGCGTTTGGTGCTGCGTTTATCATCACCTGGGCAACAAAAAGAGTGGAGAAGATAGAGGCCTTCATCGGACTTTTGTACGCGCTTGGTATCTCTGCCATTATGCTTATCTTGGCACAAAGTGCAGAGGGAACGGAACTCTTTTCCAAGCTGAGTGCTGCAGATATTTTGTTTACATCCCAAGAGGAACTTTACAGGAGTTTGGTACTTTACGGGGTTGTTACTCTTGTTATGTTTGTACTCTATCCACGACTCGAGGGAATTAAAAAAGAGTTTTTATTTTTTAGTATGTTAGCCGTAACTGTTACATCATCAGTACAGTCGGCTGGTGTTTTGGTGGTCTTTGCGCTTCTTATCGCTCCATCGTATGCAGGATTGGTACAAAAGAGAATAAACCCATTTCTCTTTGCCACGCTCTTTGGCTCTTTTGGAGTTCTTTTTGCACTTATAGCTTCTTATTATCTTGATTTGCCGACAGGTTATGCTATTATCTTTGTAACGGTACTTGCTTCACTGAGTGTTGTTGTTTTTTCAAGTATAATAGAGATAAAAAAATAGAAGAGTATATGAAAAGTAAAATTTTAGTGGCTTTGCAGTTCTTTTTCATCTTTTTGATGATACTGCCCATAGGAAGTCAGACGCACTACCCGCTAACAGGTTCGTTTATCTTGCTTTTGGGCATCACTATCGGGCTTTTGGCGATTCAAACACATAAGAGAGGGAACTTCAACATCCGTCCCGATATAAAAGAGAACTGTGAACTTGTCACCAATGGAATTTATGCCTATGTGCGTCATCCTATGTATCTCTCCGTGCTTTTGAGTATGTTTGGTGTTGCGGTCATCTACTTTAGCTACTATGAGTTTGCACTTTATCTTCTGCTTGTAGCGACGCTGCTTAGAAAACTTTTTTATGAAGAGAGCCTATGGAAGTGTCACAGCCCCGCCTATCTGGAGTATATGGCAAAAACAAAAAGGCTTATCCCTTTTATTTTTTAAATAAGATATAATATTAAAAAATAAAAAGGTCTTTTGTGAAACTAGTTGGCTACTTTTTTATAATCCTCTTTTTGTCTGCCTGCAGTGCACCGCATCTTCCCCCTGTGAAGGTTGCAAAAACAACACAAAAGATAAGCTATCTTAAAGATGTCAAACCTATTCTTGAGAAAAGGTGTGTAGTGTGTCACTCCTGTTACAACTCCCCGTGTCAGGCAAAGTTCAGCTCATTTGAGGGGATTGACAGAGGAGCAAGCAAGATAGCCGTTTATGATGCTACACGGCTTAAAGCCATAAATCCTACACGACTTTTTGTAGATGCAAATACTACGCAGCAGTGGCGAGAGAAGGGATTTTTCACTCTTACTCATGCAGATGAGTCAAATGCAACGGCAAATGACTCTATTATGATGCATCTGCTGCATGATAAGAAAATACATCCCGAACTTGTAGGTGAGTATGACCCTGAGCACGATACACTGAGCTGTCCCAGAGATAAAGAAGAACTTGAAGAGTATCTTGATGAGAAACCCTATCACGGTATGCCTTATGGCTTTCCTGCATTAAAGGACAAAGAGTACACTACGCTCTCACAGTGGCTGCTTCAGGGGGCACGAGGAACAAGTGAAAAAGAGCAAAAAGTGCTTAGCACGCCATCTCTAAACGCAGCCAAAGAGATACAAAGGTTTGAGGATTTTTTCAATCAAAAAGATGCAAAACATCAGGTTACGGCCCGCTATCTCTATGAGCATCTCTACCTTGCACATATCTATTTTCCCTCAGCAAAAGGAGAGTACTTTGAAGTGATACGCTCAACTACTCCTGCTCCACAAAAACCGCAAATCATAGCGACAACACGGGTATTTGATGCTCCAAACGCAGCGAAGTTTTACTATCGTTTGCGAAAACTCCATGCAACGATTGTGCATAAAACGCATATGACATTTAAGTTTGATACTGCTGTTTTGGCAAGATTTGAGGAGCTTTTTATCAAACCCGAGTGGGATGAGAAACCACATGTGCTGAACTATGATGCAAATGTAAGTACAAATCCTATCTTGGAGTTTGCTCAGATTCCGGTACGTTCCCGTTATCAGTTTTTGCTGGACAATTCACACTATATCATTATGAACTTTATCCGTGGACCTGTCTGTAGGGGACAGATTGCACTCAATGTGATTCATGACCATTTTTGGGTGATGTTTAAAGATCCTGAGTATGACATAGGCGTACGGAATCCACAGTTTTTAAAAGATGAGGCAGAGAATTTAACACTGCCTATTGAGAATGTGAATAATCCTGTTTTGAATCTATTTAGTGATGATTACAGAAAGAAGTATGCACAATACTACAAAGATAAACGCAGAGTAATGCAGGAGGAGTTTCCAAATGGAGTGGATTATAATTCCATCTGGAAAGGGAACAAAGCAGAAGATGCGCCACTGCTGACAATCTACCGCCATTTTGACAGTGCTTCTGTAAGTAAGGGGGTTTTAGGAGCAGAGCCGCGAACGATGTGGGTGATTGACTATGCACAGTTTGAAAGAATCTACTACGCATTGGTAGCGGGATATGATGTCTTTGGCAATCTTTCCCATCAGGCAAATATCAGAAGATATATGGACTATTTGAGGCTTGAGGGGGAGTTGAACTTTCTGGACTATATGCCAAAGGAACAGCGTCTAAAGATGCTTGCTTCATGGTACATCGCAGATGACTCTTTTAAGAGTAAAGATAGAACTCTTATAGAAAATATCGATGATGTTATCGAGTATAAAACCATCTATCCAAAAAATGAGTTTATTGAACATGTTGTAAAGCAGGATATTTTAAAAGAGACAAATATAGGCTTTGATACACTTAACTACAAAAGAGCCTGTGCAGCTCCTGAGAGGATGCCAAAACTCTTTAAAACCTTTCATGATTATATGCAGGCGATACACTCTATAACACGTGCAGGAAATAATTTTGTACGTTTTGTAACAGACAATAAAGCGAACCTTATTTTTGTCCGAGTCACTATGCCTGATGGAACTTTCAAGGTGCGGTATCTCGTGATTAACAGATGGCATGACAATGTTAACTCGATGTTCTTTGAAGAGGATACTTTAGATCCGCAAAAAGATACTATGGATATTTTGGATAAGAGCATAGGCTCCTATCCAAATGCTTTTGCGCTTATCAGGTTTGAGGATTTGGCTGCCTTTTTGGAGTTGATGAAAAACTATAACGGGAGTATAGAGGATGATGAAAAACTCAAACATTATTTCATAAGTCGCTCAGACGAGAGATTTTGGAGCAGTTATGACTGGTTTCAAAACTACTACAACAAAAAAGAGCCGCTTAAGTCCGGTCTATATGACTTAAACAGATATTCAAGCAAAGTATGGAGCAGATAGTGGATATACTCGTTTTATTAAAATCAATAGCAGGGCTCTCTGTCGTTTTAGGTATATTGCTCTTTGTTTTTCTCTATTCACCGGGTGAGAAGAAAAAGAGTAAACAGCAGAAAAAGAAGAAGAGCTATACAAGTCCGACACCGCCAAAAGTCAAGAGCGACTGGGATGCTCTTATAAAAGTTATACGGGATAAGAAATCAACTGCACAAGAGCTTGGTGAAGCGCTTGATTTGATACTAAAGTATCATGGCGTGATTCCAAAAAAGCTGGGTATCAGAGTCAATCCTGAGTTTGACAGGTATTCAGAGGTGCTACTGCGTTTATGCAGACATCCAAACACAAATAAAGAGTTGATAATAAATTTTGATAAAGAGTTAGAGCGAAAAAATCCAGAATATATCAAAGAGATAAACGATTCGCTCACCAAGGGGTTAAACTCCAGAGGAGTTTAAGTTTTTATTTGTTTTTTGCAGTCTCTTCTTTTACCGCTTGAAGCAGTTCTTCAAAGCCTTTTTCACTTGAGTATTCTACTTTTTCAAGGGTACTTAGTGCTGCGTTTAGGTCACCTTTTCTTGCTTCGCTCATAGCCTGTTTAAGCCCTTGATGCACAATTGTATGATGTTTTGTTATGCTAGGAATATGTGAATTTCCTTTGAGCAGCGTCGATGAGACTTGAGAGAACCATCTTCCAAATCTACAGCTGTTCTCATCTGCGATACTTGCCTCTTCTTTGTTGATAATAGCTTTATAGGTGATGATTTTTAGGACAATATGGTCAATTTTACCGTTACTTACATTAAACTCATTCGTGAGGTTCGCCGTTTTGTTTTTAATCTCTTCAGAGTTGGATACAACTTTGCTGATATTTTCGCTAAAGACATCAAGAATTTCCATAACCTTGGATGTCTCATCCATAAAGGTAGTACTGATTTCCATCATAGAGTTGGAGTTTTGTTTGAGACCGTTGATATTTATCTCTACCTCTTGGGTTGCTTTTTGCGTACGTTCTGCAAGTTTTCTTACTTCATCGGCAACCACGGCAAAACCGCGTCCATGTTCACCTGCACGTGCTGCTTCTATGGCTGCGTTTAGAGCAAGAAGGTTTGTCTGGTCTGAGATATCTTTGATGAGGTTGATAATTTCAGCGATAGACATTACACTGTCATTGAGTGAGTTTGAATCATCGCCTAGAGTATTTGCATGTTCTTGGATATTTTCAATCGTGGAAGAGATCTCTTGTGTCTGAGTGCTGACATTTTTCATTCTTGTATTTGTTTTTGTATTGAGCTCATTTATCTCTTCAAGCTGTTCAAGGTTATCCTCTATGGTCTCTTGGAGAAACTGGGTACCACTGCTGTAACTTTTGATGATAATATTTTCAAGTTTGTCATCTTGCGTCTCTTTTTGTGCTTGTTGTGGCGGTGTCGATTGGAGTTGATGAATCTGGTTTCTCAGAGAAGCATTTTCCTCCTCCAGGCTTTGTATTCGTTCCTTGTAGGCTTTTTCTAACTTTTCTATTTTCGCACTGCATCCAAACATTGCTTCATCCCCTATATAAATTTTGTCTATTTTAGCACATAAAATCTAAATTGACTCTACAATTGCTCCCTGAAGTTTATAAATGTTATATCTTCTTAACATTTCTGTCTCTTCTTGTGTTTGTACTCCTGTCGCTATGATTTGGATATCAAGTGAGTTGGTGATTACCTGCAGGTTGTTGATGGCATCTTGTGACTGGTCAAGCAAAAAGTGTGCATCTGCTTTTATAAATTTTGGATTGATATCTTTGAGATAAGAAAAGTCGTTTGCACTTGCGGTATAGGAGTGTATGCCAAGTCTAAATCCATACTTTTTAAAGAGGTCTGCATAGCCTAAAACCGTAGCCGTTTTATGTGATGCAAAACTGTCTGCCACTTCAAAGCAGAGGTGTGCACTGTTGTTTTTTTTCTGGTTTTCAAACAGCAGAGCAAGTTTGTCAAAATTATCTTCATCTTCTAAAAACTCTTTTGGCAGTTTGATTGCGTAGTTTATATGTTGCAGTTTAGAGTGGTAGTTTATAAAGAGCAATTTGAGTACACTGAGATAGAGTTCGCTTGTCATTCCCAGAGTAATTGCCGGAGCGATAAAGGAGTTGTAGCTGTAGTTTTGTGACTCGTCTGTAAAAATTTCAAATGAGACGACTTTATGCAGAAGCTGTTTTGTTTGGATATCTTTTACAGGCATAAAATTGAATTTAAAGTTTTCCTCTTTTATGCTCTGCTCAAACAGCTCTCTCCACTGTGTTTTTGTAAGAGATGTCTCTTCGTTTGTATCATCATAGAGATAGATATTGTTGTTTTCATCATTTTTGGCATGAAGCAGGGCTGTATCGACTCTTGTAAGCAGGTCGCCAACAGAGATATTTGCTTTGTATCTGTATATACCTATGTTGAGAGTCGCATAGCTTTGAGGGATGTTGTACTCTTCTAAAAGTTGTGTGAACTTTTGGAGTATGTTTTGGGCTATATGCTGTGCCTCTTCTTTTTTGGTGTTTGGAAGTACAATGATAAATTCCGTACCGTTTACCCTTGCCGTAATGGCATCATCATCTATAAGTGTCGTATTTTTGAGTATGCTTCCCAGGGCGAAGAAGAGAGCATCCGCTTTTTGCCTGCCGAGTATCTGGTTAATCTGCTCTGCACCCTCAAGTGCAAGCAGCATAATGCTTCCACCCTCTGTTTTTCCTTCAAGTGCTATAAGTTCAGGAAGTTTTATTATGAGATATCTGCGGTTAAAGAGTTTTGTCACAGGATCGTTATATTGAAGCTCTTTATTGCGTTTGACCGCTTCGGTTGCCTGTTTGAAAATCTCTTTTACTCTGCGTACCATCGAGTTCATGGCATTGGAGACCTCTTTGAACTCTGTAGTATACGGCTCTTGCGTTTCAATGATAAACTCATTGTTTAAAATCGCTTCTGCCTGGTGTTTTACTTTTTTAAGTGGTTTGAGAATAAAGTGCAGCATGACAGCCAGCAGGATTAAAGAGATGAGTGAAACCACGCCAAAAAGATAGATAAGATTGATAAAGATTTTATAGAGTGCTTTGTATGTGAGGGTAACATCACCAAGAACAGTCAGCTTTCCTATGCTCATCCAGTTGTGTGTCACCTCTGTGGTTATGGGCTCTACTTTGATATCAGAAAGATTTATGAACCATTGGGGTACACCCTCTATGGGTTCGTTGTCGACTTGTTTGTAGGAGTAGGTATCGGTTGTAAATTCGATAAGTTTGTAGTAGCCGCTGTCAAACGCAGAGTCGATGATGCTTTTGACAATTGCCGGTGTTTTATCTTCGGGAGTTGCTGCATCGTTAGGTGTTGCGTTTAAGATACTTTTCATTACAACCGCTTTGTTTGCATTGTTTGCAAGTGTGGTGCTGAGTGAAGAGATGTTGTTCACAGTCATCTGATAGAGACTCTCTATCATATCTTTTTTTGCAGTTTGATAGTTCTGAACCATCACAGCAGCCAAAATAGTCAGTATCAATAAAGAGACAGCAAGTGCCATCTGTTTAAACAGTGTCATAAACGAACCTATATAATAAAATTTAGAG
>Ga0256837_1001579_pt1 | contig 15430 bp, 18 predicted proteins | sample 4562384metaG_FD_185976 | JGI IMG/M metagenome (GOLD analysis project Ga0256837, IMG submission 185976) | Hydrothermal vent microbial communities from Guaymas Basin, Mexico - 4561-384 | ecosystem: Environmental > Aquatic > Marine > Hydrothermal vents | place: Mexico: Guaymas Basin | collected... | reverse complement strand
CCAAAAAGAATTAAAGATATAGCAATTGCTCCAACTATTAAGTATCTCCAAGCTTCAATATCTGCTTCTTTTGAGATTTTTACTTTTATCATATATACGGTTGATAAAGTTGCAAATTCAAGTCCTACCCAGTAAAGTCCCATATTGTTTGAAAGGATTGAGATAATTATTCCTATCCAAAATATAGCAAAAAATCTGTAAAATCGTTTTATTGATTTTTCATCAAGTTTGATTCTCTTAGGTAATGAAATCATCGAAACAAAAATTGCTACTGCAACAATTGAAGAGACTGCCAAAACAAAACTTCCAAGTTTATCAACATAAAAATAGTTTTTCGTAAAAGGGTGAGTTGTTACATAAAGGACACCAAAAAATATAGTTGAAGAGATTATTGCCATTAAGGTTCTGTTTATTTTAAAATAGCTGAGTATAAAAATTAAAATTGGGGGTATAAAAAGAAATTCCATCTATTCTCCTTGATATTTAAGAAGTAAGTTTAGGATTAAAATAAACATCATTAAATCAAAAAATATGCCAAGTTCAATTAAAAAAGGCATTCCATCTGTTGAGACTGTTCCTAGTAAAAACAAGGCATTTTCTATAAATAAAAATCCTATTATTTTTGCTATCATTTTTTTGTGTTCCATTATCAATAAAAGGGCTAAAAATAGTGAGCTAATAGAGATTGCTACGTAATTTGGATGTGTTTGAAAAGTTTTTAATACAGGAGTGATGAGGTAATAGGTAAATACCAAAATTATGGGAGTAAGCAGTGTTAAATACTGAATTTTTATAGTAGGAGTAATATCCCTTGGGAGTTTAAATTTAAAAGTTATTTTTTTAAGGACAATTGGAATAATTAAAAATTTAATAATTATTGTGATAACTCCCATAATAACAAGTTCGTTTAAATTGTAAATACTTCCTAGAATAATTCCAATTAGTCCTAAAATTAACGAATTAATTCCATACCAAAAATAGAGTCTAAAAAGACGATTTGTAAAAAGAGCGGTTATTAAAGAAGCTATAAAAAAACCTATTAAAACATTTACCATTTTATTCTCCTACTACATAATAAACAAATAGTGATAAAAATCCAAAAATTATCGCAATTCCAAGAAGGTTTGGCACTTTAAAGAGTCTGAGTTTTGCTGTGTTTACTTCAATTAAAGCTACTGCAACTGATACTAAAATAAGTTTAAGAATAAAAACTATAATAGCCAAACACCAGCATAAATTCACTCCAAATGGTAAAAACAAACTCACAAAAAGTGTTGCAAAAATTGTAAATTTTAATGCACTTGCCATTTCTATTAAAGCTAAATCCACTCCACTTGATTCAAGTATCATTGCTTCGTGAACCATTGTAAGTTCAAGGTGGGTTTCTGGATTATCCACTGGTATTCTTCCGTTTTCCGCAATTAAGACAATAAAAAAACTTATTGCCGCTAAAACAAAACTTGCAGCGTGGTTTATGTCAAAATGATTATTAAGGTTTAAAACCGCTTTACTAATTCCTATACTTTGTCCAATAAGTGAAATACTAAAAATTGTTAAAATCATTGCAGGTTCTACAAGTGCTGAAATGAACGCTTCACGGCTGCTTCCTATTCCTCCAAAGGCACTTGCAGAGTCTAGTCCTAAAAGCATTAAGAAAAACGTTGAAAGAGATAAAAGTCCGGTAATTGTAAAAGCGTCAATAAAAGAGATATAAAAACTTTCTTTAAAGATTGGAGGCATTAAAAAAACAACCACAATAATTGGAGATAAAATCATAAAAGGAGCAATTTTGCTTATTTGGCTTGATTCTTTTGCATAAATGACCTCTTTTTGTAAAAGTTTCATAAAATCAATATAGGGCTGAAATGGACTAACCGGTTTTTTAAAGAGCAAAAACATCTTTATTGATTTTATAAGCCCAAGTAAAAAGGGAGCTATTAAAAATATAAGAGATATTGTCAAAATATAATTTATCATTTTTTCTCTCCAAAAATGAATTTATAAAAAATTGCCATTACAATTATTTCAAGCAGTACATTCCCCCAATTAATCTCTTTATAAAAGACTCTAAAACTAAACAGAGTAAATATTAAAAGCATAAAAATAAGACTTGAATATCTGTTTCTTTCAAAATGAGAGAGTTTATAAACGTAATAACTTAAATAATTAAGTCCTTTTACCACATTGTCGTATAAGCTTTTTTCAAAAAGAGGTTTTATATGCACCTCATAAAGAGAAGATGAAAATTTTGTTTTATGACCTGCTAAGGTTTGAGTGTGAGTGTGGATTTGCGGACGGTATAGCCACTCAAAAAATCTTCTAATAGGTCCGGCAAAACCGGTTGCAGAATACTGGCTTTTAGGAGTAGTATTGTATCCGCATGCCCATGTGTGATAGATTCTGATTTTCGGATTTAGATATTTGTAAAATACGTATATCGCAGATACGACAATAATTAGTCCGGCTAAAATTAAAATCGGTGCAACGGCTCCGTTTGAATTGAGTGAATGCATAACCCAGATATTTTTAAAAAGTTTATTATAAATATCTGCAATTGGCATGGAATGGTTAATAATTTTTATAAAAAAAGGCATAAAAAGCATAAGTGAAATAACTACTCCTGCCATTAAAATCTGACCTGTAAGCATTAATTTGTTTACTTCTTTTGCGTGTTTTGCGTTTTCGCTTCTTGCAAGTCCTAAAAATGTAATACCAAATGCTTTTACAAAACAGGCAATTGCAAGCCCTCCGGTAAGGGCCAGGGCAAAAATTGCAAAAGGAAATGAGAGTTTTAGCACAAGATTATCAATACCGCTTGAACTAAGCATACTTTGAAATATCATCCACTCACTCAAAAACCCGTTTGTAGGAGGGAGAGCTGAGATTGAAATTGCGGCAATTAAAAACATAAAAGCGGTTATTGGCATAAGTTTTATTAGACCTCCGTAATTTTCTATATGTTTTGTGTGAGTGGCATATAAGACGCTTCCTGCACTCATAAAAAGTAAAGATTTAAAGCTCATATGGTTAAATGTATGATAAACAGCCGCAATAAAAGCAAATGCGCTAAGTTCAGGGAGTTTAAGATATGTAAAAATCATACCAACTCCTATACCTATTAAAATAATTCCAATATTTTCTATTGAATGGTTTGCAAGAAGCGCTTTTATGTCGTGGCTTGCTATTGCATATAACACTCCTACAAGAGCTGAAAGAGCTCCGAGTGCTAAAATAATAACTCCCCATTCAATCTGCCAGTTAGGAATAATAAAAAGAAATCTTAAAAACGCATATATTGCAACTTTTAACATAACCCCACTCATTAAAGCGGATACGGGAGATGGGGCTGCTGGGTGGGCGTATGGCAACCACACATGAAGTGGCACAACTCCGGCTTTACTTAAAAAGCCTATGGTTATGAGTAAAAAGAGCAAAGTAGGGTATTTAAAATTAACCGCTAATTCTTTTAAATTTTCAAAATTTGTAAATAAAGAATCTCCCCCAAGCATTAAAAAGAAAAGCAAAATAAATACAAATCCAAAATGAGTCATAAAAAAATAAAACCTTGCAGCTTTTATTGCCTCATCGGTCGGTTCGGTTAAAATAAGCTGCCAGCTTGTAAGACTCATAAGCTCCCAAAAAAATAAAAAAGGAAGTATCTCATTGGATAAAATGACACCTATCATTGAAAATATAAAGGTAAAATAATGGATTAAAAAGTGAGTTTTTCTTTTTATATGAGATAAATACCCCGCCATATAAAAAAGATTTGGAATAACTCCAAGTAAGATTAAAAACAAAAACAACAAAGAGAATGGATTTAAACTAAACATCAATTTAGCCTTTAAGTAAATTTTAAGGAAAGAAAAGCTGATGAAATTTTATCTCTTTTTCCTTATAAAATGCTTAAAAAAAAGTTAGTTTTTGATAAAATGTTACAAAAAGGAACAGATATGGATGTATGCAGGGTAATGAGGGAAGGTGAAATATTAAATGAAGGGCATATTGAATATCCTCTTTTTAATGCTGTGATTTATGGAAGCAGAGTTGAGTGTGCGAAATTTTCAAAAAGACTCAGCTGTGCTATAAAGCATTTGCCTGTGAGAGTTAAATTTTCTTTTGAATATGACACTCTAAAAGCAATAGAAAAAGGAATTGCAAAAGACCCTACATTAGTGCTTGATGGGAAAATTTTTATAGAAGGGCTTGTTCAGTCAGAAGAAATAACAAAAAAATTTGAAAAGCTTTTAAAATTATAAAAGCTGTTTGTAATTTTTATAAATGGGCTCATCAACATAAAGTCCATCAATAGTAAAAGGACCTTCTTCTTCAAACTTCTCAACTATCATTTTTGCAAATTCTTTATCTTCGTTAAAAATTTTATTGGCTATTTCGCATTGAGCCGGGGTTATGCATCCAACTCCTTGCATCCCTAAGTTTTTTTGAAGCAAGCACCACTTTTTAAATCCATCTAAATCTTTATATTGCTGATAGACAAAGCCAATTGGAGTAATTTCTAAGAATCTTGAAGTTAATGAAAAATCGCTTAAAATCTTATGGATTAAGGGATTTTCAAGGGATATTATAGAGTGAGGGAGTTTTAGCTCATTTAGTAAATCATAAATTCCTATATAAAAGGTTGTTAGTTTTGGATGTTTTAGGTTTTTGAGATTAAAAAAAGCCTCTTTTGTTTCAATTGATGCGTGAAGTTCCTTTTGAGTCAAAATGAAGGCATAGTCAATATCTGCTAAATATTTTACTTTTGGAATTCTAAACGCATTAAAATAAAATTCATCTAAAAACTCAATATCTTCAATTCCACCTTCATCAAGTGGATTAACTCTAACTACGATTTCTTTGTCAATCTTTTCAAGGTGACTTAAAAACACTCCTATCATCACCCTTGCAATCTCTTTTTTCTCTTTTGGCACTCCATCTTCTAAATTTAAAATTATAACATCCGCTGGCAGTTCGTCTATTTTATTAAGGTGTTTTACTTGGTGTCCGCTTACCATTAAAACAGAGCGTTTTTTTGTTTTTATAAGCGGAATTGGTTTTGGCTCTTTTATTAAAGAGAGGGCTTTTTTTATATCACCTTTTTTTACAATTTCTTCTAAAAAAGAAATATCTTTAAAAATCATTTGTTAACCTTTTTTAAGTAGTAAATTATTGCTTTAATTTCTGAGTCTGTTAGATAGTTATATTTTGGCATAATAATTATGTATTTAAGAGGGGAATTTTTATCTTTTTTTAAAATTTTTTTTATATTAAGTTGATGAAAGAGCGCTTTTTTAAAAAATTCAAATGATAAGTTTTTAAAAGGAGTAGTTTTTATTACGATATGTTTACCATTTTCTTTAAAAGAAGTTATGATTTTTCCTTCTCCTCTTTTTCCGTGACATTTTGCGCAGCTTATACCCCTTGGATTATTATAGAGCATTTTACCATATTCAAAGTTAGTAATAAACCACTCTTGGGCATTGCTTAGAGAAAAAAGTATAAAAAGAGTTAAAAATCTCAAATTAAGCCTTTTATGATAAAATTCTAAAATATTTTATCAAAAAGGATTTTGAATGACAATCTTGGATGGGAGAAAGTTATCGGCTAAGATTAAAAATGAGCTAAAAGATGAAGTTAAAATTTTAAATCAAAAAGGTATTACTCCAACTTTGGCGGTAATTTTGGTAGGAGAGGATGAAGCAAGTAAAACTTATGTTGGGATGAAGAAGAAAGCGTGTGAAGAGGTTGGGATTAAAAGCCTTGTTTATAAGCTTGATGAGAGTGTAAGTGAAAATGAACTTTTAGAACTTATTGATAAGATAAACAATGACTCTTCAATCCACGCTCTTTTAATTCAGCTGCCTCTTCCAAAACATATTGACACTTCAAAAGTTCTTCAAGCCGTAAATCCAAAAAAGGATGTTGATGGGTTTCATCCTTGTAATATGGGTAAACTTGTAGAGGGGCTTGATACTTTTGCACCTTGCACTCCTCTTGGGGTTATGGAGCTTTTTAGGGAGTATGGAATTGAAGTTTATGGAAAGGATGTTTGTGTTGTTGGGGCAAGTAATATTGTAGGAAAGCCTATGTGGGCTTTGCTTGTAAATGAGATGGCAACGGTTGATATTTGTCATATTGCAACCCGTGATTTGGCATCCCATACAAAAAGGGCTGATATTGTGATAGTTGGAGTTGGAAAGCCAAATTTAATTAGGGCTGATATGGTAAAAGATGGAGTGGTGGTTGTTGATATTGGAATTAATAAAGTTGATGGTAAGATTGTTGGGGATGTGGATTTTGAAAATGTTAGTAAAAAAGCATCCTACATTACCCCAGTCCCAGGAGGCGTTGGACCTATGACTATTGCTATGCTTTTAAAAAACACAATCAAGGCTGCTAAAAACTTTTTAGAAGAGACGAAATGAAAGAGAAGTTAAAAAAACTTTATCACTGGTCAAATAGTTGGAGTGGGACTATTGTAATTGTTTTACTTGTTATCTTCTTTTTAGCCCAAGCTTTTATTATTCCAAGTGGAAGTATGAAAAAGACTCTCCTTCCAGGGGATGCTTTGTTTGCAAAAAAGTTTGCATACGGGGTGCCAATTCCTCACATTCCTTGGATTGAGGTGCCGATTTTGCCAGATTTTAGAGGAGATGGGCATTTGATTGAGGGACCAAGACCAAAGGGAGGGGATATTGTGATTTTTAGGTATCCCCTTGATGTAAAAAAACACTTTGTAAAAAGATGCTTTGGAGCAAGCAAGGATGAGGTTATTTATGATGAGAATGGATTTTGGCTTTGGCATAAGAGTAATGAGTATATGAAAAGCCGTTATAAAGGGTTTAGGCAAAGGATTGTTGATGGTAAAATTTTTGTTTTAAACCCTTATATGAAAGAGCATAAAGGTATTAGTTATATTAATCAAAATATGACCTATTTTGCTTTAAAAGAGAGAGCAAATGAGCTTATAAAACTTTTAGACCTTGGGAATTTTACCGGTTTTATTCCTTATTCTAAGATAAAAACTTTGATTGATAATGTTATTACTACTCTTGCGATAAACGGAGAGAATGTAAAACCCTCTCAAATTGATATTGGGATGGGGGTTTATTTACAAAACGGGGTGATTAAATACTTTAAAATCCGTTTGCCAAAAGATTACTTTTTTATGGTAGGGGATAACAGGGATGAGAGCTTTGATAGCCGGTTTTGGGGACCAATTCCTTATAAACTTGTAGTTGGCAAGCCTTGGTTTATCTATATGAGCTGGGATAGTGATTTTACTATTCGTTGGAATAGGGTAGGGAAAACAATAGATGAGATTGAAGAGGAGCTAAGAGAGGGTAAAAAACCTTATATTACCGCTGGATGTGAGGAGTAGCATGGAAGCGTTGATTACTTATTCGGCTCTGATTTTAGCTTTTTTGATTGCGATTATAGGGCATGAGATTATGCACGGGGCTGTGGCTTATTATTATGGAGATGATACTGCAAAAAGAGAAGGGAGGCTTAGTATTAATCCAATTAAACACATTGACCCTTTTGGAAGTGTTGTTTTTCCGTTGGTTTTATATATCTCCCAAAAGCTTACAGGGGTGGCTGATCCGATAGTGTTTGGGTGGGCTAAGCCAGTGCCGGTGAATGTCTTAAAAGTTATTCAAAACGGTGGATATCTTGGGGCTGTTGCGGTTAGTATAGCCGGAGTTACTTATAATTTTTTGCTTGCTTTAATAGCTGCTACTTTTGTTAAATTTTTCTATCCTCCGACTGATTTGGTGAGCTTGTGGATGAGTGTCTTTTTATTTTATATGGTGGTTATAAATGTAATTTTGGGAGTCTTTAATCTAACCCCGCTTCCGCCTCTTGATGGTGCAAACGCTATTAAATATCTTGCTTTGCACTTTAAAATAGAAGGGGTTGTTAGGTTTTATAATAAGATTGAGCCTTATGGGATGATTATTTTGATGATAATCCTTTTTACCCCTTTATCAAACATAATCTTCACCCCAGCTCACATCTTAATTGCTCTTCTTCTTAGCTAAACCACTTTTTAACCTTCTCTATTGCTTCTTCTAAAAAGTTTTTGTGTTTTTTTACTTCCCCGGTAAAGCTTTGGTGGAGCTTTTCAAGAAGTTCTCTTTGTTCATCGGTTAATTTTTCCGGATATACAATATTTATAATTGCTATTAAATCCCCTTTTCTTCCAGTGTTTGGATTTGGCAGTCCTTCTCCTTTGAAGAGTATTCTTGTTTTATCTTTTGTGTGAGGTTTGATTTCAATCTCTTTTTCCCCATTTAGAGTTGGAATTTTTACTTTATCCCCTAAAATCGCACTGGTAAAAAATACTGGTACTTCTATAATTAAGTTTTCATTATATCTTTTAAAGATTTTTGAAGGTTTTACTTTAAACTGGATGTATAAATCCCCCCTTCCTTTTGTGTATTCGTTCCCTTTATTTGGGATTCTCATTCTCATTCCACTATCAACTCCGGCTGGAATGTCAACTTTGATTTTCTCTTTTTTTACAATAAAGCCTTTTCCTTTACACTCTTTGCATATCTTTTTAGGAATAAATCCTTTTCCTCCGCATTGAGGGCAGGTTTGTGCAAGCCTTATAAATCCGTTATCAATTATAATTTGTCCTCTTCCTTTGCATGTTTTACATACTACACTCTCCTCAGCTCCGCTTCCTTTACATTTTGGACAGATGGCATAATACTCAATCTCTATCTCTTTGCTAACTCCAAAAGCCGCCTCTTCAAATCCAAGTTCAACTTCTTTTAAAATATCAATATTATATGGAAGCTCCTCTTCAAATCCAAAAATCTCTTCAAAAAAGTCGCTAAAATCAAATCCGCGAATATTTCCATCAAGCCCCTCTTTTCCATATTTGTCATAAATTGCTCTTTTTTCATCATCCATTAACACCTGATAAGCTTCGTTTATTAGTTTAAACTTCTCTTCTGCTTCTTTATCGCCTTGGTTTTTATCTGGGTGGTATTTTTTTGCAAGTCTTCTGTAAGCCTTTTTTATCTCCTCTTTTGTAGCTGTGCGTGAGACCTCTAAAATTTCATAATAATCCATCTCCCCTCCTATTTTTTAGCGAAATTATATCAAATTTCTTTTAGCGTAATTCTATAAACTAAGTTTAATTTTCTAGTTTAAGTTTTAAACTTTGATAGTTTGGTTTGAGATGATATAATTTCAATAAAAAAGGATAGCTATGCCTATGACAATTACTGAAAAAATTTTTGCTGAGCATATCGGGCGTGAGGTGAAACCTGGTGAGATTATTATGTGTGATGTTGATATGACAATTGGAAATGATATTACAACTCCAATCTCAATTAAGGCATTTGAAGAGAGTGGGGCGAGAAAGCTTGCAAAACCGGATAACTTTGCGATTGTGCTTGACCATTTTATCCCTCCAAAAGATATAGCATCGGCAAACCAGGCAAAAATTAATAGAGAGTTTGCATACAAACACAACCTTAAAAACTTTTTTGATGAAAAAGATATGGGAATTGAACACAGACTCCTCCCGGAAAAAGGGCTTGTAATTCCTGGGGATGTGATTATTGGAGCTGATTCTCACACCTGTACGCACGGGGCGCTTGGAGCCTTTGCCACTGGGATGGGAAGTACTGATATTGCATTTAGTATGATTACTGGAAAAAGCTGGTTTAAAGTGCCAGAAAGCATAAAAGTTATATTTAGCGGCAAAAGAGGCGAACACGTTTATGGGAAAGATTTGATTTTAGAGCTTATAAGAAGGATAGGGGTTGATGGGGCGTTGTATAAGGCGCTTGAATTTGTAGGCGATACGATTGAGGAGCTCCCAATGGATGATAGGATGAGTTTGTGTAATATGGCAATTGAAGCGGGAGCAAAAAATGGGATTATAGCTTATGATAAGATAACAGAAGAGTTTTTAAATGAGGTTAAAAAATACAATCCTCTAAGAGCAAAGCCAAAAATCCACTACTCAGATGCGGATGCAAACTACTCCCAAGTAATTGAAATTGATGTAGATAACCTTGAACCGCTTGTGGCTTATCCATACCTTCCAAGCAACTCAAAGCCAGTTAGTGAGGCAGTAAAAGATGATATTGAGATTCACCAAGTCTATATTGGAAGCTGCACAAACGGAACATTAAGTGATTTAAGGACTGCGGCAAATATTTTAAAGGGCAAAAGAGTGCATAAGAGAGTAAGACTTATAGTAACTCCGGCAACTCAGAGAATTTACAAACAAGCAGAACACGAAGGGATTATTGATATTTTAATTGATGCCGGGGCGGTTGTGGCAAATCCAACGTGTGGGGCGTGTCTTGGAGGATATATGGGAATTTTGGGAGATGGAGAGAGATGTGTTGCAACTACTAACAGAAACTTCCGCGGAAGAATGGGAAGCAGAAGCAGTGAAGTTTATTTAAGTAATGCAGCAGTTGCTGCGGCAAGTGCGATTGCCGGTAAAATAGCAGACCCAAGAGAGCTTTAAGGCTCTTTTGTGTATGATTTGATTATTTTAGGAGCTGGGGCGAGCGGACTTTTTTTAAATAAACTTTTAAGCGGTAAAAATGTGCTTATTTTAGAGCATAATGAAAAGGCTGGAAAAAAAATAGAAGTTAGCGGCGGTGGAAAGTGTAATATCACCAATAAAATTCTCTCATACAAAAATTACTACCCATCAAACCCTCTTTTAAAAAGCTATTTTAAAAGGTTTGATAATAAATCTCTTTTAAAGTGGATAGAAAAAAATGGATTAAAGGTTAGGGAGTTAAAGCCACATCAATACTTTTTCTCTTCTTCAAAAGAGATTTTAAGGCTTCTTGGTGCAAAAAATATTATTTTTGGAGCTGAGGTTTTTGAGGTGGTAAAGAGGGAGGATTTTATTGTTAAAACTTCAAAAGGGGAGTTTAGGGCTAAAAATGTGGTGGTTGCACTTGGAGGGAAGAGTTTTAAAAAGCTTGGCGGAAGTGATAGGGGTTTAGAGATTGCAAAAGGTTTTGGGATAGGGTATAGGGAATTTAAACCAGCTCTTGTTGGGCTTAGCGTCCAAAGGAGTGAAGAGTGGTTTAAAAGGCTTAGCGGGGTTAGTGTTAGGGCAAGGGTTAGGGTTGATAGGAGAGAGTGGGTGGATAATATTCTTTTTTCACACAGAGGCATTACGGGTCCGGCTATTTTAAATGCTTCTTTATTTTGGGAGAGGGGATTTATTGAGATTGGGTTTTTAGATAATGTAAAAAAGTATCTTAAAAATCCAAACAAACAAATAATATCCCAGCTTCCTTTGCCAAGAAGGTTTATAAAAGAGTTTTTAAGTGTTGTTGGGGTTGAGGATAAAAAGGTTAAGTTTTTAAGTAAAGAGGATTTTAAAAAACTTAGGCTTTTGGAATCTTATAAGTTTGCACCGGCTGGGACTTTTGGATTTGAGAGGGCTGAGGTTAGTAAAGGTGGGGTTTTGCTTGATGAGCTTAGTAAATTTTGTGAGAGTAGTGTTAGGGGGCTTTATTTTATAGGGGAAGTTGTGGATGTAACAGGTGAGCTTGGAGGGTATAACTTTCAGTGGGCTTTTACTTCGGCTTTTTGTGCGTATGAGGGGCTAAGGAGTCTTATTTAAGAAGCTCCATTCTAACAGGTCCAAGTTTCATTGCGTTTATTACAACCCCTTTATCTTTAATCCACGCTCTCATTCCACCTTTTAAAACATAGACCTCATTAAATCCAAACCATTTTTTAAGGGTAGCCGCTGCAAGTAAGGCTCTATGCCCAGTTCTACAAACGATTATATACTTTTGATTTGGAGTGATTTTCTCTTTTTTAACTGCTGCGTATAACACCCCTCTTGGGATAAGTTTTGCTCCTGGGATGTGTCCGGCTAAAAATTCTGGCATCTCCCTTACATCAATTACCTTAACTCCCTCTTTTATCCATTTTTTTGCTGTTTTTACATCTATAAAGTGATTTTTTACTATTTTTAAAGCCGCTTCTTTTTGGGCTTTTATCCCTTCAAGTGGATTGTATGCAAAAAGTATTCCAACACTTAAAAGTCCGGCTAAGAGTAGTTTTTTCATATTTGCTCCTTTTTTGGATAATATTACAAAAAAAGAGTGCTTTTTAAGTGCAAAGGAGAGGTGATGATACCAGAGTGGGAGAGACAGGAATTTGTTCAGCTTGTATTTCCTCATAAAAACACTGATTGGGCGTGTTGTTTGAAAGAAGCTATAAAGACATTTAGCCAAATTGCTTATGCTATTGCTTCTTATGAGAAGGTTTTGATTTGCTATGAGGATGAAGAGACAATAGAGCATCTACGTCATAAAAATTTTATCTTCAAAAAAGTAAAAAACAATGATACATGGGCGAGGGATTTTGGGGCTTTGAGTGTTAGAGTGGGGGAAGAGGTTAGGCTTCTTGATTTTAAATTTAACGGATGGGGGCTTAAATTTGCGGCAAATTACGATAATTTGATTTCAAGAGAAATTTTTAATATCCATAAAAGTTACAATTTTGTTTTAGAAGGCGGGAGTATTGATTCAAACGGCAAAACCATCCTTACCACTTCAAAGTGTCTTTTAGAACCAAACAGAAATTATCCTATGAGTAAAGAGGAGATTGATGAATTTTTAAAAAGAGAACTTTTTGTTGATGATATTATCTGGTTAAATTACGGCTTTTTGGAAGGGGATGATACTGACTCTCACATTGATACTCTTGCAAGGTTTGTAAATAAAGATACGATAGTTTATTGCAAATGTGAAGATAAAAGCGATGTTCATTATGATGAACTTCAAAAGATGGAAGAGGAGCTTAAAAAGACACCTTTTAATCTTATACCTCTCCCTCTCCCAAGCCCAAAATTTTGGGATAACCATCGCCTGCCAGCCACTTATGCAAACTTTTTGATAATTAACGAAGCGGTTTTGCTGCCTGTTTATGAAGATAAGAGGGATAGGTATGTTTATGATATGTTTTGTGAGATTTTTCCAGATAGAGAGATTATTCCAATAAACGCAAACACTTTAATAAAACAACACGGCTCAATCCATTGCGTTACAAAGGAATATTTTGATGAAAATCTTATTAGCACCGAGTGAGAGAAAAAGCCTTGGGGGAGAGAGGGAGTTTTGTATAAGTTCTTTTTGTGAGCTTAACAGAGAAGAGGCTATAAGAAGGTATGATGAATTTATAAAAACAACCAGTGATTTTAAAAATTTTGGAGAGGATAAGAGCCCTATAAAAAGTCGCCCCTGCAAAGAGGCGATAAGAAGATATAAAGGGGTTGCTTTTGAGTATTTGGATTATGAGAGTTTAGATGAGGCTTCCAAGAGATATTTGAATGAAAACTTAATTATTTTCTCAAACCTTTTTGGGATAGTTAAGCCTCTTGATTTAATTCCCCACTATACCTTAAAACAAGGAAGCAAGCCGGGTTTTGATATTTATAAGTTTTATAAAGAGGGAGTTACTAAGGTATTGGATGAGATGGATGAAGAGTTTGTAGATTTGAGGGCAAAGTTTTATGAGAGGATTTACAAACCCAAAAGAGCTATTACTTTTAAATTTTTAAAAGATAACAAAGTTGTAAGTCACTTTGCAAAGGCTTATCGCGGTATGTTTGCAAGATACATTGCAATAAACAAAGCCAAAAGTATTGATGAAGTGTTAAAGATAAAATTTGAAGGTATTGAGATAGTTGAGGTTATTGAGAAAAAGGGTATTAGGGAGATTGTGTGTGAGATAAAGGCACATCTATAAGCCGGGTTCTGTTTTGGAAGTCATTTATCTTGGCACACACCTTGCGGTGCTGCTCATGCGGAGGGTAGAGTTGCAAGGCTTTACCATCCCTCCTTGCTGCGGGGTGGGTTTACCAGCTGGGTATATCGCTATACCCACTGGTGGGCTCTTACCCCACCGTTTCACCCTTGCCTGTGAGCTTTCGCTCCATCGGCGGTTTGGTTTCTGTGGCACTTTCCCTCGCCTTACGGCGGCAGCCTGTTAGGCTGACCCCTGCCTTGCTGCAGCCCGGACTTTCCTCTGGTTTTCCAGCGACTTCCCGATGTGCCTTTATATTATTATACCAAAATTTTTAATATTTTGAGCCGCAAATATACTCGCAATCTTCCAAAACATAAGCTTCGTGGATTTGACCGGCTGGGACTTTTAAGATGTCCCCTTCTTTTAAATGGTAGCTTTTGTCTTTTGTGTTGATTACCATTTCGCCTTTTAGCATCACCCTTATCTCTTCATATGGGTGTTTGTGCCAGCTGTAATAAGTCCCTTTTTTATCTTTCCAGACAAATATATCTTTGTAGCCCTCTTTTTTAAGCTCATCAAAGGTGATTTTTTTCATATTCTAGCATCTCTTTTCTTAGAGTTACTTTGAGTTTTGCAAGATTGTCTAAATGTCTTCTAAGTCTTCTTGCCCCAGCTTTTGTGTATTTTACTCTTAGTTTTTCTGCTTCAAATAATGCTTCTTTTAATTCATCTTCTACTTGGTTTAGTAGAGTTTCAAGTTCTTTTGTAATGTCCATTTTAATCCTTTAATTTTATTTTGTCAATTAAATACTTTGCCGTTTCGTTTAGCATTTGAGAAAATTTTACGATTAACTCTTCTGTATAAACAATTCTATCAGCCATAGTGCCAATTTTATCTGCCATTTCTCCGATTCTATCAGCCATTTTTCCAATGTCATCACTTAATCTTAGAGTAGTTTGAGTTAAGATTAAGAGTGTTTGAATGTAATTTTTACTAAAAGTTTGTTCATCTACAAGTTGTGTAATTTTATAAGATAATTCAAAGCTCATTTGAGCTAATTTTAGGTATGCATTTAATATTTCTTCAATGTTTTCATCATCTATTGAGCTGTTAGCTAGTTGATTTAGCTCTTTTTCAAATTCATTTAATTTTGGTAAATTTAAGGTTTGCATTTGTAAAATGTTTTGGGACTTTAAAATTAACTCTTGTGCATTGCTTAGAGTATCTGCTTTTAAGCTTAACGCTAAAAGAGTGATTATGAAAAGTTTTTTCATTATTCCCTCCTTTAACGGAAAAGATTATATCATAAAATTTAAGTTTTTTAATATAAATAACTTAGATTTTGTTAGTTTTTTGTTAAATTTGGAAATTTTTAGATTTTTAAATAAGAAATATGAATTTATGAAAAAGCAAAGAGTAATAAAAAGAATAGCTAAGAGAGTAGCCAAGTTAAGGAGGAGAAGTTTTTAAATTTTTTAGCTAAATTATAAGATTTAGTATATTCTCTATCTTAAAAAAAGTTTTTAATTTTAGCAAAAGTAGTTTCAATTAAATTTCTTAAAGAGACTTGAAAGTTTTATAAAATGTTTTTAATTGAAATCTGTAAGGATATTTAACTTTTTGATGTAAAGTGTCTTTTTATTTAAAAGATATTTAGCAAGTTTTGTT
>Ga0256837_1001578_pt1 | contig 15434 bp, 9 predicted proteins | sample 4562384metaG_FD_185976 | JGI IMG/M metagenome (GOLD analysis project Ga0256837, IMG submission 185976) | Hydrothermal vent microbial communities from Guaymas Basin, Mexico - 4561-384 | ecosystem: Environmental > Aquatic > Marine > Hydrothermal vents | place: Mexico: Guaymas Basin | collected... | reverse complement strand
CCATAAGAGTTCAAAAATATTTGATTTATTGTAAAATACTTCTGCATTGATTTTATTTTGACTTGGGTAGACTGCTGCACCTTGATCTCTCTGATATGCTGCTATCTTCACTAGTGCTGCATCACTCTCACTCCAGTCACCTTTTGCAAGTGCATCATCCATAGAGGTAAAGTAAGCGACTGCTAACTCTCTCACAGCATAACCATCTTGGGGAGCAAAAGTTTGGAGTGCTTCTATAGTTGCAAACCATTTGTTATTTGCATCACTTTTAAGTGGCCACATCTTAAGAAGAGATCCTGTAAACACCATATACGCAACATTTACTTTTTCATCTATTTTGAGAGCCGCTTTGTCTAACTTGTTTCTATGTTTAGGCTCTTTTCTTGTAGCATTTTCTACTAGTTCACCGAGTTTATATCCTCGCATCCCTTCGGGGTCTTGAAAAAACTGTGCAAAAGAGACATACTTTGCATCAAGTTTTGCGCCGATAGCTTCATTTATTTTAGGATCTTTTGTGCGGATGAGCTTTACATTCTTATATATATCTGGACGAATCATCATACCGAGTATCACTTGATCTGCATCGAGTCTGTATGAACCTATCTTCAGTTCAGAACCTCTATACATTTTTGCAAGTATCTCAGTTGCAAGCGTGTTCATAGGTTTCATACGACCTTGAGTATCTTGGATGATAAGCTGGCCAAATTTTCCTGCATGCTCTTTGTCAAATGCAAGTATAGTTTTTATAGCAGGATCTAACTCTGCTGCTTGTGAAGGTGTAACACTAAAGAGAAGCCCTAAAGTTAAAAGGGCCGGAACTATTTTAGCCTCACTCGCTTTTTTTGCCTTAGCTGCTAGTTTTGAGAAGCGGTGTTTCTTAGAAAAGAGTGACCAGAACATCCCTATAGCTAAAAGAAGGTATCCAATGTATGAAGGGAGTGTTCCAGGGTCATTGTTTACAGAGAGAACAGTCCCTTTCTCATCTCTATCATATGAGGCTTGAAAAAATCTATATCCACGATGCTCTAAGATGTTGTTCATAAAAATTCTATATGGCATCTCTACTCCTTGTTCTTTGTCTATCAAAACAACTTCACTTGCATATGAAGCAGGACTCATTGAACCAGGGTAACGATCGAGTTGAAAGTCTAAAAGTTTTATACGAAATGGAAGTGTAATAGTTTTTGCACCATAAGAGATGCTCACTTGAGTATCTCCAAACGCTATGTTTGTAGGAACAGCAATAATTCCCTTTTTACCATAGACTACAGCCTCTTTCGTTTTATCACCTACTGTTACATTAAAACGAAGAGCATCAACACCAGAGGAGTTCATCTGCATCTTACGGTTCATCTGCAGGCTATCACTACTTACAAGTTTTTTACTCGCTAATGGCATAAAGTCACGAAGTACAAAACTACTACCACTCTCTAGACTGTAAAGAACTCTTTGGTTTAAAGGCTCTTTTTGTGTAGCGACTAAACTCCCTTTCTCTCTATCAGCCATTCTAAAGTATGAAAGTGTTTGAGGATGACTCATATAGAGAGTATCACCCTCTAAACTCATACCCACTACAGGTTTAGTAAAAGTTTCACCCGAATTAAAATCGATGATAAAATCACCGCCATCAAAGTACATACCCTCTTCTAGAGTTACAGGTTTACCCTGACCATCTGAAGTAACCATAAACTTTGCAACTGGTTTTCCATCTACTTTATCCTCTACTAAAGTTTCAACAGCATCTGGAATATACTCTATAAGTTTCATTGAGATAGTTTTGCCATCTAGATTTACAGACTCTTCCAAAGTATTTGGTGATCTTTTTGAGAGGAAAACTGGATGTGAAGACTCCTCTTGTTGTGTTGCATTTTGCGCACTAAGTGTCACAAAAGTCTCTGCACTTGTGATAGAAGAGGCACTCATACCCTCACGGATATGCATATTTCCTTCAAATCCTACATAACGAGTCACGGCTGCACCAAAAAGAATGACTAAAAACCCAATATGGAAAAGAAAGATTGGAGCTTTTTTAAGAGTATACATCTTATAGTTATAGATATTTAGTGAAAGATTAAGTGCTAAGAGCCCCATAAGTGCTTCAAACCATCTTGCATTATATATCTCTGCCTTTGCAGTCATAGTACCAAAGTCATTCTCTATAATTGTTGCATATCCAACTGAAAATGCAAAAATGAGCATAAGCAGTGCCATAGTTTTCATAGAACCGATAAACGATAAAAATTGTTTCATTGTAAGCCTTATAAATTAAAAACTTATTGTAGTAAAAAATGGATAATGGATGAGAAAGGGTTTTATAATTATTTTTATATAATTTTTATCACTTTTTTTATCACAAGAGTGTTATATTTTACACTATTAGTATGAGAAATATGGTTTTAAGAATTACTTAAACTTATATTAGTATCATTTTCTCAACTCAAGTTATATAAGGAATTATTATGAATCGAAGAGAACTATTAAAGGTAACGACATTAAGTTTAGCAGCTGCAACAGCTGTTGTAGGTTGTGGGCCTACAAAAGAAGCAAAGCCTTCAGCTCCTGCTACTGGGCTAGTTAGTAGTGTTGGTAGTGGTACTCCCGCTCTTATTCCTTCAGCAAAAGGTCCTCGTGTAGTTGTTGTTGGTGGCGGATGGTCCGGACTCTCTGTTGCAAAGTATACTAAGAAGTATGGTCCGGATGCAGATGTTGTTCTTGTTGAACAGAGAACAGAGTTTATCTCTTGCCCTATTAGTAATCTCTACTTAGTTGGTGCTGTTGATTTAGAATTTCTAACACACGATTACCTTCAAGCTTCTCGCGAAAATGGCTATACATACTTTAATGCAACTGCAATAGGTGTTGATAAAGCAAACAGAGTTCTTAAAACAAGTAATGGTGACATAAAATATGACTATTTAGTACTTGCACCAGGAATTGACTACGACTACTCTGCATGGGGTGTTGATCTTGAAACTGAACATGTACTACGTCGTGACTATCCGGCAGCGTTTATTCCAGGAAGTGAACATATTACTCTTAAGACTAAACTAGAAGATTTTGAAGAGGGTAACTTTATATTAACAGTTCCTGGTGGAAACTACCGTTGTCTTCCAGCTCCATATGAGAGAGCATGTCTTATCGCTGATTACTTTAAGAAAAATGATATTCCCGGAAAAGTAATTCTTTTAGATGAAAATCCAGACATCACAATCAAAAAAGAGGGATTCCAGTCCTCATTTGATGAGATGTATAAAGATTACATCACTTATGTACCAAATGCTAAAATTATGAGTATAGATGTTGATAAAAAAGTAGTAGTAGCTGGTGAGTTTGATGATGAGTATGAGTTTGCTGATGCAGCTTTTTACCCACATGTACGTGGTGCGAAACTTCTTGAAGTTTGTGGTGTAGCAAAAGATACTCTTTATAATAAAATGGAAGGAGATATTGATCCTTTTACTTACGAAGTTGTTGGTGAGAAAAATATCTTTGTTGCAGGTGATGCACGTCCTATGGGTTACTCAAAGTCTGGTAATACTGCGAACTCTGAAGGAAACTACTTAGGTAAACTTATCGCTGAGCGTATTAAAACAGGTGTAACTATTGACTGGAAATCACCACTGACTGTATGTTACTCTGCTGTTTCAGCACAACCAAGTCATGCTATTTCAGTGCGTGCTGAGTATAAGTACAAAGGAAAAACACTTGCAGGATTTACAAATGTTGATCTTAGCCAAGAGTGGAGAGGAAAAGTAGGAACAAACAATGGTAAAGCTCTGATGGAATGGGCAAAAGGTATGTATAGAGATATGTTTAATGCATAATCTATACTGCTACTAAAGGAATAAAATGCAAAGAAGAGATTTTTTAAAAGTTTTAGCAACGGGTAGTGTAATTGCCATCTATCCATCAATGATAGATGGCACTCTCCATGCCGATGATGGTACTCTCTTTGAAACATATGAGAAAGTACAGCTTGTAGATGAAGAAGGAAATCCTATCCTAGCCTCTACTCTTGAAAAAGAGAAAAACTATGTCTTTAACTATCCTCATGTTGCTACAACTTGTATCTTACTTGCTCTTCCAAGAGCAACAGATACAAAAGTAACACTCAAAGATGAAGATGGAACTGAGTACATATGGAATGGTGGTGTTGGTAAGGAGAAAAATATTGTCGCTTATAGTGGAATATGTCCGCATCAACTTACACATGTAAATAAGAGTGATACTTTTATCTCCTATCTTGGAACAGGAAAAAAAACTATGGCTTGTAAACAAGACAATGTAATAGTCTGTGGTTCTCACCTTTCAGCTTATGATCCTCAAAAAGGGTGTAAAGTTATCGCAGGTCCAGCACCACAGCCTTTAGCTTCTGTAGTTTTAGAGCATCACGAAGATGACACTCTATGGGCTGTAGCCATCTTAGGTAATGATAAATTTCAACAGTTCTTTAAAGCTTTTAAACCAGAACTCAAAGAGCAATTTGGTGGAAAGCGTAAGGCTAAAAAAATGCTTAAAAACACTACTACGACATTAGCACTTGCAGATTATACTAAAGAAGTTATTCAATACTAAAAGGATTCTACAATGAAAAAAAGTTTATTAGTTCTTATTAGCTTACTCTTTGTTAGTAATCTACAAGCCAACTCCACTCTAGAGGAGGCACAACTCAAAGCAAATATGCGAGAGATGTTACGCTCTATGGAGATGATACAAAAAGGTGGTTTTTATGCAAAACCTGCAATGATGAAAAAGGGTGTTGTTAACTTAAAAGAAGCGATGAAACTCTTAGATAACAATCATGCTAAAAGATATCTTCCTAAAGAAGAGAAGTACGCTGAAAAATTTGCTGCAAAACGAGCAAAGATGATTATCATGTATGCAGAGGATATTCCAATCTCTCTTGATGAAGAGAATATGGATGATGCTTTAGAAGATTACTCTCAAATTCTCAGACAGTGTAGCTCTTGTCATTTACGTATTCGCAAATGGTAAAAGCTAAAGAGTTTCTATCTTCTCTCAAAAGTAACTAGAAAATCTCCACTTTCTAGTTCTTGTGAAGTGTGTGTAAAACTCTCCCCTACTCTATCATATAATGGCATTGGTTCATGAAAAAACTTTACTTGCAATCTATCGTTTGGTGTTTGAAGTAATTCTAAACATACTATTGTGTTTACCATTGGCTCAGGAGGTGAGCACTCTGTTGCATCAAACTCATAAATATTCAATCCACTCTCTTCATAATTGTAAATATCTAAAGTCGCTCTTGGAACTGTTACTAATTTTTTCATCTCTTTCCTTGTTTAGTTTAACGTATATAAATATAGCTGTTTTTTTCTCCACTCCACCTAAAGTGATGAGAAACTTTTTCAAATGCTTTTAATACGATGGTATGGTGAATATCTTGAGCATAAATTGTAATGGGAGTGTGATAATATCTCTGATAAGAGTCAAAAGGACGCAGTACAATATCTAACCATGTAAGTTCAATCTTTCCATCATAAGGTTCAAATGCGACAGAAGAGACAACTCTTTTCCCTGTCTCATTACAGCGAAAATGACAAACGACACTAAAACTATCTACTTTTACAAACTCTAAAATTGAGAAGATATTACGGTTATCAACTTGCATACATCATCCTCACTAGTTTATATTAGAGATAAGTAGCAATATTTATTCCAAATAGTTTCTGGTTTTTTTTATTTTGCTATTTTTATCTCAAAAGATTTTTTTTCTCCATCCATCAGAGAAACAGTTCCATTGTGTGCCTCTGCAATCTGACGAGATAGAACAAGTCCAAGACCATTGCCCTTTACTTTTGTACTTTTAAAAGCCTCAAAAAGATCTTTTTTATTTTCAATGGATACACCACTATCATATATATAAAATATATGATAATTAGCATCACTCTCATATGTGATTTCTATAACTCCCTCTTCCTCATCATCTAGCTCAATAGCATCAATGGCGTTTATAATAAAGTTTGAGAAAAGCATATCAAGAAGATCTTTATCTGCATTAAGTTTAAAATCACCCGCTGGAAATATAAACTTTATCTCTTTTGAGTAGGCATAGTAACCTATAGACATATCAATAGACTTCTTAAGTTCACTCCATAAAAACTCTTTTTTAGTTGCATCAACACCCTTTGAAAACATCAAAGTAGCTTTTATAATCCGCTCAATTCTTGCAACAGAGTTTTGAATCTCTTCAACAATAGGAATATTTTTATCGATAACCCTCTTTTTTAGAGTTGAACTTAAAAGAGAGATAGAACCGATAGGGTTTCGTATCTCATGAGAGAGGTGAGCAGCCATCTGCCCCATCGTTGCAAGGTTCTCTTTACGTTTTTGCTCTGTTATATCAGTTGCTGAGAGCATGATTTTATCTTTATAAGTAGAACTTTTTATAAGATAGGAACTAGAGTTAAACTTTATCTCATAATCATCAGTTTTATACTCTAAAAGCTTGAGTAGTTCCCAGAGCTCTCGAGCCTGAGAGTTTTGCAGAAAAATAGTGTTATCAGAGTTAACAATCCAGATAGCGTTTGGAAGAAACTCAACTACTTTTTCTACTGTATCTTGAAGGTGTACATAAGAGGCTTTTAGCTCATTAAACTCACCCTCTACTTTATAAGTCTGTTCTATTAATAGATTTAACTCTTCTGGTGTTACTGCTGCCATTTAGTTCTTAAATGCCACGAGTATCTTGTAGAGTGAAAGGGCATCATCACTTCCGGCTAACTCACGAATAGAGTGCATACCTAAAGTAGGAAGGCCAACATCAATAGTCTCAACACCTATACGTGTTGCAGTTATTGGTCCGATTGTAGAACCACACCCCATATCACTCCGAGTTACAAACTGTTGAAGAGGCTCATTTATAGCTTTTGCACTATTCATAAACTTAGAAATAGTTGTTGAGTTTGAAGCATATCGCTGATTAGCATTTACTTTTATAACAACACCTTTGTTTATATACGGTGCATGTTTACTATCATGTTTAGAGGAGAAGTTTGGATGAATAGCATGGGCATTATCTGCACTAATCATTATAGAGCTTCGTACCATCTTCATATACTCATCTTTATCACTAAACATTCTACTAAGTGTACTCTCTAAAAAGCTTCCCCCTGCTCCACTTGTAGAGTCACTCCCTACCTCTTCATGATCACTCGCGATAAAGAGTATAGGTTTATGAGAATCAACACTACAGATAGAGAGCATACCAACATAACATGAGAGTAGATTATCTAGTCGTGCACTCGCTATAAAATCATCATGAAGTCCGATATAAGATGCTTTTTGTGTATCATAAAAACTCAGTTCACTAGCATAAATCTCTTTTATATCAGGATGTCCTAAACGGTCAAGTTGCCATCTTAAAAAAGTATCAAACTCAAACTCTTCATCTGTTGTTAAGATAGGAGAGATATCAGTCTGCTTATTAACTGTTTTGTCTTTATTTGCTTTATCATCCAAATGAATTGCAAGAGAAGGAATTGTAGCTATAGACTTCTGCACATCTATAAGAATATCTTGAAGTTCATCTTGCATATCTAAGTAACTTATACGACCTGCTAAAGAGAGTGACCTATCAAACCAAGGGGTTAAAAGAAGTCCACCATAAGGCTCAACACCAAACTTTACTATACCGTGCTCTTTTATGATTGGATTTGGTTTGAGTTTTAGATTTGGAGAGTCTGTGTGTGCTCCAACCATTACATAGTTCTTCGCCTCTTTTGGATAACTAAACGCTATTACAGAAGAGTCATTACGAGTCACAAAGTACTTCTTTCCAGCTTCTAACTCCCACTTATCAATCTCATATAACTCTATAAACCCTGCATTACTAAACATTGCAGACATATTTCGAGTCGCATGAAACGGTGTTGGTGAAGCATCTAAAAAGCCTAATAAACCCTCATTAAAATCTTCTTTATTCATACACTACCTTTTATTATATTTTTCTAAGAACTTTTGCATCTCTTGAGCGGGAATAGGCTTCGAATAGAGATATCCTTGTATTAAACTACAACCATTTGCGAGTAAAAACTCTTTCTGCTCTTGAGTCTCAACACCTTCTGCTATTACATCTAAACTCAAACTTTTACATAAACTGACAATTGTTTTTGTAATCGCTGAATCTTCTGGATCATTAGGAAGGTTGTCTACAAATGATTTATCTATTTTTAACTTATTAATAGGGAGTCTTTTTAAATAAGATAAAGAGGAGTACCCTGTTCCAAAATCATCTATAGAGATATTTATACCTAAGTCATTCAGTTTTCTCAGTGCAGAGATTGACTCCTCTGGATTATTCATAACTTGTGTTTCTGTTACTTCAAACTCTATATTTTTAAATAAACACTCAGAAGATTCGACTAACTCTTTTATAAAGTCAAAAAAATCCTCCTCTTCTAACTGTTTTATAGAAAGATTTAAAGAAATTTTTCCAGGGTTTAAACCCAACTCGTACCACTTTTTAAACTCTTTGATTGCCTTAGTCATTACAACTCTGTCAAGCGATACGATCATACCAGTCAACTCAGCTAAAGGAATAAACCTATCTGGAAATATCATGCCCATTTCAGGATGTATCCAGCGAACAAGTGCTTCCATCCCAACAACCTTCTCATTACCTGCATTCATCTGTGGTTGATAGTAAACTGTTAACTCATCGTTTTTAAGTGCTTTACGCAGTTCTGTTTCTAAAAAAATTCTCTCATATGCTTTCTTTGTCATCTCTTCATCATAAAAACTGTAAGTATTTCTACCGTTCTGCTTTGCCTTATACATTGCAGCATCCGCATTTTTTAGAAGTGAGTGTGCAGTATCTCCATCATTTGGATAGAGAGAGATTCCAACACTCATAGAGATATGTAGAGTATTATTATCCACTAAAAATGGCTTTTTAAAACTCTCCATACCATTGATAATTATATTTGTAATATCTTCAGTATCTGTAAGATTATTTAAAATAATAGAAAACTCATCACCACCTAATCTAGAGAGTGTATCGGAGCTTCTCATATGCATTTTCATACGGTTACTTACCTCAACAAGAACTTTATCTCCTATATCATGGCCAAGAGAGTCATTTATCTCTTTAAAACTGTCTAAGTCTATAAAAAGAACCGCCATAACCTTCCCTGTTCTTTTTGAAAGTTCTATAAACTGGTTAAGTCTATCCATAAAAAGAACTCTATTTGGTAAACCAGTAAGGGCATCATGGTTTGCTTGAAACTCTAACTGTTCTCGCTGTTTCTCTAAAATCCGTAAACTCTCTTGCAAATCTAACTGTATATTTTTAAGCTCAGTTATATCACGACCTGTTCCAACTGTACCAAGAACTTTTCCCTCAGAATCATAAAAAGGTGCTTTATAGACTTCAAGATAAAGTAGTTTCCCTTTGATATTTCCATACTCTTCAAACCTCATCGCTTTATCAGTATCAATAACTACTTGATCACTATTAAAACAGAGTTCTCCAAAGGTATGCCAATTTGGTTTATCACTATGTGTTTCTCTCTCACGAAGAGCAAAGAAAACATCACCCTTTCCTATAGGTTCTTCTGTATCTTTTGCCATAAGAAGACCATCACAGATAGCTTTGTTTGTATAGAGATACTTTCCATCTAAATCTTTCACCCAAAGCATATCTGGCAAATGCTCTGTAAGGAGATTTAAAAGTCCTGAATTATGTTGTTGTAAATCTTCAAGATTAAAAGGCATAAAAAACCCCTCTGATAAAATTTATATTGCTACATACTACAATAAATAGTGTAAATACCTACTAAACTTCTTTTATTTAAATCAAAATAAATGTCGTTAATTATAACACGATATCTATCAGTTCATTTCCCTCAAGTGCATTGAGAAGTTTAGAGTCCACTCTAATAGCAGAATCAATAACTACATTGTGCAGTTTAGAAATTATAGTAACACTTAAAGGACGGTTTCCAGGGTGTTGTCTTATCAAAGTATATAAGCTCTCTAGGACTATACTATCTTCAGACATTCTAACTGAGAGATTTATCGGTTCAGGTGGAGCTTCTTGAACCTCTTTTTTCACCTTCTTTGTCTCTTTTTTAGCCTCTTTAAGTGTCATAATTTTACTGATACTTATACGAGGACCAAAATCAGTATGAGTGATTCTTCCCTTAAACGCTATAGGCTCTTCTTGGTTCATCTCTGAGAGTTTTTCTAGTTTATCAGAGAAGAGCATTATCTCCATATTTCCATGAAAGTCCATCAAGTTTACTATACCAAACTGATTTCCTTTTTTACTCATTTTTGTAACAACCTCTTCAACTTTTCCGATAAAAATTGCTTGTGAGCCATCTTTAATGTTCTCTAACTCTGAAGAGAGTGTGTAGTTAAGCTCATCTAGTTCACCTCTAAACTCATCCATTGGATGACCCGATACATAAAATCCTAAAGTATCTTTTTCAAACTCTAAAATCTCTTTAAGTTCATACTCATCACTATTGGTAAGATGCAGTTCCACCTTCGTTATAGACTCATCATCCCCAAAAAGACTTCCAATAGCGTTTTTCTTCGCCTCTGTCGATTTTTTGGCAGTATCTACTATAAGCTCTATCTGATCAAGCAGTGCTTTTCGTGAGTAACCATATCTATCAAATCCACCTGATTTTATAATCGCTTCAATAACACGCTTATTTACCTTCGATGGCTCGATCCGATTTACAAAATCTTGCCATGAAGTATAGTCTCCATTCTCTTCTCTCTCTTGGAGCATAGCATGAATGGCAGCTTCACCTACTCCCTTAATCCCACCAAGACCAAAAAGAACGATATCTCTTCCCTCTTTTGTTATCGCAGAAAACTCCAGTTGTGAGTCACAGATATCTGGTGGCCCAAGCTCTATCCCCATACGTTTTACTTCATCAATGTAACGAACTACTTTTTCAGTATTGTCTTTATCAGATGTTAGAAGTGCCGCCATAAACTCATTTGGATAGTAAGTTTTTAGCCATGCTGTTTGAAAAGTTACCATCGCATACGCTGCTGAGTGAGATTTATTAAAACCATACCCTGCAAACTTCTCTATGAGTTTAAACAGATCACTTGCTAGTCCATAGTCAAGTCCAAGTTTTTGTGCACCTTCAGAGAAGAGACGGTTATACTTCTCCATCTCTTCTACTTTTTTCTTACCCATAGCACGACGAACAATGTCTGCACCACCAAGGCTCATACCACCGATAATCTGAACAATCTGCATAACTTGCTCTTGATAAACAATCATTCCATAAGTTGGTCCAAGTGTATCTTTAAGCAGGTCAAAACTAACCTCTTCAAAAGGGTAAAATACTTTCTTTCTACCGTGCTTACGCTCGATAAAGTCATCAAGCATCCCCGACTCCATAGGTCCCGGTCTGTAGAGTGCTAGAACGGCGATAAGGTCTTCAAAGTTATCGGGTTTAAGACGACGATTCAAATCCTGCATACCGCTTGACTCTATCTGGAACATCCCTACAGTCTCACCTGTTTGAATAACCTCATAAACATGCTTATCATCAACATCTATCTCATCCCAGTTTACATCTAAGTCATAACGGCGTTTTATGAGTTTTACAGCATTTTGAATAACATCAAGAGTTTTTAATCCAAGGAAGTCAAACTTAATTAAGTCGATATCTTCCATATAGTTTAGTGAGTACTGTGTTACAAAGGTATCCTCACCACTTGGCTTATAGATAGGTGTTTTTTTCCATAACTCTTCATTTGAGATAACTACACCTGCAGCATGAATACCTGAGTTACGCTTTAGCCCTTCAAGCTTTTTAGCAAACTCCCAAACACGTTTAGCATTTGCGTCTGACTCAATGAGTTCTGAGATTTTTGGCTCTTTTTGAAAAGCTCCATCTTTAAACTCACCACCCTTTGTTTTTCCATTCAGTGTGATACCAAGCTCATCAGGAATTAGCTTTGCCATCTTGTCAGCTTGGCTAAGAGGCATATCTAAAACACGAGCGACATCACGAATAACCCCTTTTGCAAGAAGAGAACCAAAAGTGATGATTTGTGCTACTTGGTTGCGACCATATTTTTCAACAACATAGTCTATAACCTCTCCACGGCGAGCCTGCATAAAGTCCATATCGATATCGGGCATTGATACACGTTCTGGATTTAGAAAACGTTCAAAGAGCAGATCATACTTCATAGGGTCGATGTCGGTTATATCAAGAGAGTAAGCAACAAGACTCCCCGCAGCAGAACCACGTCCTGGCCCAACTGCTATTCCCATACGTTTAGCAGCTATTACGAAGTCCCAAACAATCATCATATAACCGGGGAACTTCATAGAGTTGATGATGTCCATCTCAAACTCTAAACGCTCTTTATACTCTTCGTGACGCTCAGGTGGTACGATTTTCAAACGGTTTACAAGACCTTCACGGCATTTATAGATAAAGTACTCAGCATCATTTTTATCTGCTGCTAACATATGCTTCTTTTTATCCTCTTCACTTGCATCTGCTGGTAATGGTGGATCATCTTGATAGTCTATCTCTAAGCCATCATTTTTTGCATACTCTCTAGTAAATTTAAAGTTTGGAGGTGTTGGTGTCTTAACGATAGGCACAAACTCTTCACACTTGTTTACTATCTCCTGTGTATGCTCTAGCGCTTCTGGAATATCAGCAAATATTCTCGCCATCTGCTCAGGACTTTTGAGATAAAACTCATGCACCGAGTGACGCATACGGTTTGGATCGTCGTAGAGTTTATTCATCCCGATACACATAAATGCCTCATGGTACTGAGCATCATTTGGATAGGTATAGTGTGTATCATTTGTAGCGACTACTTTTATACCTGTTTCGCGACTTATCTTTAAAATCTGCTCATCTATAAAGAGCTGATCTCCAATACCGTGGCGCATAAGTTCAAGATAAAAATCATCACCGAATATCTCTTTGTACTCATTAGCAACTTCTAATGCACCCTCATATCCTTGTGCTCCATTTTTAACATTTCTCTCATTTGCAAGGTTGAGGTGCCATGAGACCTCTCCTTGAAGACAAGCACTTGTACAGATAAGCCCTTCACTATGAGCTCGTAGCTCTTTTTTATTTATACGAGGAAAGTAATACATACCGTGAATATAGGCTTGAGAGGAGAGGTACATAAGGTTTTGATACCCTATTTTATTTTTTGCATAGAGACAGATATGAAAACGCTGTCTTGTACTCTTATCGTTCAGCTCTTCACCATTATGAATGTAGCCTTCCATACCGATGATAGGCTTGATTCCAGCCCCTACCATCTGTTTATAAAAGTCAATAGCACCAAACATATTTCCATGATCGGTCATAGCAACACTTGTCATCCCTAGCTCTTTAACACGGCTTACAAGGTTGGTGAGTTTATTGGCACCATCGAGAAGAGAGTACTCTGTATGGAGGTGAAGGTGTGTGAAGGGTTGTACACTCATATTATTCTCACTTTATAAATCTAAATATAAAAAAGATTATAGTAAAAACGACTTAATATGAGATAATAAAATTTTAACTTTTCATAAATTCAAAAAATGTACTTTTATCAAGCGGTTTACTAAAGAGATACCCTTGACCTATTTCACAACTATTTTTTCGTAAAAACTCTTCTTGTCCTTTTGTTTCTATCCCCTCAGCCACAGTGTGATAACCTAGGCTATTTGATAAAGCAATAATAGCATTTGTAATAGCTACATCATTTGCTCCATGAGGTAAATCATCTACAAAAGATTTATCTATTTTTATAGTATCTACAGGAAGTTTTTTCAAATAACTCATAGATGAATACCCTGTTCCAAAATCATCTATAGAGATTTTAAACCCACTCTCTCTCAATTGATCTAAAATAGTTAGATGATTGCTTGCAGACTCCATAATATAGCGCTCTGTGATCTCTATTTCTATAGATTCTGCACTTAAACCAAATTCTTTGACAATCTCTTTAAATTTTATCACCAAATCATCCTCTTGAAACTGTTGAGTAGAAACATTTATGGCAATTCTCTCAAGCCCATGTCCAGCTTCGTTTGAAGCTTTTAAGAAAGCACAAGACTCTCTAAAAACAAAATAACCAATATCTATAATCAATCCACTATCTTCCGCAATGGGTATAAACTTATCAGGAGGGATAAAACCTAGGTTTTCATTGTTCCATCTTATAAGTGCTTCAACCGAAATAACCTTTCTTGTTTTAAGATTGTATTGTGGTTGAAAATTAAGGTAAAGTTCATTCTTTTCTATGGCTGAATGTAGTTCTTGCTCAATCTTAAGACGATTAGCAATAGTACTTGAGAGTTCATTTGTAAAAAAGTGAAATCTATTTTTCCCTAAATCTTTTGCCTTGTACATTGCACTATCTGCATATTTTACAAGAGTGACTACATCTTTTGCATCATCAGGAAAAACAGCTATTCCTATACTTGCACTTGTATTTAAGATATGGCCTAAGGCTGTAATAGGCTTAGAAATTTCACATAAAATTTTCATTGCTATTCGTGCTAGATCATCAGTGGAAGTTATATTTTCTAAGGTTACAACAAACTCATCACCACCAATTCTTGAGAGCATATCAGCATCACGCAATAAATTTTTCATAATAACAGCAATTTTTTTAAGCAATTCATCACCAACATGATGCCCTAAGGTATCATTAATCACTTTAAATCTATCTAGATCTATAAATAAAATTCCTAGTTTTGTTTTTGTTCGTTTTGCCATTTTTAATGAATGTGCTAAATTTTCTTCAAAACTGATTCTATTTGGTAGTTTGGTTAATGAATCATGATATGCCAAAAAGTCTATACGCTCTTGAGACTCAATAATATCTGCCAAATTTGTATGAATAGATATGTAGTTAGTAATAACACCCTTTTCATCTTTTACAACTCTAACACTTAACCATGATGTAATAAACTCACCACTTTTAGTTCTATCTTGAACTTTACCTTGCCAAGCACCATTTTCATTGATTTCATCCCACATACGTTTGTACAACTGTTTATCATGCTCTTGTGGTTGAAATATTCTTGGTGTCTCACCAATACACTCACCATGCTCAAAGCCAAGCATATTTTCAAGAGCTTTATTTACAGAAATTATCTTTTGATCAGCATCAGTTACAACTATTCCCTCTTCTATATTATCAAAAACTATAGTCGCTAATTTCATATGTTCTTTTTGTAAAATATACTCTGTAATATTAAGCTTAATGGCTAAATAACTCTCTACAACATTATTAATAAAGATAGGAATAATATAGGCTCGCTCATAAAAAATCGACCCATCTTTACGTTTATTGATAAATTCACCATTCCATGGTTTACCACTCTCTAAAAGTTCTTGCATCTCCACATAGATATGTTCATCTGTTAAACCAGACTTTAATATGCTTGGATTTTTTCCTATCAC
>Ga0256837_1001575_pt1 | contig 15442 bp, 25 predicted proteins | sample 4562384metaG_FD_185976 | JGI IMG/M metagenome (GOLD analysis project Ga0256837, IMG submission 185976) | Hydrothermal vent microbial communities from Guaymas Basin, Mexico - 4561-384 | ecosystem: Environmental > Aquatic > Marine > Hydrothermal vents | place: Mexico: Guaymas Basin | collected... | reverse complement strand
AAATTTAAGAAAATGAATTTAAACATTTTTCTTGAAAAATCTTTATTTTCATTTATTTTTTTATAAAAACAAATAATTTTTCCTTTATTTAAATTAAATAATTCTAATTCTCCAAAATAATTTTTATATTCTAAAAAATACAAATAAATAAAATCTATAAATAAGTCCTCATTTATATTTAATTCTTTTTTCAAATCTAATAAAAAATCCATTAAATATAAAATTGAATTATTATTTAAAATAGAATATCTTTTAAAAAAATGAGTTAATAATATTATAGATAACTCTCTAATTGATTTATTTTCTTCAGAAATTTTATCAAATCTTGATTGAATTAGTTCTTCTAACTCAATCAATTCTTTTATATTTAAATTATCTATATTCATATTACCAAACCTCCCATGCTATACTTTTTGATAATGCATGTGTTTTAATAGGTTTATCAAAATCATTATTTGATAACCATTGTTTTAATAAACGTCTATCTTTTCTATTTGCATTAGTTTGAATATATTTTTTTCTTCTAACAGAATAAAATCCAAACATATTATAAAAATCTTTAGGTAAAGGTTTTCCATATAAAAAATAATTAACTTTAGTTCCATATACAGAATATCTCTTTTCTATATATTTATCTAAACAATTATCCCAATCTAAATAAATATTTTCAATGAAATATAATTCATTTATAAAAGAACCTTTTAGAATCTCTTTAGTATAATAATCATACCAGTTACCTTTATATAAAAAAGCTAATGTATTTTTAATATAAAAGAAATCATTTTTATATTTTTCATAAGAAATTAAAGACAATTTAACAAATAATTCTTTATTATTTTTTCTTTTAACAGTATAAATATAATCTTCAACATTTAATCTATTTTTTCTATCATGATTATTTGCTTTTATATGATATTTAATATTATCTTTTAAAATATGTTTTCTTTTAGTTTTTTTTCTTTTATCACCTTTAAAATTATATCCAGAAATCTTTTCTTTCCATAAACCTTTCATAAATAGGCTCCATTCACATAAAATGTGAGTAACTTTTAAATTTAAATGTATAAATCATTTTAAGTTACTTAATAAACACCTAATATTTTAATTGTTCTCATAATAAACCTCTATACTTTTGATATAAAATATATTATATCAAAATATAACTTAATCTAAAAGAAAAGAGCTAGCAAAAAGCTAACTCATATTTGCAAGTTTTAATAAAGAATTTCTAAGAATTATAATTCTTTTAGTTTCCATTACTTCTAAAAACTCTTCTAAATAAAAGTCTTTTACTTTATCAAAAATAGCTATAAGAAATTTAGATTCAAGAAATTGAGAATAAACACATTGAAATTTAATGAACTCTTGTTTTTTTATTAAATTTATAAATCTAAATAGATTAATTTATATGTAAAAAGAAATTTAATTATAAGATAGCAAAAGAGCTATCTTATAAATATTTTTGAATATTCACAGAACAAATATTATTGTCTTCAATACATTTTTTCATAATATCTGAAAATTCTTGATATTGTTTTGACTTTTCAATTTCTAAAGAAAGTAAAAAATTAAAAATAGAATGACCTTCAAATATCTTTTGAAAAAATTTTAAATTTTGAAAAACTGCTTTATTATAATTCATTAGAATTTTCATAAATTGTTCTTCAGAAGTTCCGGGGAATAATTTATTATGAATAAAAATTAAATTATTTATTCCAAGTGCTGTATCTCTTTTACTTAATTTATTTTTTAAGAAATAAATTAAAATTTCTTTATAACCTTTATTTTCATTTATAAAATTAAACAAAATAATATCTATATTAAAACTTTTGTTAACCAAATCACTAATTTTACTCATGTATATCCTTTTATAAAAATTTATATCTAAATAGATATATTTATATAAGTAATATTAATTACTTTTCAAATAAAAACAGTCATAAGGACAATCAAAATATGTATGTTTAAATATTTTAGAACATGTAGGACAACTTTTTTTAGAATTCTCTTTTGTTTTTATTTCTTTAAATTCAGATAATTTTATTATTATAGAAAAAGTTTCATTATAAAAAGAGTCTTTAAATTTTGATTCTTGTTTTTGATTTTTTATTTTTTATTTTTTTACCTTTAACAGTTAAGCCAGAAGAAGTATTTAAAGAATTTGAACAATAAATATGATCTTTTGGATATGGCTCTTTTTTTAAATCTTTTTCATTATAAACAAAATCAAATTGAGGAATGTCTAAAATGCCTGGCTTATATTCAAAAGGCAATTTCTGCGTAATATTGGGATATAAACGGTATTTATAATTAAGAATCATAGAGAGATTATAACAAAAAAAACTTAAAAAAATCAAAACGCTTTCAATCCAACGGCTAAAGACCATTGGGATTTCAGCTATCTGTTCTTAAAAAATAAAAAATTTCTTCATTAATTTCCTTTACAATTAAAATATCACTAATTGCAAAAGGTATATCGATACTATTCTCTATATAAAAATTATTCATTAAATCTATAACACCTTTTTTAAGTATTATATAAAAAATAAATAAGTTATTCTTTAAATTTTTCTTTTATTAAAAAATATTTCTCTTTTAAATATTTAAAATTGCTTTTATTTTTGAAAGATTTTTTAAATAAAGAATATTTATATTTTATATTTATATATACATATGTATTCTTTAAATAATTAAATATAAAATTTATATAATAATAAGACCTTTCAAAATAATAAATTGTTAATAATTTTTCTTTTAATATATTGAAAATTAAAAAAGAAATGGAAGCAATTGCTATCTTAATTAAATAGATAATAATTGCAATAAATATATAACCTAAAGAAATATAATAAGCAGATATTAATCCTAAGCTTTCAGCTATAACAAATGGAATAATAAAAAGAATTAAACCTTGATAAGAAGTTCTTGCTGCAATCCAAACTTTTATATGTTCAGATATTATTTTTGACAAAAATCTCTTAAAAGGATAAATAAATTTATCCCAAATTAATTCTTCAAATAATATGAATATTATAATCCCTAAGAATTCTAAAAATATTTTTATTTTATTTAACATTATTTTCCTCTATTTTTATTTTGTAATTATCTATTATTAAGTCTATTACTTTTGAATTTCTTAAAGATTCCATAATTTCAAAAATAACATTTTTATCAGATAAATAGTTTGTTAACTTATCATAAATTTCTTCGAAATATAAATTTTCTTTTATATATATTATATCCTTTTTCTTTATTTCAATACTAAAAATTTTATTTAAAGTATAATTTATATTATCAATTATTTCTTTATTCATTTCAAACCTTTTTAATCTTAATTAATTTTGTATATAAGAAACTTATAAAATCTTTAAACACAGATAGTTATTAACTTGGTTGAATGACTATTAAAATTACTATCTTCAAAAACTTCCTTAATACTATTTGAAACTGTATCGTCAAATAAAATTGAAGTTTCATTTAAATGTTCTTTTAAAACTAAAGCTTCAAATATTTGTTCTTTTGTATTACCTAAAAAAATATCATTTATACTATCGTCAATAAGAGGTTCTATATTAAAAGCATGTTTAGCTATTTTAAATAAATTATCTTTAGAAAATAAAACAATCTTAGAAAATTGTAAACTAAATAAATCTTCAATCTTATGTTTTAAACGCTCATTAAATATATTTAATGAATGTTTATCGTCAACAGCAAAAGAAAATAAAATAAGAGTTTTTTCTTTTGAGTTAAAATTATTTAATTTTTTCTTTATAAATTTAATTTTTTCTTCTAAAAATACTGGATTATCCCAAGAATCAATAATAGTATTTTCTAAATCTAGAAAAATATTCATAATAAAACCTTTCTTTTTAATTATAAAATAATACTATATATCAACTTAAATTACTCTTAGTTAATAATAAATTAAGTATTATTATAAAACTTTGTTTTAAAGGAGTTTAAATAAATTTATATTTTATAATATTTATATATTTAATAATATCTGGCTTAACAGGTAAATTTATATGCTTATATATATTTAATTTTATTAATAAATCTATAAAAGATAAAGTTTATATATCTTTTATAGAATAAATATTTATTTGTTTTTTACAAATATCAATAATTACACTAATTTTAATGTATATTACTAAATAAAATAGATAATATTTTTTGATATTAGTATATATTACATAATATATTTAATATTAGTAATATTAAATTAAATTAATTCAAAAAAAGGATAAGTTTATGAAAAAAATAATCATAATTATGATAGCTATGTCTATTTCTTTACTAGCAAATGAAATTCAAGTTTTTTCTACTAATACTATGCATATAGAATTAGATAAGAATTCAAAAGTAACAAATATTTTTAATGGAGAATTAAATGACTTCTATAAAAATAGTGAAAAAATTTTAAAAAGTAAAGAAGTAGCAGAAGCTATTGCAAATGGTATTCACCAAAGTGCTATGTATGCAAATAATGCAGGTAATCTATATAATGGACATGGAATAAATGTAAATCAAATGATTGCAGGTGGTGTTGGAGCTCTAGCTGGTTATGCCATAGGAAGTGGAATTACATGGGCTATTAGTGATAATGAATATGTTTCTGTAAGTGTTGTTACAAATAGTAATGGCGAAACAACTTTAATAGAGACATTAATTGTTTCAAATTATTCAATTTCAAATGAAAAAGTTAAAGAAATTGGACAAAAAGAAATTCAAAAAATGATTAAAAAGGATTAATTATGAAAAAAGTAATGATATTAGTAGCAGCTCTAGTTGCAATTCTGGTTAGTGGTTGTAGTTCAAAAAAACCAGGACCAATGTTAATAGTCGAAACACAAAAAAATCAAATAGCTGTAGAAGGTAGTTATGATTTTGATAAAGTTTCTCCAGCTCAGAATTTAGCTATTGCAATGAAAAAAATAGCAAAAGAGTTAAAAAAGAGAAATGTAAAATATTTTGTATTAGATAAAAAATTACAAGTTCCACCAATGATAACAAATTTTGAAGATATGATTAATTATTGTTATCCAGAAAATGAAGGTTTTAATAAAGACGCATGGACAGCTGGATCTACTAGTTTAGAAAATAAATGCAAATTAAAAGATTTTAATATCTTTGGAAATGATATTATTGTTAAAGTTTATGTTTCTGATAAAAATTTAGGAATGGGTACTTGGGTTGTTGACGATATTTTAAAAGATAAAAATATGAATAAATATATCGAAGAAGCTAAAAAAGCTGTGGGAAAAGATTTTTACTTTAGTAAAGTTCTTATAACAATTGATTTAAAATATCTAAGAAAAGGATTTTTTAATAAAGAAAAAATTGAAAAAAATAAATATAAAGAAGATCTTTAGCATTTTTTGCTAAAGATTTATTATCTATATAGATAAAACTTAAAATAACCTTTCAATACGTTCATACAAAATATTTAAATCATTTAATGATTCTAAATTTAATTTATTAAATAAAGAAACCCCAGAGGCTCTTAGAAAATAAAGAAATAATAAAGGATCATTATCTTCCAAAGCTTTATTAAAATAAGATTTTTTTCTTTGCATTTGAAATAGATTTTTCTAAAATATAATCAGGAATATCATAAGAAGTATATAATCTATCAGTTGATATAAAAGAACAAGCTATAGAAATTTTTAAATCCAAATAATTTTTAACAGAAAATTTATTTATTAATTTAATATTAAATATAGATAATAAATTTTCTGTTGGATTAAATTTATTGTCAAAAAATGGTTCAAAAGACTTAATATTATATAAATCTAAATATCCATTATCTTCAAAAGCTGAATAAGCTATAAAAAAAGCCCTATCTTTAAAAATAACTAAATCACCAATACAAGAATATACATTATCAATTCCTTTTAATTTATCTAAATATAATTCATATTTTTTAAAAGATTTAAAATTTGAAATCTTTCTAATTCTAAACTTTGGAGAATTATCTAATTCAAAAGAAGAATATAAATTATTATTTAAATTTAAAAAACATTTTTTTATAAAACTCAAAATTTATCCTTATTTATTTTTGATATTATATAAAAAGCGAACTTAATTTAATATAAAATAAGTATATTTTAAGCAAGTTATCTATTTAATGGAAATGAATATATAGAAAATAAAATTTTAGAAAGGCTATGAAGCTAAATAGCTTCATATGTTAGTTAACCATTATTTCAAATGGCACATATTTTTTTTAATTTAATTGAAGTTCGTTGGAACTTCTTCAACTTCTTCAACTTCAATATCAGAAGAAGTAACCTCTTCCTCATTAAAGTCTGTAAATTCGATCATATCAGTATATTCTAGCATGTTGTTTCCTTATATAATAAAATTACTATGTAATAATAATTTATTAAAATAAATTTAAGGTTTTTAAGATAAAATATATAAAAAGGATAATTAATGAGAAATTTTATTAAGAAACTAATTATAGATACATTTACAAAACCTTTTTCTTTTAAATTAGAAAATAAAAAAATTCAATTAAAAAATAGTTATTCAATTGAATTAATTGAAGATACTTTAATTATTGAAAATAAAAATTTAAAAATTGAAAAAGAAAAAAATAATTTTGAATTTTTACTAATTGTAAAAGCTTTATCATTTATAAATAAAGATTTTAAACTATACTTTAAAAGATACTATCAAGAATATAATGAAATTGTTTTTTATGATTATTTAAATGAACTTTTTAAAGAGGAAATGACAAAATATAAAAAACAAATAAAAAACTTAAATAAAAGAAGAAGATCAGAATTATTTAATCCAAAAGAATATATAGCTGAAGCTAATAAAGCAAAAAAAATAAAACTTCAAGGTTTTTCTAATAAATCAAAATTAAAATATGATCTATTTGAAGAAGAAGATACATTAGGAACTTTAGGTGATTTCTTTGATAAAGACGACACTATTGAAGAAAATGATATAACTGAAAAGTTAAAAATTAAAAAAGAAATAAAAAAACAGCATAAGAAAAATGACTATGATAAACTAGTTTTATGGGATATTGAAAATGTCCATTTTTTTAATGATTTTTCAGAAATAACAAGACTATTACCAAAAGATAGCATTAAGTTTTTTGCATATAAAAAATTAAATCATAAAAACACATATATAAAAAATATGGAATTTATAGTAAATAAATTGAAAAAACGAAAATGGATTGAATTAAAAACAAAAAAAATAGCTGATACAGAACTAATAAATGAATTTAATAAAAGAAAATATAAAATAAAAGAATTATATTTAATATCTATAGATAAAGATTTTAAACCAATTTGTGACGAAGCTAAGAATTTAGGAATAAAAGTAACTATAATTACAAATACAAAAAATAAAGGTTGGTTTGAAAACTTTAACTTAATAAAATTAGGAGAATAAATGAATGATAATTTTTTTCGGAGAAAATGGAAGTAATGCAGTTAATTTAATAAATTTAAAAATGCCTATAAAAGCAGGAATAACAAATAAAGAAAATTCAAAAGCTTTAAAATTTTTTAAAAAAAACAATATAAAAACATTTATTATAAAAGATCATAATAACTTAGAAGAAATTTTAAATTCAATTGAACATAAATTAATAATTATGGTCGGTTATATGAAAATATTACCAATAAATATAACTAGTAAATATAAAATAGTAAATTTACACCCTTCTTTATTACCTGAACATAAAGGAATAAATGCATTTGAAAATTCATTTTTATCTAAAACAGGAACAGGCATTACATTACATTGGGTAAATGAAGGTTTAGACGAAGGTGAAATAATTTTTCAAGAAAAACTAAATTACGAAGGTTTAAATTTTAATACAGCAAAATCACTATTAAAATATTATGAATATTTAAAATTACCTGAATGGACACATTTATTATATAAAGAGCTTTAAAAGCTCTTTTATTCTAAAAGTTCTAAAATATTTTTAGTTTTTAAATTTGGAGAATTCTTAAATAAAACAAAAATCTTCTCAAATATTTCAATAAAATTACATTCAAAAACATAAGAACAAGAACTTGTAGCTAAATCAGAAAAAGCAATATATAGTTGGCCATAATCCTCTAAAAGTTCTTCAATAAAGAAATCTTCATTAGAAATATCTTCTAACTGAAAAAATAAAAGAATTTTATTTTTACAATTTCTAAATAAATATCTAAAGAAAGCTTCTTCTATTTCATTTAAATTTTCTTCTAAAAATAAAGAAGACGCTTCTGAATGAGTATCTAATAAATCTAACATAATTTATAAAATACTAGTTTTATCTAATTTTTTATTTAAATCAATAAACCCATTTTTATTTAATAAAAATGTATAAGCATTAAAAAACTCAACTATATCTCTATAAGATAATTTAAAAGAATTAGATAAATAACTATCTGTTAATTTATTATAAAATTTATTTAATAAATAAAAACATTCTTTATCTGTATATTCTTTATCTACATTAAACCAATGTATTCTGGAACTAAAAAAATCAAAAGACTTTTCTTTACCAAATTTAAAAATAAAAAAATCAATACCGGCTAAACCTAAAGCGGCTAACATTTTTATATTATCTTGATTAATAATTAAATTATGATTCAAATAATTTTCTATAACTTTAGTATAAATTATTTGAACTGTATCAAATAATTCTTTTTCATTTTCAAATGATTCAAATTGTTCTTCATAACCACTTACAATTTTTTTCTTAATTTCATATAAATCTTTTTGCATAAAAACTCCTATATTTAAAATAAATTATACCAAATTAATACTTAAAATGACATTATAAATTTTATAAAATGCTCTAAAGGTGAAACAATATTATTGTTTATAGCATATATATTATATCCATTAAATAATATTAATGGAATAAATGTTCCAAAAAAGATTAATTCAAAATAATAAGCTCTTGGTATTTTTGCTTTTTTAATTGATTCTTGTTTAGCATTATTTAAATAATTAGTTAAACTTTCTTTAGACATATAATAACCTCTTTTTTAATAATTATAACTTAATAATTAATTTTAATAAAGTAACAAATTTACTTTTAGATATAATTTTAAAAACAGAAAGCTGAAATCCCAATGGTCTTTAGCCGTTGGTTTGAAAGCGTTTTGATTTTTTTAAATTTTTTTGTTATAATCTCTCTATGATTCTTAATTATAAATACCGTTTATATCCCAATATTACGCAGAAAAACTTACTAGATCAACAATTTTTTGCGGCTAATCAATCTTGGAATTATACTTTACGATTAAAATTAAAAGACATTTCTGTTAAAAAAGGTTTTACAACAAGAAAAATGATTGAGCTTTATGTCCGAAAACAATTGAAAATACGTGGTATAACAGCTAATTCAGGAATAATACAGAATTCAATTATAAATATGGAAAAAACTTTTATAAGATATTTTTTAATGAAAAAGAAAGACCAAGAAGTTGGCTTTCCGGATTTTAAAACCTCTTCAAATACTAAACAATCTTTCGAATTTAAGCCCCAGGGAATTCAAATTACTGAAAAATATTTCAAAATTATGAGAATGAAAATATCTTGGAAATATCATAGAAAACTACCGTCGAAACCAAAAAAAATAATTGTAAAAAGAGAGGCAGACGGTAATTATTATGTAATATTTTCAGTTGAGGTAGAGAAGAAAAATTTACCAAAAACAAAGCAATCATGCGGAATAGATTTAAATGTTGAGAATATAGCGATAGCGACTTCAAAAGGGAAAGTCTATTTAAAAACAATCAAAAAATTAGACAAATATTCAAAAAAATTTAAAAAGTTAGAGAAAAAATTAAGCAGGAGATACGAAAAATGCAAAAAAACAAAGACCAGGGCAAGTAAAAATACAAAGAATTTACAGAAAAAACAAAACAAAATTCATAAGAAAGTTAGAAATATTAAGGAAGACTTCTTCCATAAAATTTCAAAAGAGATAGTAAAAAACTTTGATCACATTAGGGTAGAAAAGCTTGAAGTGAAAGAAATGAAGGAAAAAGCACCTTCTAAGCGTCTAAGACGCGATATTGCAGAAGTTTCTTGGAATAGCTTAATTGAAAAATTAAAGTATAAATCCAAGAAATATGGCAGAGTTTTTGAAGAAATTAATCCGGCATATACGTCACAAAGGTGTAATATTTGCGGATTTATTAGTAAGAGAAATCGTACGTCTCAAAGTATTTTTCATTGTAAAAAGTGTGGTCATAAAGATAACGCAGATTACAATGCAGCTCGAAATATTTTAGAATACGAACAATGGTTTCTGGAACAGAAAACCAGGTGGGCCTCTCGGCATGCCGAATCTTCGATTACTTTTTAAGTTTTCTTAGAAGCCCAATTGTCTCAGCTTGCTGAGCGGTTGGGTTGTTCACATAGGAGAATACATAATGAAAAGAAAAGGATTTTATTCAATAGAAGCTTTAATAGCAATTGTATTAATGTCAATGCTATCAGCAATGGCAATTTTTATATTTGATAATGGGAAAATACCAGCAACAACGTCAAGTATGAGAAGTGATTTAAGAAATATTATAAATATAATAAATTCATATAAAATAATAAATGGAACTTATTCAGGAATAGAAGGTACATATGAAGATTTAAATAATAATGGTTTTGCAGAAAAATTAATAGGTAAAAGAAAAATACCTATATCTAAAGAAAATTATATTAAAGTTAATACTTTTAATTGTTTAAATAAAAATGATATTTGTTACTATGCTACAGTTTATAATGACTATATATTAGATAAACAAGGAAAAGTATTAACTTATAATAATGATAAATTAGGTATAATTAAACTATTAACTACTCAAGAAGAATCAGAGTTAAATAATTAATTCTGATAATTTTGAAAAATTTAAAACTTCATTTTTTAAACTAAAACTAAAAAGTTCATAATCTTTATCTGTTAATAATTCTAAAAAAATAAAGTTTATAAAAATAGGGTCATTTTCTTCGATTACTTCATATTCAGAATTATTAATAAATGCTACTATATCTTTTAATTTGTCAGGAAAAATATTATAATTTTTTTGAAAATAACGATACATAAAATTATTTGAAATAATAATTTTAGAAATCCAACCATTTACAAATTCAAAATATGGATCAACAAAATTTCTTGTTTCAGGAGTTGACATTAAAAAACAAGGAAGAATCATTTCTTTAGAGTTTTTAACTGTCTCTCCAATTGAACGATAAAACATATGTATCTTTTTATCTTCTACCTCAACTATAAATATTTCTCTACCATAATATTTAAATACTTTTAAAATTTTCATAAACTAATTCCTTTCACAAATAAATGCATGATCTAGATCATTTTCAGTTTCAACAATATTTTTTAATATATCATAAGTTTCTTTAAATATTGGAGTACATTTTACATTACAAATACCATTTTTAAAAACCTCTTCTTTTTCTGATTTTTGAAAAAGAGCATAAGTTTCATAAATTTTATTAACTTCAAATTGTTCAGAAACTATATTTTTTTCAACATATACAACTTGTTGATTACCTGGTACAGCTTTAAATCTTATACGAGGAGAAGCAATAGGTCGACAAAATAAATATCTTGAACCACCAATATTTTCTACTTTAAATGTTATTTTTCCAATTTTCATTAAAAATCTCCTGTTTTTAAATTATATTCAATAGCGTTAAAAATAGATTTTAAAGATATATTATTTTTTAAAATATAATCAATATTAAATTGTATTTCTTTAGCTGTTAAATAATTAATATTATTTTCAAAATGATTATTATTGTAACCAAAATTTATAAGACATTCTTTAACATATTTAGATAATTTAATATCATAAGGAGTATCTGTTTCAATTAAAGAATTTATAGCTAACAAACCAAGAATTTTAATTCTTGTTGGATTCTGTATATCTGGTGAAAAAGTAGTTACTTTTAAAAAACCTTTAAAAACTAAACAAGAAAATATTAAATCAGAATTAAATTTGATTTGATTTTTATCATTATCTCTTTTAAATTTACTAAAAGGTTTTCTTAAGTTTTCAGGATTAATTTTTTCATAAAATAAAGAAACTTTTTTATAATTTTCAGTTGCAAAAAGAAATTTTGAAAAATTATAAATTTTATTTTCCTTATAAAAAGAACGAATCCATATAAATCCTTCATTATTTTTATCAATAAATATAAAATAACTTAAAATATCAGAAGGATTTCCATAAGAATAAATACCTTCTATAATATCTGTTTTTAAGTCTCTAGAAACAGATTCTTCAGTATTCAATAAAATTTCATATGCATTATCTTTAAAAATATATTTATTATCTTTGTTTTCTATAAAATATTTTTCTTTAATTAAATCTACTATAGAAAAAACTACTTCTTTTTTAGAAAACATACATGCTCCTTTAAATATAAATTAATTATACATAAAAGAAGCTTAAAAAGATATAAATTAATTTTGTATATAAGAAACAATAAAAATCAAGAACTAAAAGAAATAATCTTATCAAAAACAGTTAAATTAGGAGAATATCTTGGAAAATCTTTTATAGCTGAATTTGATATAGCATAATCATATTTAGAACCATTATAATCGATTAAACATTCTACAGCTAAACCAATACCAGCCGAACGACTAATACCAGCGTCACAATTAATTATAAATTTTTTATCTTTATTTTTAATAATAAAATTATATATTTCTTTAGCTTTTTCATTAGATAAAACTTTATAACTACCAAAATCTTCTTCAAGATCCCAAAAATCAATATATAATTCTTGAGAAAAATAATTCAAATTTAAAGGTTTACTATCTGGTGTATAAGCAGAAATAAGAACAGCGTCATTTGGATATTTTTGATAAAATTTTATTAATTCTAATTTCGAAAAAATGGCTAAAATATTATGAGTAGATACAGAATATATATCGTTAATATCTAAAGAATCAAAACTATTAATTTTAATATCTTTTTTAGGAACAGATATATCTTCTTTTGAAATATGGTCATAAAATATATAATAATTAGGTCTTTCAGAAATAAATTTTCCAACAAAAGATTGTTGATATAACTGAATAAAATAATTAGAACCTGGAATTAATTTCATATGAAAACCTTTAAGATAAATATAAACAATATTATAGTAAAATGTTACTTAATTAAAAATTAATAGGAAAAGATAATGGGAAGAATATTTATTAGTGGTGATCTCCATGGAAATTATCAAGGAGAATTAAAATATTTAATATATAAAAAGAATTTTAAAGAAGAACAAGAATTAAATAAAAATGACGTAGTAATTCAATTAGGTGATTCTGGGATATTATGGTATTACAAAGAATATGAAAATGGATTTAAAGAAGATTTAAAACTAGCTGAAAAGATAGCTGAAAGAAATTATACTATGTTAATAGTTCCAGGTAATCATGAAAATTACGATTTAATTTACGAGCTACCATTAATTGAGAAATGGGCTGGTAAAGTTTATATTTTAGAAACAAAAAAAGGACCAATTTATTTTGCAAAAAGAGGCGAAATTTACGAGATAAATAATAAAAAGATTTTTACATTTTCAGGAGCAATAACAAGTGATATAAAAGGAAGATTAAAATATGAAGATATTGGAAAAAAAATATATGTAAATAATAAATATGGAAGAAGAGTGTTAAAAAAAATAAAAATATCACATATAAATTATTGGCCTCAAGAATTACCTAATGAAGAAGAATATAAATATGCATTAGAAAATTTATCAAAAAATAATTATAAAGTTGATATTATATGTACACATACATGTCCAAAAGAAATAATACCAGAAGTAATACATTTAACAGATTTTTATAAAACAAAATATGAAGATCCAGTTGCTGAGTTTTTAAATAAAATAAATGAATTAGTATATTTTAAAGAATGGCATTTTGGACATTTTCATACAAATGTAAAAATAGAAAAAGAAGAAATATATATGTGTCATTATATGAAAAATCCATATGAAATTAAACTATAACAAAAAGCTAAAGTGTTTTAATGAATAGGAATAACAGAAATAGTATTATTATTAATAATATTATCTCTAGAAAGCTTATAAGTATAAGAAAAATAAATCAAAACATTGTGCTTCTTAAGAATGGATTTCAGGTTTATCTAGGAAAATAGCAGAAACTAAGAGTAAAATAATTTTAGAAATATTAAACCTTTTATTTAAAATTATTTAAAATTTAAATGAATTTATAATATATAACTATAGTTATATATATTACAAAGAATTATTTACAATAAATTGTAAATGTAAAATTAAAAAGAAGGAAGGAAGAAGAATGACATTTTTCGCATTATTAGACGACGTCGCGTCATTATTAGACGATACAGCAGCTATGACAAAAGTAGCCGCAAAGAAAACAGCAAGCGTACTAGGAGACGATCTTGCAGTTAATGCTGAGCAAGCTTCAGGGTTTTCAGCAAAAAGAGAATTAATTGCTATTAAAAAAATAGCAATAGGTGCAATAAAAAATAAATTAATATTATTGCCTATTATATTTTTACTATCATATATTTTACCAATAGCTATAGTATGGTTACTTATTGCTGGAGGTTTATTTTTAGCATATGAAGGATCTGAATCAATTATAGAATCAGTTGAAAAGTTATGGTTGAAAAATAAAGAAGAAAAACATGAAAGTGATTCGAATAAAATAAAAGGAGCTATAAAAACAGACTTTGTTTTGTCTATAGAAATAATTGTAATTGCATTTTCAACAGTTATGGATAAAACATTTATAGAACAAATGATAACTGTAACAATAATTGCATTTGCTGCAGTAGTATTTGTTTATGGAATAGTAGGTTTAATTGTAAGAATGGACGATTTTGGATTTTATTTAAAGAAAAAAGGATTTGAAAAAATAGGAATATTTTTTATAAAATCTTTAGTTTGGATAATAAAAATTTTAAAGATTGTTGGAGTAATTGCAATGTTTTTAGTAGCAGGAAGTATTTTAAATCATAATATTCATTTTATACATGAAATTATTCATAATATAACAATAAATGAATATTTAAAAATATTAATAGAATCAATTGTAGCATTTGGAATAGGATTAGTTATAGTTGGAATAGTTAAATTAAAGGATATTTTTAAAATATAACTCTCTTTATTGAGGGTTATTTATATTTTTTTACTAAAAGTAAGTAATATTCTCAACTACACGCGGTGTAGTTGAGAAATGAATAATGTCAACATTATTGTTGTTGACATTAAAATTGCCCCGTGGGCAATCATGTTTAATGTTTCCATGATATCTCCTTTACGTCCTCGGCACCCTCATGAAAAAAGTGCGTCAATAGACAAATTTTATATTATGTATTAGCAAATATTAAAAAAAAAAAAACATTTTTAAAAAAAAACATATTTTTTTTAAAATATTTATATTACAAAATAGTAA
>Ga0256837_1001571_pt1 | contig 15486 bp, 14 predicted proteins | sample 4562384metaG_FD_185976 | JGI IMG/M metagenome (GOLD analysis project Ga0256837, IMG submission 185976) | Hydrothermal vent microbial communities from Guaymas Basin, Mexico - 4561-384 | ecosystem: Environmental > Aquatic > Marine > Hydrothermal vents | place: Mexico: Guaymas Basin | collected... | reverse complement strand
TATCCAATCTTTAGCACACAAAACACTAAAACAAATATTTAATATTTCAGGTTCTATGATTAGCTATTTTATTATGTATGAAAAAAATAAATTAAAAGTTATTGCATCAGAAGCAATTGATAAACATACCCTAAATACAAATAAACAATTTATGGTAGATAGTCCAATAATTATGGAAAGTTTACTTAATAATAAAATAATAAGTATAGAAGATCTACCTTTAAATTCATTAGAACCAATAGATATTGGTTTTGCAAAACTAAATCTAAATAATTTTTATTCATTTCCACTTGTATTTCAAAATAAACCACTAGGTGTTATAATCTTAGCAAGTAGTAAACATATTGATGTTGATTATCTACAAGGATATATATTGGCACTTACAGGTTCACTAAACAATGCCATGAGTTATAACTATATTCAAGAACAAGCAATAGTTCTTGAAAAAGCTAATATAGAGTTACAAAAATCAGATAAAATGAAAAGTGAATTTCTTGCAAATATGTCTCATGAATTAAGAACTCCATTAAATTCAATAATTGGTTTTTCAAATATTCTAAAAAAGAATAAAAAAGAGAATTTAGATAGTAAGCAAATAGATCAATTATCTAAAATAAATAATAATGGAAACCATCTATTAGGTCTTATTAATAATATCCTAGATCTGTCAAAAATAGAATCTGGACGAGTAGAGTTAGATCCAAAAGATTTTGAACTTATCAAGTTTTTAAATGATATTATAGAGATGTTACATGCACAAGCCCATGAAAAAAAGATCACATTATCATTTATAAATAAAACACAAAGTAAAGAGATAAATATTTTTACTGATGATATAAAATTAAGACAAGTATGTATAAACCTAATTGGAAATGCTTTAAAATTTGTAAAAAAAGATAGTGGTAAAGTTGAAGTTATTCTATCAAAAGATGATCAGTATATAAATATATGTATAAAAGATAATGGTATAGGGATACCTGAAGATAAAATAGACTTAATATTTGAACCATTTAGACAAGCAGATGGTAGTACAACAAGAAAGTTTGGTGGGACAGGCTTAGGATTAGCAATATCTAAAAATATGATAAATATTCTAGAAGGTGATATTGAAGTAAATTCAAAAATAAATGTTGGATCTAGTTTTTGTATAAAATTACCACTTAAATGTATTATTAAAAAGATAAGAAAGGTATAAAATGAAGAAAATAGTAGTTATAGAAGATAATCATGATAATGCAGACTTGATAGAGGCTTTTTTAGAAGATGATTATAAATTATTTTTTGCATATGATGGGCTAAGTGGTTTAAATATGGTTAAAGATATAAAACCAGATTTAGTTTTATTAGATATTTCTTTACCAGAGATGGATGGAAATGAAGTAGTAAAAGCTATTCGAAAAGATACTAATATTTTAAATATACCTGTTATTGCACTTACTGCTCATGCTATGTTAGGAGATAAAGAAGTTTTTTTAAAAAAAGGGTTTAATAATTATATGTCAAAACCTATACTTGATGAAGATAAACTTATTGATATGATTGAAGAGTTAATTAATAATTAGGGATAAAATATGGAAAAGTATATTAAACGAATAGAAGAACTAGAAAAACAAAATGCCTTTTTAATAAGTGAAAATAACTTAAAAAGTGAATTTATTGCTAATGTATCACATGAAATAAAAACACCTTTAAATTCAATAATTGGATTCTCTTCAATATTGGGGAAAAATAAAAATAATAACCTAGAAGAGAAACAATTAAAATATCTTAACTCTATTAATACAAATGGTCTTAAACTATTAAATATTTTAGAGAATATTATTATTTTAAATAAGATTGAACTAAATAAAGAACAATTAAATCTATCAACTAAAAATATACATGAATTTATTCAAGATATTATTAAACTTTTAAAAATACAAGTTGATGAAAAAGCTATGAAAATAAACTTTATTAATAGGTCAAATATATCAACTTATACTACAGACTATGATAAATTATCATTAATTATTATACATATTATTTCTAATGCTATTAAATTTTCACAAATAAGTATAGGTGTAATTGATATATATTTAGATGAAGATGATAATAATATAATAATAGATATTAAAAATAATGGTACAATAATTGAAGATGAGATAAAAGAACTATTTAATAATAAAGATAATTATAAAGACTTAGGTTTAGGATTAAGTGTTATTAAATATACCATTAAAGCTTTAAATGGTTCTATACAAATATCAACAAGAGATAATAATACAAACTTTATTATATGTTTACAAAAAGAGAAAAATTAATGAATACAAAAATTTACGATTTAAAAATACTTGTTGTTGATGATCTAGAAGATAATTTATTATTAATGGAAGGTATATTAGATCTTGAAGGATTTAATAATGTAAACTATCTATCTAGTGCAAAAGAAGCTATTGAATATTTAGCATCAAATAAAGTTGACCTAATAATATTAGATATTACAATGCCTGAGATGGATGGGATAACAGCTTGTAGGTATATTAGAGAAGAGTTAAAACTTGATGAAGTTATGATATTACTTGCAACAGCAAAAGATGATATTGAAACATTAAAAATAGGTTTAGAAGAAGCTGGAGCAAATGATTATGTTCGAAAGATGTATGATAATGGTGTTGAATTTATATCAAGAATTAAAAGTTTATTATTATTAAAAATACAAATAAATATAACAAAAGAAAAAGAGTTAGAACTTGAATATAAAAATAAAGAATTACAAACACTAACAAATCTTCTTGATAAATATGTAATATCATCTAAAACTAATAAAAAAGGAATTATTACATATGCTAGTCAAGCTTTTATAAATATTAGTGGATATAGTAAAGAGGAGCTAATAGGAAAACCACATAATATAGTAAGACATCCAGATATGCCAAAAGAGAGTTTTGAAGATATGTGGAAAGTTATAAAATCTGGAAAAACTTGGAGAGGTGAAGTTAAAAATTTACAAAAAGATGGTGGCTATTATTGGGTTGATGCTATTATTACTGCAGATTATGATGATTTTAATAATATTATAGGATATAGTGCAATTAGACTTGATATTACTGCTCAAAAAGCTGCACAATTTTTAGCATCATTTGATTTTTTAACATCTCTTCCAAATAGAGCAAAATTTGAAGATATCGCAGAACATGCCATAAAAGTAAGTAAACGAGATAAAAGTAAATTAGCTATACTATTTATAGATTTCGATAAATTTAAACATATCAATGATACACTAGGTCATAATATCGGTGATGAGATGCTAAAAATGGTTAGTAACAGATTAAGTGATGTGCTAAGAGAAGTAGATACTATAGCTAGAATTGGTGGTGATGAATTTGTTATTATGTTAGAATCTTTACAAGATATAAAAGATATCTCAAAAATAACTACAAAATTATTAGATGTAGCTAGAGAACCTATGAATATTGGTGGTAATAACATTCATACTTCAGCTAGTATTGGTATTTCTATATATCCTGATGATGGAACATCAATATCAGAATTGATGAAAAAAGCAGATGCAGCAATGTATCATGCAAAAGATACAGGTAGAGATAACTATAAATTCTTTACAGATAAATTAAATACTGATCTTATGAGACGATTAGAAGTTGAATCAGCAATTAAAAAAGCAATAAAAAATGAAAGTTTTGATTTTGTATACCAGCCTAAATATAATTTAAATACATATAGATGTAAAAGTTGTGAGATGTTAATAAGATTAACTGATGATAACTTAGGAACTGTATCTCCAGCAGAATTTATACCTATTGCTGAAGGTAATAAAATGATAGTTGAGATTGGTGATTTAGTATTAAATAAAGCTTGTGAAACACTTAGGAAATGGAAAGATATAGGACTTGATATTGAAATAATATCAGTAAATATATCTAGCTATCAGTTAGAACAAAAAGATATCGTAAACCATTTTATCAATATTGTGAATAAATATAATATTGACGCAAAATCAATAGAGTTAGAATTAACGGAATATTCAATAATTGATAATTTAGATAAAAATATTGAAATACTAACTCAATTAAGAGAGTTAGGGTTTATTATATCAATTGATGATTTTGGAACAGGTTACTCATCAATGAGTTATTTAAAAAAATTACCAGTTGATATTATTAAAATTGATAAATCATTTGTAGATGAGATATCAGTACATCAAGATGATTTTGCAATAACTCATGCAATAATACAATTATCTACAGATCTTGGATATTCTGTAATTGCAGAAGGTATAGAATGTTTAGAACAAGAAAATATTCTTACAGATATTGGTTGTCATATGGGTCAAGGTTTTTTATACTCTAAAGGTCTTAGTTACAATGACTTTATTAAATTTAAAATGTAAGGATAGATAAGCTATGAAATATATTTTTTTACTATTTTTAGTTACAAATTTATTCGCTGAAGATAACAATGACTTTAATACTTTACTAAATAATTATAAACAATCACTTATTATTAGTAATGATATAAATAAAATTGTACAAATTAAAGAAAATAAAGTTAAAGAAGTTAAAAAAACTAAAGCTAAAGCTAAAAAAATAAAAGCATTATTTATTATTAAAAATACATTTCAAAACTTAAGAATTGATTCTTCAAACAATAGTACTATTTTAAATGTTTTATCAAAAGGTATGAAAGTAGAAGTTTTAAAAAAACTATATAAAAATGATGACCTATGGTTAAAAGTTAAATATATAAACAAGAAAAATAAACCCGTAATTGGTTATCTATATCAAGGAAAAAAATATTAATATTGTTTTTTTAATATTTTAATAAATTTTTTATATCCAAACTCTTTTAATGTCAAGTGAAGTAATACAAATCCAGATAAACTACTAGCAAGGGCTAAACCTACTGCTTCATAAGGTATAATAAGTGCTAGTGAAAGTACAATATTAAATACTAAAGATATCATAGTTATTTTTGCAGCTTTTCCTTGTAAGTTATAAGAATACAACCACAAAGAAAATATTTTTGATATTCCAAAAGGTATTAATCCCACTAGATACATAGTAAGTATAATAGCAGTATTTTTAGTATCTTCTATAGTAAATGCTCCCCTTTGAAATAGAAGTTCAACTATAAATTTATCAAATACTATCCCTATGATTGTAGCAGCTGCTAAAAGTACTAGTAATATATAAAAAGCTTTTTGTAAATATGCTAAAGCTTTGGCTTCATCGTTATTTTTAATAAACTTTGCAATACTAGGAAAAAGTGCAACAGAAGTAGCTATAGCAAAAAGTGCTAAAGGAAGCTGAAAAACTCTATTTGCATAGTACAAGTAAGATATTGTTCCACTTACTAAAAAAGATGCCAACCAAGTATCTAAAAATGCTGCAACATGAGCAGAACTACTTCCAAATACTGCTGGATAAAATTTATTGTAAAATTTGGATCTTTTAAACTCTTGTTTACTTTTATTATATTTACTTGTTAAAAATTTTATATTTAACTTTTTAATTGCTATTAGGTGTACTATTACTTGTAATATTCCACCAACTATAACACCATAAGATAGATAGTATGTAATTGTATATTTATCATAAGATGCACTTAAAAGTAGTGCTACAATTAGTGATATATTTAATAGTGCTGTAGAAAATGAACTAGTAGCAAAGTGTTGTTTATATTGTAAAAGTGAAGCTAAAAATGTAACTACAAATATCAAAGGTAAGTAGTAAAAACAAATAGCAACAAGAGGTGATGCTAAATCTATAGTTGCTTTATCAAACCCTATTGCAATTGCACTTGTAATATAACTTGAAAATAGCGTTACTATGATACTTAAAAGCATAATAAAAGCTGTAAATTTTAAAAATAATATGGTAGAAAATTGTATTTTATGTTTACTTTGAGCATATGAAGGTATGAAGCTTTGTGTAAAAGCACCTTCTGCGAATATTCGTCTAAATAGATTTGGTAGTTTAAAAGCTACAAAAAATATATCACTATATATATTTGCACCTAAAATAGATGCAGTTAAAAGATCTCTTATAAATCCAAAAATTCTAGATACTAAAATTCCTGCACTGTTTGTAAATATTTTTCTAAACACAAGAGATCGATATTATAATTGGAACTTTATACTATACCCTCTCATTAAAGGTGGAGTATCATAATATTCAGGATCATTAGGTGTTAATACTGTAGTTTCTTGTACTTCATTATCTTTATTTGTATTATTATCTTGTTCATCAGGACTATCAAATCCTGTTGCAACAATTGTGATTTTTACTTCATCTTCATCAAGTGTATCATCTGTAGTTGTACCAAAAATAATATCAGCATCGCCATCTATAGTATTATTTATCTCTTCCATAATATCTGTTACTGAACTAAGAGGGATATTAGGATTTACTGTCCAATGCACCATAATACCTTGAGCTCCACTTAATGTTACTTCATCTAAAAGTGGAGATTTAATAGCATTTTCTAAAGCTTTTAGTGTTGCATTTTCACCTTTTGCTTTTCCAATACCCATTAAAGCCATACCTTTATGTTGCATAATTGTTTGTATATCAGCAAAATCGGCATTGATATCGTTTGTTCCAGGTTTTAATATAACTTCACTCATACCATTTACAGCTTGGTAAAGGATATTGTCTACTATTTTAAAAGCATCTTTCATCCCAATATTTGGATCACTAATATCTTTAAGTTTATCATTTTTAACAACAATAATAGAATCTGTAACTTTTTTAAGCTCTTCAAGTCCAAGATTTGCTAAACCTGTTCTTCTTTTACCTTCCCATTTAAATGGTTTAGTAACAACAGCAACTGTTAATGCGCCAACATCTTTTGCTGCTTTAGCTATAATAGCAGCAGCTCCAGTTCCAGTTCCACCACCAAGACCAGCAGCAACAAATACAATATCACTACCATCTAAAGCTTCTTTGATCTCATCATAAGATTCAATAGCACTATCTCTTCCAACTTCAGGTTTCATACCTGCACCTAAACCTTTTGTAAGTTCAAGTCCTAGTTGTATTTTTTTAGGAGCTTTTGATACTCTTAAAGCTTGTAGATCAGTATTTGCAACAATTAAATCAACTTTATATATACCTTCATTGATCATGTGGTTAATCATATTACAACCACCGCCACCAACACCAACAACAGCAATTTTAGCAACATTTTCAGCTAATACCTTATTTGGCATTTGCTCAATAATTTGAGGGTTAAATAGATCTTCTGACATTATACTAGCTCCCCTAATTTTTTCATAAACTTAGAAAATAAGCCATCTTTTTTTTGCTTATGTTCATCTTCTATTGTTTTTAGACTCTCTAAAGTTTCTATTGATTCATTTTCATGAGGATTATGAATTACAGTTGCTTCTTTTTTAACCTCTTCTTGATTTGCTGCTTTATTTTCTATTTTTGATTCTCTTAATTTTTTATTTGAATCTAGTTCAAAAAATGGATCAGAATCAAGTGCATAAAATAGAAGTCCAACAATAGTAGACAACGAAGCATCTTCAAAGTTTATATATCCATTTTGGATATTTTTTGGATTTGCTATTTTTACAGGAAGATTAGAAAATACCCTTTGTGTAAGTAGATCAATACCTGGTATTTTGGACATACCACCTGTTAAAACTATACCGTTTACAGTATCTTTTAGTCCACTTTTTGTTAGTTTATCATGAATTAAAAATAATGTCTCTTCCACTCTTGCATGAATTAATGGTTGTATAAAATCTAAAGAGATCTCTTGAGATTCTGTTTCATTTCCAAGTCTTGGAATTTTTACTTTTGTTATATCTGTATCGATATTTTTAGGCAATAGTGAAGAGTATTGTTTTTTAACTTCATCAGCAGCACTAAGTGGAGTATGAAGTGTAATAGATAAATCTTTTGTAATAGCTTCACTTCCAATAGGTACAACTTCGTTGTATGTAAGTGATTTATTTTTAAATATTGCTAATTCTGTAGTACTACCACCTAGATCAATTACAGCAGTTCCAAGCTTTTTTTGATCCTCTTTTAGTGTAGCAATAGTTGAAGCATATGAACTAAGTACAAAGTTATCTACCTCTATATTTGATTGTTTTAAAGCACTTTGAATATTGTTTATAGATGTTTTTTTAGCTGTGATTATATTTGTATATACTTCAAGTCTACTACCATTCATATTTAATGGATTATCAATAGTATTGTTATCATCAATTTTAAAGTATAAAGGTATTACATGTATAACTTCATAGTTTGGAATAATAGAAGCATCATATAATGCCATTGTAAGTACTTGACTTATCTCTTTTGTAGTTATTTGACCACTAGGGATATTAATAAACCCCCTACTTCTAATACTTTTTGTATGGATACCAGATATAGATACTACTGTTGAAGTAATAGCTGCACTACTTGAACTTTTTGCAGCATGAACAGCATCTTGAATACATAAACCTGCTTTATGTATATCAACTATTGCACCTTTTTTTACACCTTCACTAACTACTTTTCCAGTTCCTAAGATATTTATTTTATGATTTAAATCATTTTGTGCAACAACTGCTACTACAGATGTTGTTCCAATGTCTATTGCTAATACTGTTTTTTCCATATTATTTTACTTTATAATTTGATATTACTTCATATTTTGATTCTAAATTTTTAAGTATAGAATCCATTATTTCATTATTTTTAATTTGTTTGATTGTATCTTCTATATACTTATCTTTTGTTTTGTCATATTTAGCTAATTTTGTATCAGTAATATTAAATACTACTGTTTTATTATCTAATGACACAGAATCTATCTTACTTGTACTAGAAGATACTGTTTTTATTAAACTAACAACATCTTTAGGATCAAGTCCATCTATTTTATTTATCTCTTCTTTATTTAAATAACCAATATCTTTACCATTAAAATTACCTATAAGTGTATTTACTTTTTGTTTTAATAATTCTTGTTTTTTATAGTTTATTAAATCCTCTTTTATTTTAGCTGCTACTTGATCATAAGCTAATGGTTGTGGTTTTATAACCTCTTTGATTTGGTATATTACAAAATCATTATTTATTTTCATAGGTTTTACAACTGTATCAACTGCTGAACTAAATAATATATCTTCTTGCTCTTTATTTAAATTTAAATCAGCTTTAGAGATAGTTTTGTTTGTTGTAAACTTCTCTGTACCTTTTTTAAGTTTTAGATATTTTCTAAGTGCAGTTTTTTTACTAGCTTTTTCATCACCATTAATTGCTACTATTTCTATATTTAATTTATACATAGTATCTGATAGATAATTGTTTTTGTTATTTTCATAATATTTTAAAAGTTCATCATCACTAACAGTAACTTTTATATCGTCGTGATTTATAATATTTATAGAAACTCTATCTGTACTAAAAAATAGTTCATTTATCATTTTAAGTGTATTTTGATTTACATCTACTGCATATACATCTTGAAGCTTTTGTAATTGTAGATCAATTCTAACTTTCTCTTCAAATTCACTTGGTGTAGTTCTATTTTGCTTTAAAATTGATTTATATAAATCAGAATCAAACTTTCCATCTTTTTGAAATACTTTAATATTTAATAACTCTTTAAGTACCTCTTCATCTGTTGCTACAAAACCTAAATCTTCACTAAGATTTAGAAGTAAATATTTTTGAATTATATTTCTATAAGCTATATCGTCAAGCTTTAATTTATCTGCAAACTCTTTATTGAATTGTTTACCTAAAGCTTGAGCATATTGTGAATATAGATTACTATACTCATCTTGAAGTGCTTTAACACTAACTTCTTTATTTCCAACTGTTGCAAGAGAAGAGCTACTAGTACTTGGGTTATATGAACCCCATCCGACAAAACCAGCACCAACAAATGCTATTGTACTAATCCATATAGTTGGTAAAAGCCACTTTTTATTTCTTTGCATACTTGATATCATAATTTATAAACCTTTTATTAAATTATTGGATTTTATCTAATATTTACTTTAAAATCGCTTTGTTTATAGATACTTAATTGCAGTCTATTGTTATAAATTGTCACAATTGCTCTTTTTATAGTTATTTTAGCATTTTGTGAAGGTGTATTTAATGAAGTATCAATATATAATTTTATTCTATCTTTTCCAAGATATAATCTATTGTATTTATAAACACCACTTATATTTGTAAATACTTCATTTTCATTCTTATATGAAATATCTTCTACATTTTTATATTTTTTATACATCTTTTTATAATTATTATTTTTGCTAAGTTTTTTTATAACATCATATTTTGTTATCTCTTTTGAGCCTTTAAAATTTATAATACTATTTACTTCTATATCATAAATATAACCCTCTTTTAGATCTTTATTTTTTCCATATACTAAGATTGCTCTTGAGTTTTCTTGTTTTATTACAGCTCTATTTGAAGATTTATAAATAACTGTTATATTTTTTAATTTTATACTACTATTTAGTTTTTGTACATTGTATAGATCATCTATTTTATATTCTTTTTGTTTTTTATCAGATTTAAATATATCAAAACTAAATATAGATTTTTTAGTTATTTTATAATTTTGCAAATCTGTACTAAACATAGCATAAATAGGTAAATGATCAGAATAACCACTATGTTTTTTCATATTCCATCTTAAAACTTTGTTGTTTTTAAATATATAAGATTTTTTAAATACATTGAAACTATTATTTATATAAGATATGTTTTTATTATCAAACATACTATGTGAGATTATCATATTATCAGGAGTGTTATTAGAACCTCTATATTTAGATGAAAATCTATCTTTTTTAGCTAATTCTAACCATAAATTATAATGTATAATTTTATCACTTTGTTTTAAAATATCTTTCTTTTGTATAAAATTATTTTTTATACTTGTATTTAAAACTTGATTTATAGCAGTATTGCCATAAGTATCATTTAGTTTTTTATTATGTTTAAAAGTTATAAACTCATCATAATTTGAATTTAGATCACCCATAATTATATAATCATCATCTTGGTTTAGTTTTTTGATATCTTTTATAAGAGTTTGAGCATATGGTACTCTTTTACTTTCACTTGCTCTTTTTGAACGCCAATGATTTACATAAACAATTAATTTTTTACCATCAATTTCTATTATTGATTTTAATATTGGACGACTATGAGGATTGTATTTATTTACATCTAAAGATTTGTTACTTACAATTTTATATTTACTAAGTATTGCTACACCTATTGATGATGTTCTTTTTTTCAAAAAATAACTATATTTATATTTTGGTAATTTTCTTTTTAAAAGATTAAAAGCATTTTTATTTTCAATCTCTTGTAAACCTATAATATCAGCATCTAAGTCATTTATAACTTTTGCTGTATTTTTTATTTTACTTGTCAATGCTCTTTGGTTCCAATATCTTGAATTTGGTTTAAACTCTTTGTACTCTGTTTTATTATTTACCATATCAAATAGATTCTCAACATTATATGTTGCTACTTTAAAATCAGTTGAATATAGGTTTAGTGTAAATAATATTATTAATAATTTTTTTATCATAAATATTCCTTTAAATGCAAATTTATATAAATTATTCTTAAATAAACATTAATATACTCTCTAAGTTATATTTTATATTTTTGATTAATAAAAAAATGTGCTATAATAAAATATCTTAATTAAAAGGCAAAGATATGAAAAAATTATTACCAATAGGTTTAGCAATTAGTTTAAGTACATCTTTATTTGCACTAAGCAATATCGATCAAAAAGTACTAGATTTCCAAAAAGATAGATTATCTAAGCATCCTGCTTATATTTTAAACTCTATTAAATTATCTTCTTCAAAAAAGATTGACAAAGATTCAAACTGGAAAAGCTATAAGTTTGATTTAGATCTAATACAAAAAAGTAATAACAAAAATATAAAAGCTCCAATGATAGTGTATTCAAATGGTAAATATATAAGTGATAATATGATAGATATGACTACAGGTGCAAAAGTTGGAGAAAGAGAACTTCAAGAAGAGCAAGCTAAAAAAAGAAATGAGTTTGAAAAAACATTTAAACTTTCAAATGAGTTTTATAAAAAAGATCACCTAATAGCAGGTAATCACAATGCAAAAACAAAAGTAGTTGTATTTTCTGATCCTTTATGTGTATTTTGTATAAAAAATGCACCATCAATTATTAGAAGTATAAAAGGTAGAGATGATTTAGCTTTATATTACTATGATTTTCCACTAGATATGCACCCAACTGCAAAAACTGTAGTAAAAGCTATGCATAAAGCTAAAAAAGATGGTATCAAAGATGTTGAACTAAAAGTATACGAAGCAGATTATGAAAAATTTTATGATGTATATAGAACAAAAGATGATCAAAAAGCTTTAGATGTATTTAATAAAATTATGAATACAAAATATACTATGAAAGATATAGATACAAAAGAGGCAAGAGAGGCTTTAGAATCTGATATATTCATGGGTATGGAAGCAAATGTTCAAGGAACACCTTCTATATTATTTAATGGTTCATACTATAAATCAAGAGAAAATCTTAAAAAGTTTTTAAGAAAATAATAAATGAAACATCTTAAAGGTTATGGTAAAAAATATTTCTCATTAGCATTTATTGCTATGTATTCAACAATACATAAGCTAAGTACAAATGATAGTAATTATATTTACCATAAAAAAGCCTTTGAGTTTATCCAACCAAGTACGGCTCCTCCTACTTTATAATAATCACAATAAATCACAAAATCAAATTTTTATACATAATAAAGTATAATTAAATATATAAAATAATTACAATTAATCTAAGGAAAAATTATGCATATTGAAGCAGGCGTAGTAAATGGCGCAAAAATGTTATTAAGTTATGGTACAGCAGCAGCTGTAGTTGGAATTAGTGCAAAACTAGCACTAGATAATATCAAAGAAAATGGTGCAATATCATTTTTACTAAAAACAATTATTGCAACTATTGTTGTATTTTGTTGTTTTGAAGTATTACCACATTATCCTGTTGGAGTTAGTGAAGTTCACTTAATTTTAGGTACAACTATATTTTTAGTATTTGGAATAGCTCCAGCTGCCATTGCTTTAGCATTAGGATTATTAATCCAAGGTGTATTCTTCGCTCAATTTGATTTACCACAATATGGTATGAATGTAACAACTTTATTAGCTAGTATGCTAATTCTTAATATGGCTATTTCTAAAATCATTCCAAAAGGTACTGCTTATAAAGATATTACATATTCTCAAATGCTTAAAATGAGTATTGTATGGGAAGGTGCTATTGTATCATGGGTTGCATTTTGGGCAATTTATGGTCAAGGTTTTGCAGCAGAAAACTTAAGCAATGTATTATCATTTGGTAGTGCTTATATGGCTGTTGTTCTTGTTGAACCATTTATTGATTTAGCAGTATTAGCAGCAGTAAAAGCATTTGCAAGCAATAAATGTAACATAGTATTAGATAAAAAGCTTACTAACTGTAAAGCGTAGTATCTAAATAAAATAAAAACAAAAAAAGGCGAGACTGTTGTCTTGCCTTTTTTAATTAAAAAGAAGAAAATATGAAAAGATATAGACATTATGATAAAAATAAAGCGATAATATTATCGTGCTTTGGTTCAGTTATAGAACAAAACAAATACCTAGAACTTAAAAAAATAGTAGAAGAAAAATTTGAAGATTGTGATGTGTTTTTATCATTTAGCTCAAGAATGGTATTAAAAGATCTTTACAAAAGAGATATGCCATTTAAAAATTTAGCTCAAACTTTAGCAGATGTTGATATGTTGGGATATAAAAATATAATTGTATCTTCAATTAATCTTTTTCCAACAGATGAACATCAAGTTCTTAAAAAAATAGTAGATGGATTTAAAAACTTCTCATTATCAAATATAAGAGCTTCAAATGCTATTTTAACTAGAACAAAAGAAACTTCACTATTTTTAGCCGATTTAGATAAAAGAATAACTACAAAAAATAGAGCAAATTTATTTGTAATTCATGGTTGCCCTACTCTTGAAGTGTCTGGACTTGATAGTATTACATATACTGCACAATTTCTTGAAGCAATAAATACTCAAAACTATACTTGCTCACTAGAAGGTGCATTTCCATTTTATGCACTAAAAGATCAATTAATAACTAAAATGAAAAATGATGGGGTAGAAGATGTTCAAATAGTTCCTATGTTATTAGTTAGTGGTAATCACTACAAAAAAGATATGCATGAGATAAAAGATGAATTAAACAATGATTTTAACTCAAAAATTGTAGATACACAAACAAACAATTCTAAGTTCAATCTTATTGAACTACCAATGGTACAAGATATAATTATAAACAATATAAAAGATGAGATAATAAAACTTGGATAAAAATATAAAAAAGCTTTATATGGTATCACTTGGACCTGGTGATATTGATCTTATAACAATAAAAGCTCTAGAATCATTAAAAGAATCTGATGTAATATGTATACCAACAAAAAGCCAAGATCATAGTTTTGATAAATCTATGACTTACAAAATTATAAAAGCTCTAATGGATAAACATAACTTTAATACTAAAATTGTTCCTGTTTATACACCTATGCATTTCAAAAAAGAAGATTGGCAATACCAAGTGAATATTATATTAAATGAGTTTACAAGTAATACTAAAGTATCATTTGTAACCTTAGGAGATAGTGCAGTTTATAGTACTGTTTACTATTTACTTGATATTATAAAAGAACAAAATAGTGATATTTATAACAATAGTGTTGTAATAGCTGGTGTAACATCATTTAGTAATGCAAGTGCAAAAGTTAAAAAACCACTTTGTGTAGGTGATAGTAGTTTTTCTATTGTTCCATTACTAGGAAAAAGTGTACCAAATACAACAGTTTATATGAGACCCAAAATAGGAATGGATACAAGTTCTATAAAAGAAGAAGGTGATATTTATACTTTTGAGAACTTAAACTATAATGGCGAAATAATAAGCGATAAAAAAATACCAAAAGTAAATAAGTATATGACTTTATTTATTGACTTTTTTAAAAAGGATTAAATGTGAATTTTATTCAAGAACAACCACCAATCAATATAGGTGCAGATATCTCTGTAAGATCTTTTGAGATGATAGAAGAGGAACTTCAAGATTATCCTAAAGCAAAAGAGTTTGATAAAAATGAAATAGAAGTGATAAGCAGACTTATCCATACAAGCACATGTTTTGAGCAAGTATTAGAAAATATATTTTTCACACCAAATGCAATACCAAGAATACAAGAACTATTACAAAATAAAGCTAAAATAATAGTAGATGTAAATATGATAAAAGTAGGACTTAGTAGTTTTTATCTAGATACTTATAAAAATAAAGTGGTATGTTATATAAATGAGCCATTTACATTTGAACGTGCAGAACAAAATAAAACTACAAGATCTTATGCAGCAGTTGTAGAAGCAAT
>Ga0256837_1001570_pt1 | contig 15505 bp, 12 predicted proteins | sample 4562384metaG_FD_185976 | JGI IMG/M metagenome (GOLD analysis project Ga0256837, IMG submission 185976) | Hydrothermal vent microbial communities from Guaymas Basin, Mexico - 4561-384 | ecosystem: Environmental > Aquatic > Marine > Hydrothermal vents | place: Mexico: Guaymas Basin | collected... | reverse complement strand
AGTTTGGATTTGGCATAACTATTATATGTTTTACTGATGAGAGTGGTGTATTTATAGTTTTGTACTCTTTAGTATTGCTGAGTGGTGTTATATCTACTGAGCCATCGTCGTTTCCACTTAGAATGGTATCTTCATCCAAAAAGCATAAAGTATTTACTCTTGTGCGATGATGGGTAATAACATCTTTATTTGCTTGGGTCAATAGATCAATAATAAATATAGCACCACCATAACCACTGCAAGCTAGTGTATGATGTGAAAAAGCAAAAGCACTTACATAATTTTCATTTTCTTTGAACTTTAGGTAAATGCTATCTCTATCGTGTGGAAAAGAGCATAATCTTGAAAGTAGAGAATTTTTATTGTATCTGTATTGAAGTACACGACCATTTTTTGTACCTGCAATAATATATGTGGAGCTATCATCAAAACTAAGTATAGTTATCTCTTCATCTTCAACACTAATTGTATAAATGGTTTCTTTACTTTGTATATCTATAATATATATGATATGATTGTTTACAAAAGCAAAATATTCTTTGTTTGGGGAAAATGCAAAAGCTGTTGCATTTGAGTTTAGTTTTTTGTGGTTTATATTTTTTTTGATTTCACACTCTTGGTAGTCCAAGAGTGCTATGCCGTTTTGAAGTGTAGAAAAAGCTAAGATTTCATCATCAAGAGCTTCAAGTTCTGTAATATTTGATCTAGCAATTATGCACTCATAAATTTTTGGCATTTTGTATTACATATCTCTCGCTTCAACTTCTTCCATAGCTTTCATAAGATGTTTTCCCATTTGACGGTCAAATTCATCCCAATCATGATATTCTGGTAAAGCTTTTGCTACTTCTGGTTTAATTTCATAACTTTCTTGCTCATTTTCATAAGCAATTTTTGCATACTTTAAAACAGTTTTGAAATAGTGTAAGAAAGGATCAATAGTCTCGTGCATTTTACCTGAATGCCCATGACCTGGTACATATAAATTATATGCTTTGTAGCCATCTTTATAAGCTTCAATATGCTCAAGTAACTCTATGTTTCCATGTACGCTAGAGCTAGAATCCATACCACCTAAACGACTTTTCATAAGGTTATCACCTAGGTAAAGAGTTTTAGATTCAACATGCTCAATTAAGATATCAGTATCAGTATGTGCGCGTTTTGGATGGAAAATTTTAAAAGTTTGACCATCTATTTTAAGTATATCTGTACCATTGATGGCTTTTGTTGGAAAAGGAAAAGGATCATCAGTACCTTTAAGATTTTTAGAAAGACCTTGAAGAATGTTATACCATTTTCTAGCCTCTCCAGCTTTAGAAACTTTAATCATCTCAGGATGAGCATAACTTACAAGATTAGGGTATGCTTCTTTAAATGCTTTTCCAGCAAACCAGTGATCACCATGTTTGTGAGTATTTAAAATAGCAACAACAGGTTTGTTTGTAACTTTTTTATATTCAGCTAGAATCTTTTTACCAACATTGTAGTTTCCACCTGGATCAATCATGATAGTTCCAGTTTTCCCCTCTACAAATGAGGGATTATTCATAAAACCTTCATTTTCAACTGCTGGATTCATTGGTGGACCATGCATAATCCAAACACCGTTATCCATTTTTTCAAATTTGAATTCACCTAGTTTACCTAGTGAAAAAGCATTTAGTGATAACGAAAATGTAATCATTACTGCTAGTAAAAGAGTGATTTTTTTCATTGTTTCTCCTGATATGTTTTTTATGAGGGAATATTATACATTTCTAAGCTTATAATACAGATAAAATTAAACTTAGTAAAGTTTGTTTATGATCAATTGAGCAGATATTTTGTTGTTAAATTCATTTTTGGTTACGCGATAGCTACATGTAAGAGTTCTATCTTCTGGCATCTCATAAACTTTTTTAAACAGTATCAACTCTATTGGTTTTCTCTCATGTGAAAATTGTCTAACAATAATTTTTGAGTGATTTTTCTCTTTTCCAAAAAGTTTTATCTCTAAAATTTGGGCATCTTTTACTAAGAAGAGTGGGCGATTATTTGCTTCACCATAAGGCTCAAAATTATCTAAAAGATTTAGTAGCTCATGGTCAATCTCATCTGAAGGCATAACTCCTATCACATCTTCAATAGGTATAAAATCATCACGGTTTAGTTTGTTTGCAGATTTATTTATTGCAATTTTAAAAGCCTTTATATCCTCTACATGTAGACCAAGACCAGCTGCCATTTTGTGCCCACCAAACTTGTTAAGATAAGATTCGTTCTCTTTTATCAAATCATAAATATTTACATTTCCAACACTTCTAGCACTTCCTTTTGCAACACCATTTTCGCATGAAAGAACTATGGCTGGACGCTCAAAGTTATCAACAAGTCTTGCTGCAACAATTCCCACAACACCCTCGTGCCAACCTTCGCCATGAACAACTATAACATCATCTTCTTTGCTCCCTTGAAGTAGTGCTTTTTTTGTTGTTTGTGCCTCTGTATCTTTTCTAAGTTCATTTAGTTTATCTAGTTTGTCAAAAAATTTATATGCTGTGTGGGTGTCTTTTGCTGTAAAAAACTCTAAGGCAATACTTGCATCTTCAAGTCTACCAGCCGCATTTATGCGTGGAGCTATCTGAAATGCAATATCTTCAGAACTAATAACTGTTTTGTTTAAAAAATCTCTGATGATTATAGAAGATGGTCTTTGTGAAGTCATAAGGAGTTTTAAACCCTCTTTTACAAGTGTACGATTTATATCAATAAGTGGCATAATATCTGCAATAATCGCGATACACAAAATATCTAAAAACTGTTTCATATCTACATGTAGAGCTAACTCTTTTTTTACAAGTGCTAAAAGTAACCAAGCTACTTGTGCTCCACAAATCTCTGTAAACGGATAGCTACATGTAGGGAGTTTTGGATCAACAATTGCATAAGCATCTGGTAAAATTTCTGCTGGAGTATGATGATCTGTTATGATAAGTTCAATCCCACGTTCAGCACAAATCTTAGCCGCTTCTATGGCAGATATTCCATTATCAACAGTTATAAGCAAATCAGCATCTATTCGCTCTAATACACTTGGACTTACGCCATAACCATCATTAAATCTATTTGGGATAATTGCTTCAAGTGGATAAGGAATTTGTCTAAAAAAATCAACCATAATTGCAGTTGAAGTTACTCCATCAACATCATAATCACCAACTAAAGTTATACGTTTATTTTCACGAATTGCATCAGCTATCTTTTTAGCAGCTTTTGGTGCATCTTGAAGTAGGGCAGGGTTTGGAATTTGTGAAAGTTTTTTGTCTTCATCGCAAAAGCGTGAAGACAATAGTTCAAAAAGTGTTTGCTTATTTAGTATATTCAATTTAAATCTTTTCTGAGATATTTATATCTCTAGCTTTAGTCGCCTTAGCGGTGTTAGCGTAGTAAAAGGGAGTTGTTCCTTTTACGTACTAATTAATGATGCTTTTACAAAAGCTAATATAGAAGGGTTTGGAGTTTGAAGTCTTGAAGTAAATTCTGGATGAAATTGAACACCTAAGAACCAAGGATGACCTTCGATCTCTACTGTTTCAATTAGGCCGTTAGATTCACCAGTAACAATCATACCCGCTTTTTCTAGCTGCTCACGATAAGCTGGATTTGCCTCATAACGATGACGATGACGCTCATATATAGTTTTTTCACCATTGTATGCTTCTTGTAGTATAGAACCCTCTTTTGTATCACAAGGGTATTCTCCTAGTCTAAGAGTTCCACCCATTGGGCTTTGGTGAGTTCTAAGTTGCATCCCACCTGATTGGTCAAGGAAGTTATCTATTAGGTAAATCATAGGGTTTTTAGTATTCTCATCAAACTCAATAGAGTTCGCATCTTCAAGACCAAGTACATTTCTAGCATACTCAACTAAAGTAAGTTGCATTCCAAGACAGATACCAAGATATGGAACTTTATTTTCTCTAGCGTATTGTATTGCAAGTATTTTACCCTCTACTCCACGAGAACCAAAACCACCAGCAACTAAAACAGAATCACAGTCAGCTAAAAGTGCTTCAGCCCCCTTCTCTTCTATCTCTTCAGAATCTACCCAGTTTATCTCAACTCTGGCATCTAAATGTGCTCCACAGTGGATAAGTGACTCTGTTAAAGATTTATAAGCCTCTTTAAGTTCAAGATATTTTCCAACAAAACCAACTACTGTTTTGTCTTTTGGTTGTACAATTTTTTTAACTAATGTATCCCATTTTTCCATATCTGGATTTAATTCGCCAAGTTCTAACTCTTTTGCGATAGGTTTTAAGATGTGTTGTCTTAAAAATGTAACAGGAATATCATAAATCGTAGCAGCATCAAGTGCTTCGATAACGCTGTCTGTTGGAACATCACAGCTCATTGCTAGTTTTTTCTTAAAAGTTTTTGGAAGTGGGTTTTCACTTCTAGCAATTATCATTTGAGGAGTAATACCAATACGGCGAAGCTCTTGAACTGAGTGCTGAGTTGGTTTAGACTTCATCTCTCCAGCAGCTTTGATGTAAGGGATAAGTGTTACATGAATAAAGAATGTTCCAGCTACCTCATCATCGTGTTTCATTTGACGGATTGCTTCCATAAAAGGTAAACCCTCTATATCTCCAACAGTACCACCAAGCTCAACAACTAAGATATCATGACCTTCGCCTGCTAGTTTAATACGGTTTACAATCTCTCCAACAATATGAGGCACTACTTGAATAGTTTGACCAAGGTAGCCACCAGCACGCTCACGCTCAATTACCGAAGAGTATACCTGACCAGTTGTAAAGTTTGAAGATTTTAAATAAGAAGAATCAAGAAACCTTTCGTAGTTTCCGATATCAAGGTCAGTCTCTGCACCATCTTTAGTAACAAAAACTTCACCATGCTCAAGTGGGCTCATTGTCCCAGGATCCACATTGATATATGGATCGATTTTTAGCATACCAATTTTTTTACCAGCGTGTTTTAAAAGAGTACCAACAGAAGCTGCTGTGATACCTTTTCCTAAAGAACTTAAAACCCCACCAGTAACAAAAATGTATTTAGTCATGCAAATATCTCCATATTTAATATGGAAGAAATTATAGGGTAATCTTACTTTAAAAGCTTTTAACTATTGTGTCTAATAGCTTTCTCTTCTTCTAGCATAGCATTTAAGTCTTCAACAACTTTCATAGAAGCTTTTTCTGCTGCATCAAAATAAGTCATAACATTTTGAGATTCTTGTGTACATGTACCTTTTTTTACACAATCAACAGCTTTATGAATGTTGTCATGAACTTCTTTATGTGGTGCAGCCATTTTAGAATAGCTTGCACATTTACTAAACTTTTCTTTTCCATTTCCTTCGAAGTACCATTGACCAAGTCTACATTCCTTATCTGTTTTAAAGTGACCATCAGCTTCACCACTAAATACGGTTTTATAACCTCTAGCTTTAAACTGTAGATGGTCAAGTTTAGAAAGCACCATAAACACAGCATTTGTAACGTCTATATTTTCTTCTGAAATCATTTTTGTATTTTCTGTTAGGGTATGCATCTTCTCTTGAAAAACATCCATTTGTTCATGAGATTTGTGAGAAAGACTTTCCATTGCTTGAGAGTGTTCATGTACTTCTTGTGTATTTTGTTTTAATGAAGAAACAGAGATCTCTACTTCGCTTGTCGCTTTTTGAGTACGCTCAGCAAGTTTACGAACCTCATCAGCAACAACTGCAAAGCCACGACCATGTTCACCAGCTCTTGCTGCTTCAATAGCCGCATTTAGAGCAAGTAGATTTGTTTGATCTGAGATATCTTTGATAAGGTTGATAACATCTGCAATGCTTTCAACATTTGCATTTAGAGTTTCAACTTGTTCATAAGTGCTTGAGATATGTTGCAGTAATGAACCCATAGTTTCAGTCAATGTATGAATTTCCATAGAACAACCATCTGTATGCTCACTATTCTCTTTATTCCTAATATCTATATCTTCTAGAGAACCTAGATTTACTTCTAAATCATTTCGAATAAGTTTTAAATCTCTATCACAACCATCTGTTAGTCCGTGAGTTAGCGATTTAATCAGCTCATTCATCACTTCATTGCTATCAGCATGCCTTGCCTCTTTTTCAAGCTCTTTATTTCTCTTTGTTAGCTCATCTATGCGATCTTGTAAGCTTTTAATTTCTTCTTTTTGAGCTTCTAAATCAGCTTCAAGTTTTGCATTGTTATTTGAAAAAAACATATGACACCTTCTAGTTTATATTCTTAAATTGTATATGAGTTTGTATTAATATAAGCTTATGATAATTATTCATTATACATATGTATAAATTTAAATTTTTATAAATATATTATGTAAAAAATCTCTGTTTAGATATAATAATTAAAAAATTTATACTTTACAATGAGAGAGCTTGATGGATTTTATACTTTTATATATTGTTATGGCACTTGGTGTCTCAACTATTTTAAACCTTTTTTTAAAGCGTGTTGGTGTCTCTTCGATAATAGGTTATATTATTACAGGTACCATACTTGTATATGCTTTTGACCTAAGAGATTTGCATGGTTCAGAAACATTAGAGCATATTGGTGAGTTTGGAATTGTGTTTTTGATGTTTACTATTGGGCTTGAGATTAGTCTTGCTAAGATGAACAGTATGAAAAAAGAGATCTTTTTAAATGGTTTTATGCAGGTTGCATTTACAGCACTTATGGTTTATGGAGTAGCTCATTATATATTTGATATGGAAGAAAAATCAGCACTTATTTTATCTCTTGCGTTTGCCCTATCTTCAACAGCAGTAGTACTTTCATACCTAAAAAGTTCAAAAGAGATATATACTCCATATGGTCAGCGCGCTACTGGAATACTGATTTTTCAAGATATTGCAGTTATCCCTATTTTGATTTTGATGGGTTTTATGACAACAGAAGGTGGAGAGTCAGTAGTTAATATCTTGCTACACACTATTGTATCAGCTGTTATAGTAATTGGTTTATTATTTGTAATTGGTAAAAGAGTTATGACATACTTGCTTCATTTCTCAGCCTCTAGTGAAGTAGATGAGTTGTTTATGTCTTCTGTTTTATTTATTGTAATCTCTGCATCACTTTTAGCTTCATTTTTTGGTTTTACTTATTCACTTGGAGCATTTGTTGCGGGTATGATTATTGCCGAGACAAAATACCATCATAAGGTTGAAACAGATATAGCACCATTTAAAGATATTTTACTTGGTACTTTTTTTATAGTTGTTGGTATGAAGATAGATATTATGTTTTTCTTCAATAATTTTTTTATGATTGTTGGTATCTTTGTTGGGGTGCTTATTTTAAAAACTCTAATTATGTATATTTTACTTCGTTTAACTTCAAATAATTCAACATCACTTAAAACAGCCCTATCGTTATCTCAGGTTGGTGAGTTTTCTTTTGTAATTTTTGCAGTAGCCTCATTGGGTGGTTTGCTTGATGGGGAGTTGGTCTCTCTTTTTATATTGGTTGTAATTTTTTCTATGATGGTTACACCATTTTTTATAGCTAAGATAAATAAGTTTGTAGATTATTTTACACATGAAGACTATCTTGCTCCAGATATAACTGAATTTGCTTCAAGAAGAGATCATGTTATAGTCTGTGGATACAGTATTACTGGTAAATTTGTAGCAAAACATTTAGATGAGCTAGATGCACCATATGTTGTTATAGATAACTCACCAAAACATGTTCAAGAAGCTATTCAGGATGGGAAAGAGGCTTATCTTGGAGATATGTCAAAGGTTAATATTTTAGAGGCCCTTCATGCTGAGAGTTGTGCTGCTGTTATTGTAACCTTAGACAACATCGATAAAAAGCGTGCGATTTGTGAAGCAATCATACATAATACGAAAAATATAAATTTAATAGTAAAAGTTAGGACTTTAGAAGATAAGAAAAAGTTAGAAGATTTAGAGATAACATCTATAATTGATTCTAAATTAGAGACTGCTCGTGTACTTGTTGAGCGCATGATAACATGTCAGTTAAAGTATAGATAGATGAAAAATATTTTTATAACAGATCTTGATCATACATTTTTGCGAAACGATTTGAGTGTGAGTCAATTTACAAAGGAGTCTTGGAATAAAATGTCTAAAGATTCTTTGGTATCTGTAGCTACAGCTAGAACTTACAAAAAAGCTACACAGTTCTTAGGTGGTGTAGATATAAATGCCCCTATGATTTTGCTAGATGGCGCACTTATAGCTACAATCGATAAGAGGATTATAGATACAAAGTTTGTGACTAAAGAGATGGCAGATGCTATCATAGATGAGGGTGCTAAGTTTGGGATATACCCTTTCATCTTGGCTTTGGCTGATAAAAATTTAAATGAGGTTTTTTTATATAGTGATATTTTAAATGAGATACAGACTAAAGTTTTAAAAAACTACTCATCTGATGACCATATAAAAAAATGTAAAAATATTCGTGCCATGGATGATAACTTTAAGATAGTCTATATGGGTGAGGAAAAACTTTTGCGTGAGCTTGCTCTACATGTAGAGCAAATATTTGGTGATAAGCTAAAGTATATTTTAGCACCAGAAGCGTATACTAAAAGTTACTTTTTAACTATATTGCATAAAGATGCAGACAAGTCACACGGTATTAAAACAGTTAGTGAATATGCCGATTTTGACTTAAATAAACTAACTGTTTTTGGTGATAATTTTAACGATATTGGTATGTTTGATTTGGCTGGAACTTCAGTAGCAATGGCAAATGCTCAAGATGAGGTTAAGAAAAAAGCTACAATTGTGTCTAAATTTTCAAATGACGAGGATGCAGTAGCACATTATTTGAGGGGATTAAAAAATGAATAATAATAAATCAACATTTATCCCCATGATAATAATTGGGATATTATTTTTTATATTTGGTTTTGTAACTTGGCTAAATGGTTCACTAATTCCCTTTTTAAAAGTTATCTGTGATTTAAATGATTTTCAAGCTCTTTTTGTAACTTTTGCATTTTATATTGCATATACTGTTATGGCTTTACCTATGTCTTTTGTACTAGATAAAGTTGGCTATAAAAATGGAATGGCACTTGGTTTAGCAGTTATGGTAGTTGGTAGTTTAATATTTATTCCAGCTGCACAAGATGCTAGTTTTAGTTTGTTTTTGATAGCTCTTTTTACTCTTGGGACTGGTTTAACAATTTTACAAACTGCTTCAAACCCTTACATAGTTCTAGTTGGACCAATGGAGAGTGCAGCTATGCGCATAAGCATAATGGGGCTTATAAACAAAGGTGCTGGAGTGCTTGTACCACTTCTTTTTACAGCCCTTATACTCTCAGATATTGGAACTATGAATGAACTTTCAAGTGAAGCAAAAGATGCACTTGCTGCTAAACTTATAACTCCATACATTGTAATGGCTATAGTCTTAACTGGACTTATAGCGCTCGTAAAATTCTCTTCACTTCCTGAAATAGAATTTGAAGAGGATAAAGAAAATGATGGAAGAAGTATATTTTCTTTTCCTCGAGTAGTTCTTGGAGCAGTAGCACTTTTCTTTTATGTTGGTATTGAGGTAATAGCTGGAGATACTATTGGACTTTATGGTCAGTATTTAGCACTAGACAATGCTACAGTTTTAACATCTTACACTATGGTTTTTATGGTTATTGGTTATCTGTTTGGAGTCCTCTTTATTCCTAAGTTTGTCTCTCAAGAGATGGCACTTAAAGTTTCTGCTATTTTAGGAATATTATTTCTTTTTGGAGTTGTATTTACTTCAAATGAAAGTTTTGTTGTCTCAGAGTTTTTATGGGGATGGACAGGGGTTCAAACCTTACCAGATACCATTACCTTTGTAGCTCTTTTAGGTTTGGCAAATGCACTTGTTTGGCCTACCATCTGGCCACTAGCACTTGAAGGTTTAGGAAAACATACTGCAAAAGGCTCAGCGCTTCTTATTATGGCAATAGCTGGTGGTGCAATACTACCACTTGTTTTTGGAAAAATATCATTTGTAAGTGGAGATATGCAATCAACATATATGCTTGGTGTTGTGTGTTATGTATTTATTCTTCTTTATGCACTTAGATGGCATCGCATAGCTTCATGGAAGCATGAAGATGCTTGATTTTATAGAGCTAAAAAACAATAAAGCTCATGCAAAAATAGCTCTAAATGGTGGACATATTTTTCACTATGAAAGAGTGGGACAAGAGCCATTACTTTACTTAAGTGAGATTAGTGATTTTGAAGATGGAAAATCAATTCGTGGCGGTATCCCCATTTGTTGGCCATGGTTTGGAAAACCTGAAGGTAAAACTCTTCAGCATGGTTTTGCTAGAACTTCAAAATGGACTCATGTTAGTACAAAAGAGATTGATGAAGATACAACTAAAGTTATTTTAAAACTAAATCACTCAGAAGAAACTCTCAAACTTTTTCCATACAAGTTTGAACTAGCTCTACATGTAGAGCTGGGAGAGCATTTAAAAGTAGAGTTAAAAACTACAAACCTAGATACAAAAGCTTTTGAAATAACTCAAGCACTTCACACTTATTTTGCTGTTTCACATATTGATGATGTAGAGATTAGTGGACTAGAAAATAAGCCATACCTTGATGCACTAACTTACAAAAATGAAGTTCAAAATGGTGCTATAACTTTTAGCAAAGAAGTAGATAGAGTTTACCAAGAAGTAGATAAAACAATAATTTTAAAAGATAAAAATCGCACTCTACATGTAGAGAGTATTGGCTCGTCATCGTGCGTTGTTTGGAACCCTTGGATAGACAAATGCTCACGTATGTCAGCTATGAAACAAGATGCTTACAAAGAGTTTGTTTGTATAGAGAGTGCTAATGCTTTTGATGATGTTAGACTAATCTTACCAAATGAGTCACATATACTTAAAGCGCTTATTTACTAAGCTCTTTATTTGCAGAGTAAGCTAGTCTTATAACACCCATAGCATAGTTTGAGGAGTTGTTATAACGCATAATCTTTTTAGCATATTCTCTTAGATACTTTAGCTCTTTTTTATTGCAAGTAAAGCAGTCATATTTTTTGCCACTTCTTTTACTTTTTGCATAAACTAAAGAGGCATTATCATTGTTAAAAGCATAATCATACCAGTCTGATTCTATTTGTACTATATCTGGCATTTTGTCCCAGTTAATAAGTTTGTTAAATTTAGCTTTTTTATTTAAAAATTTTGCAGCAGACATTATGGCATCTTCCATCTTTGTTAAATCAGGGACTTTTCCTTTATAGCTATCAGCATAGATGAAACTATTTGGCATAAACTGAGGAATTCCTACTGCACCAGCGTAAGAGCTTGGTAAGTTGCATTGTTCAGGAGTTACACCTTTTTTGTAACAATGCTTTATTATACTTATCATGTTGGTTTTACTCATATTTATAAGCCATTTTTCTCGTTTGCTATTTGGCTTTGTTCGAACTAATAATGTGTTAAAAACTATAAATGCATCATGGGTTGGTTTTATTTTTCCAAGCTTTGTTTCTTTTAGAAGTATTGCTGCAATTATTTCACGATTTACACCATGTTTTTTTTCAGCTTTATCATAAACTTTCTTGTATTTTTTAAGATTTTTCACCATCTTTGGTATGAATTTTACAAGTACATTATTTGCTTTTTTTTCAGCTTTTCTGTGAGTTTTTATATGGCGAGGTTGCATATATTTGTAAGTTATTTCATCATATTTTTTTGTTTTAAAGTAAGATAGTAAAAATTGGTTTGCATATTTGTAAGAGACACCTTTTTTCACAACTTTTTCACAAATCTCTTCGTAGTTTTTATTTTGAAATGAGCAATTGCTATAAGCATTTAGTACAATGCTAGTTACAAATAAACCTGCTAATATTTTAAACATTTAAATAGCCTTTAAAGTATAAGTAAAATCCTAGCACTTGAACAATAATAACAAGTAAAAACTTTATAATAAATGACATCTTTTTAACTTTATGTCTAAAAATTAACATTGCTAAAAATGAGCCAATTGTCCCACCAATAAGTGAAGATATGAGAAGTTTCATCTCTGATATTCTAGATACATTTTTGGATGTTTTCATAGATAAAAACTTATCGTATCCATAGATTATAAAAGATAAGAGACTTATTGTTAATATGTAGGCTTGAAGATAGCTAAGTGTGAAGGATATATTTATCAAAGTTCTTAAGTCTTTTTTATCTTAGTTCACTTCTTGGAACTTCTAGTATCTCGCCATTAATATCTTCTATAATAGCAGTTGAGTTTCTATCATCTGTAAATACAGTAATTATAGTTACCTCTTCACCCTTGTACATATATATATCTGTTTCGTTTTCATTATTTGTTTGGTTCATATTTGTCTTTTTTATAAATTTGACGGATTATTGCATATATTTGATTTTCTATCCAAAAATATTGCAATTTGTCATATGATTGTATAAAGTAATATGTTTTTATACAATTAATAACTATTATCGTTCTTTTTTAGTTCTTAAAAATTTATTATCTGATTTTTATTTTATATGTAGAAAAGTTTAAAGTAGATAGTTTACTGATAAGTTTATCAAAATTAAAATTACTTTCATCAAGTAGATTATCACTTACATTTTCAAACTCATCTAAGTTCATAGGGTTGCTTGAGTATATAGCTATATATAACTCCCTAATAGTATGTTTGTAAGGGTTAACAATACTAAAAGTATCTTCACTTTTTGCATCAGGATAGTTAAAAGATTCCGTACTTTTTTTGTTAGCTAGTAGTACACCAACTTTACCATTATGTTCCACATAAAGTATAGATATATATCCCTTATTATTTAACTTTATTTTGAAAAACATCTCATCATTTTCTTTATATATCTTTTGATTTGCTTTTATAGATATATTTTTGTTTGATACATTTGAGAAGAGTTTATAAAAGTTATCTTGTGAAAGAGGTAGCATTATATCTTTATATTTTATCTGCCATAAGTTATCTTTTCTTATAAGTTTATAGTTGAGTTTTTTAGCTATTTCAGTGTTTAAGCTTTTAACTAATAGGGTATTTTTAAGATATGGATTTTGTTTTTCATCTTTTAAATTATTTGGTAAAAGTTTTTTTAGTTTCATCTCGAGTGGAGCGTTGTCATACTTAACAGCAACATACCATTTTCCATTTTCTTGTACAGATTTTATGGTTTTTACACCACTCAAAACAGCACTTGATTCAGACTTCATTTTAGATGATGATTTACTTGAAAACTTACCATCTACATCTGTATCAGATATATTTACACTTGAGTGGATATTTACAGAGATGGATTGTACTATATTTGTAGTAGCTTTTTGTTTTGCTTTTGTTATATCTTTGTCTATCCCATAGCCTATAAGTTCATTTTTATTAGCTGGTTTAAGATTGTAAAACCAGCTAGGAGAGGCTATAAGTAAAGAAAAAGATAAACTTAAAAGTGCAAAAAGCTTTAACATCTACTGCACTATCTCTAAAGATTTTTTACCATCATATTGTGGTACTTGTTTATAGCTTAGACCAAGTCTAAGAGATTTTCTTTTTACACTCATCTTTACATAGTTAGAGAGTTCATCAGAGTTTTTCTTACCATCTAGTAGACCTTTTATAACAAAGTAAGAGAACATTCTTTGTTCTTCATCTTTGTATTGATTTGCAAAGTCAGAAGAAGATCCAGCAGAAAATACAGAAAGTTTAGTTTTATCTATTTTTGCTTTTTTATTTCTAAGAACTGGTGCTACACCTTTGTAAAGTAGTTTGCCACTATCATCTTTACCACTAAAACAACTATCCATAAAAACTACAACTTTTTTTGCAGGAGATTTAGAAAGTTTGTCGTATATGTTAGATATAGCAAGACCTTTTTCTATCTCAATATTGTCAGCCTTCATATCTGATGGAAGTAAGTAAGTTTTTCCATTTGTTGCAGGAACACCATGTCCAGCATAGTAAAAGTATATAGTACTTCCATCTTCAACAAGTTGAGAGATTAGTTCTATATTACTTTTAATCTGTCCAGATGTGGCTTTTTCATTTGTAAGGTAGATGATGTTTTCTTTTGGAACACCAAGCACATTTTGAGCAAGAAGTTTAAATGATTTTGCAGAGTTGTCAGCATATTCAACATTTGTTTCATCCATATACTTGTTAATGCCGATGATAAGAGCAAAAGAGTTGTAGTTTGGTTTTGAATTTTTTTTAGCCAGAAGTTTATCTAGCCCTGTTTGCTTACCAGATACGCCACCTTTTATAAGTTTTATCATGTTTTTGTTTTTGTTGATTTCTGCATATGACAAAGCAGTATAGCCTTTTTCATCGGTAGGTTTAGTATCAGCACCTAGTTCAATAAGTTGCTTAGCAAATTTATATTTGTTATTTTTGGAAGCCCAAATTAATAATGTGAAGCTATCATAATATATAGGTACATTAAGGTTTGGCAAATATTTAATTACCTCTGGTAATAATTTTGTTATTGAATATTCATAATATGAACTAAAATCTAGAGACTTTACATAATTTGTAGTATCAACATTAATATTTAACTGTTGAAGTATTTTTACACTAGCTTTAAATCCTGCTACGACATACCAATAATCTCGTCCATTAGTGACCTTAGCTTTACTAAATATATAATCAATATCACTTTGTTTTAAATCTTTAAATCCGTATTTGATTAGACTATTCACAATATATAAGGTTTCTTGATTTTCTTTCTTATCATCTTTATCATAATGTTTACTAGTTGGATCATTATATTTGTTAGTCATGTAGCCAATTGCCATTGCTAAAGGAGACTTGTCACTACATCTTAACTTTAAATCAATTTTATATTTTAATATTTTTGTTATCTTCTCTTTATTTATCCAAGATTTACCAGAGCGATAGCCTTTATCAACATGAAGCTCTGCGCATAACATTTTACTTGCATTATTTGAGTTTATGCTCGATGCAAAAATAGCAGTACTTAAGAATACTAAAAATAAACCAATCAATATTTTTTTCATTTTTGTCCTTGAGTTTTAAAATTTAATTTGAAGTATATATGAAATTAAATTAAATCTTGTTTATTGATAAAAGTCTTTGGGGAGTTCCAATATCATGCCAATCTCCTAGATGTAGAGAGGCAGAAACTTTATTTTGTTTTATATCTTTTCGTAAAAGTGGTGCTAGTGAATGCTTGTCTACATGTAGAGCATCAAATAGTTTTGGACTATAGTAACCGATGCCTGAAAAAGTGTACATATTTTGTGCAGTATTTAAAACTCTATCACCATCAAGTCCAAAGTCTCCATCTGGATTATGTTCAGGATTATTGACTAAAACTAGATGTGCTAAGTCATCTTTTAAATCAAAGTTAGGATTAAATTCATAGTTGCAAAATATATCGCCATTTACAACTAAAAAAGTATCATCTCCTAAAAGTGGAAGTGCTTTTACAATTCCGCCAGCACTCTCTAATGCTCCATCTTTTT
>Ga0256837_1001569_pt1 | contig 15514 bp, 12 predicted proteins | sample 4562384metaG_FD_185976 | JGI IMG/M metagenome (GOLD analysis project Ga0256837, IMG submission 185976) | Hydrothermal vent microbial communities from Guaymas Basin, Mexico - 4561-384 | ecosystem: Environmental > Aquatic > Marine > Hydrothermal vents | place: Mexico: Guaymas Basin | collected... | reverse complement strand
AGCTGGGTCAAGTCATTACTTCCGATGCTAAAGCCATCAAAGATTTCACTAAATGCATCAATTTGAATGACATTGTTAGGAATTTCACACATTACATAGATTTCAAGACCATTTTCACCCTGTTTAAGACCATATTTTGCCATGGTCTCTATGACTTTTTTACCTTCTGCAACTCTGCGACAAAATGGTATCATTAAAGTTACATTGGTAAATCCCATCTCATCACGTACGCGTTTCATAGCACGACACTCTAGAGAAAATCCCTCTTCATAATTTGGGTGTGCATATCTTGAAGCTCCTCGAAATCCTATCATAGGATTATCCTCTTGCATCTCAAACGCAGCTCCTCCAAGCAGTGTTGCATATTCATTTGATTTAAAGTCACTCATACGTACAACACAGGGTTTTGGATAGACACATGATGCAATTGTTGCAACACCTTCAGAGAGTGTTTTAACAAAGAAGTCTTCCATATCTTCATACGCCTGCGTGAGCACTTCAAGCTCTTTTTTTGTTGCATCATCAACACGCTCAGGATGTTTGAGTGCCATCGGATGGGCTTTGATGTATTCGTTGATGATAAACTCCATTCTTGCAAGTCCAATTCCATCAACCGGCAAAGATGCAAGAGAGAATGCCAAGTCAGGATTACCAAGATTCATCATAATTTTTGTTTTTGTTTTTGGCAGTTTACCTAGATCTGTTTTGATGATTTCAAATTCAAGTTTTCCTTCATAGATATGTCCATCTTCACCATCTGCACAACTTACCGTCACTTCATCCGTATCTTTTAAAACATCTGTTGCATTATCACATCCAACAACAGCAGGAATACCAAGCTCACGTGAGAGTATGGCAGCATGACAAGTACGTCCACCTTTGTTGGTAATAATTGCCGCAGCAATTTTCATAATTGGTTCCCAATCAGGATTTGTCGTATCAGCTACCAACACTTCACCTGCTTTAAAAGTATTAAGCTGACTCACATCTTTAATGTAGTGTGCTTTTCCTTGACCGATTTTAGTACCGATAGCCTGACCGGTAACAAGTAATTTGCCTTTTTCTTTTAAATGGTAAGTCTCAAGCACATTACCTTTTTTTTGCGACTCTACAGTTTCAGGACGAGCTTGAACCATATAAAGATGTCCATCAATCCCATCTTTTGCCCACTCCATATCCATCGGTTTATGAAAACCTGCTTTTTGTGAGTAATGATTTTCTACTTTGATAGCATATCCTGCAAGAACCATAACATCTTCATCACTTATACAAAAGTGACTGCGTTCCTCTGCTGTTGTCGGAATGTTTTTTGTATATTCTACTGCGATATTGTCAAGATTGATCGTATCTGTAAATATCATTTTTTGCTCTTTTGAACCAAGAGAACGTTTTAAGACTGTGCGGAATCCTTTATTATAGGTTGGTTTATGCACATAAAAAGCATCCGGATTAATGGTACCTTGCACTACATTTTCACCAAGACCAAGCGCTGCGTTTATAAAGACGACATCTTTAAATCCTGTCTCCGTATCAAGTGAGAACATAACGCCGCTAGCGCCTATATCGCTGCGAACCATCTTCATAACAACGACAGAGAGATAAACTTTTAGATAATCAAAACCGTTGTCATATTTGTAGTGGATGGAGCGGTCTGTAAAATTTGATGCGAGACATCTTTTGTAGGCATCAAGGAGTTCATCTTCGTTGGAGATATTTAAGTAAGTATCATTTTGTCCGGCAAAAGAGGCTTCGGGAGAGTCCTCTGCAGTAGCAGAGGAGCGAACGGCCAAAGATAGACTGTCTCCATACTCCTCTTTGAGTTTTGTATACGCATCTAAAATATCTTTTTTAAGATCATCAGGTATTTCACAATTATAGACGATATCTCTACATGCTTTACCGTGTTTTTGCAGGGCATCAACACTGTTCACATCAAGATTATCAAGTTCTGTATGCAGCTTTTTCCATGCATCATTAGCGTCTAAGATGTATCTGTATGCACTGGAAGTAATAGCAAAACCATTGGGAACAAGTACTCCCACTTGGGTGAGATTTTGATACATCTCACCCAAAGAGGCATTTTTCCCTCCAACTTCGGCAACATCTTCTATCGTAATTTCATTAAACCATTTAATATTATTTGACATCTAACAACTCCAAGTGATTAATTATTAGAAGTATTCTACTCCTCTTTGAGTAAATAAAAAGTGATATCAATCACTTTTTATTAAAATATTTTCAAGGTTTAACTCAAAGGTAGTACCTTGTGAGAGTTGGCTCTGCAGTGCTACTTTTATATCCAGTTCATCACATAGCTTTTTTACGATGTGCAGACCGATACCTATGCCTCTTTGTTGCTCTTTATAAAAGCGTTCAAATACTCTGTTTGGATTTTTAATACCTTTTCCCGTATCTTCAATAAAAAGTGCTGCTTGTTTGCAGTAGAGCGTGACTTGTCCACTCTTTTTGTTATATTTGGCTGCGTTTGAGAGGAGATTGTCTATAACCCTTGTAAAAGCATCTTTGTTGGTGTAGAGAGTAACATCCATATCTTTGAGAGAAAATGAAATATCTCGATAGCTTGTCTGTATCAGTTCTACTCTCTCTTGGAGAAGCTCTTTAAGGGCTATTTCCTCTTTTTGGAAAGTGTGGGAGTGCAGATAAGAGCGTAAATTACTTTGAAGATTCAAAATATTTTGTACGCTGTTCTCTATACGTTTGATTTGTGGAGTGTCTCCAAAATTTGTTTTTAACATAGAGATATTTAAACGCAGTGTAGAGAGAGGGGTATTAAAGTCATGCAATATATCTTTGATAAACTCTTCGGTCAAACGCAGTGCATTGCGCAAAGGGGAGAGAGCATAGAGTGCAAAGCCAAAAGAGAGCAGGGCAACTAGTAATTCTAAAAGTAAGAACTCCAGTAAGAGAGAGTGTTTGATTTGACTTACTTTTGCAGTGTAACGGCTCTTTTGAAGATAAATTTTTAGATAGTTCTTGTTTGAATTGGGAATACTGAAATAACTACTGACCTCTTGAGGTTTTTTATAGAGTTTATAGAGTTCATGTCCATCTTTAGAGACAAAATCTATCTGGTACTCTTTGCACTCTAAATCAAAACTGCAGATACGCATCTGGGAAAATATCTGCTCATCGAGAGTCTGCAGCTCTTTTTGAAAATTGATAAAAAAGAGTGCCCCGATAATAAGGGATTGAGAGAGAAAAAAGAGTATAAAACTCTTAATCAGTGACTCTTTTTCAACTCTTTTCAAGAATGTACCCTACACCGCGAACATTTTTTATGGGCAGTTTTGTGATATGTTTGAACTTGTTGAGTGCTACTCTGAGTGCAGAGTCCGATGGATGCAAGAGACAATCCATAAGAAGGGATTTGTCAAGAACATTTCCGATATTATGCATAAAGATATCACACAGGCACTCCTGCACCTCTCCAAGTGCAACAATACTTCCATCAATATAGAGCTCTTTTTTTTCTGGATTGTATGTGAGATTTTTATAGGTGATATTTTTGTTTGTTTGTGCAAATTTTGCTTTGACACGGATAAGCAGTTCTTCTGGAAAGAATGGTTTTTTTATGTAGTCATCAGCACCCACTTCAAAACCTTTTGCAATGGTATTTAAATCGACAAGCGCACTGATGAAAATTGTAGGGGTGTCATCCTCTGCACTGCGCAGACTTTCCAAAAGCTCTATACCGTTCATATCAGGGAGATTGATGTCAAAAACATACAAATCATGACTCTTCTCATATGAAGCATCTATGGCATCATTGCCGTTGTGCGTGAGGGTGACACTGTAGTCATGTAACTCAAGAAGCTCTTTGAGTGTCTCTGCAAGTTCATAATCATCTTCAAGAAGCAGTATCGTTTTTTTCATCGTCTCCCTTTTTAGAAATAATAACCAACTTTTACTGAGAGAGCATTGTCGCTTGCACTTTCACTCAGACCGTAGGCGTATGTAAATATTAAAAATCTATTTTTATTAATGGCATAGTATCCATATAAAGAGGCACTTTTAATCTCTTCAATGCCTACATAAATACTGTCAGAAAAATTGTAAGCACCGCTCATATAGAGACTGTTGCTAAAATAGTAGCCTATACCTGCACTGTAGGCGTTCGTATCTTGGTATCTGTAGTCATTATTCGCATCTACGACATCATCATCGTTTATCATTGTGTAACTGTAGCCGCCAAAAAGATTGATTTTTTCCAGTGCATAACTTAAATTTAGAGAAGTTGTGTAGTCTGTATTGTTATTGTTGAGTGTTGTATCGTAGGTTGGTAAAATTACTCCGGCACCTAAACGCAGTGTTATATTGTCTGTTAGATTGAAATTATACGCGGCACCGATAAAGGAGTCGTTAAGACCGCTTGCATCATAATCATTGCTGTCGGTTTTGTAGACAGAAGTAGATGCCTGCAGTGAAAAGTCACCATAGTAGTAATCTGTCTGAAGTGAAGCTGCATAGGTATCGGACTTATTTAAAGAGGCAAAATTTGAGCCTGCATAATTTGCACCGATGATAATGTCAGCATGTCCTTTTGTCTCTTGTATGAGAGAGACTCTCTTTTTTGTACATCCGTTTATATCCACTAAATCTGTTAAGGGGGTATTTGGACATTTGTCAACACTGTCTGCTACTCCATCCATATCAGAATCAACATAGGCAAAGAGTGTAGTTGAGAGTAGTAATGCAAGTAGTAAAGATAAAATCTTATTCATATTTCTTCTCCTCTAAATAGTAGGCGGGTATAGTCACTTTGAGAGTGTGACTATACTATACTTTCTTAAAAATTTCCGTTATTTGACATACCTCCATTGCCGCTATGCGTAGCTGCACCGCCTTGATCCATCATATGTTTCATTTGATTTCCTGCTTGCATCTGGTTCATGTTTTGCATCTGGTTCATATGGTCCATCGCTTCTGCCTGTTTTCCCTGTGCCATCTCTTGAGCTCTTTGATGAGTCATATTTCCCATCTCTTTAGTGTTATCCATATTGTCTTGTACTTTAGCCTGCATCTTCTCTTGCATTTGAGAGATAGCAGCCATTCGCTCCTCTTTATTCATATTTGCAAGTTGTTGTTTGAACTCATTCATAAGCTCAACACGCTCCTGTGCCGGTGCATTTTGAATTTTCTCGATTTGCGCGTCTATTGTCGTTGTTTGCGTAGTAGTATCTTCTGCCATACCTAATGTAAATGCTCCAAGAAGAGCAACCGATAATGTAATTTTTGCAAAGTTCATTTTAAATCCTTTGTGTAAAGTTGAATTTTCAAACTTGGGAGTTTTGCAACTCCTTTGTTTTGATGTTGGTATTGTCACATAAAAGAGTTAGCGAAGTGTTAGTACTTCGCTAACTCTACTCTTTTGGTTTATAAAATAGAAGATAGGTTGCAGGTAAAATTAACAGTGTCAGTAGGGTGGAACTGATAATTCCACCGGTAATGACAACTGCCAAAGGATACTGTATCTCACTTCCTACACCAGAGGCATATAGCAGAGGCAGTATTCCAAAGAGTGTTGTAAAGGCAGTCATCAGTACAGGACGTAAACGCAGCAGTGCTGCATCTTTGAGTATTGTTTGGAGCGAAACATCGGGGTATTTTGCACGTAATTCGTCAATAAAGCTTACAAGCACGATACCGTTGAGTATGGCAATGGCAAAAATCGCTAAAAAGCCGATAATGGCAGAGACTGAGAGGTAAATGCCGCTTATTAGCAGAGCAATAATACCTCCGATAAAGCCAAAAGGAACATTCAGTAGAATAAGCATCGCTTTTTTGAAAGAATTAAACGCAGTGTAGAGCAGTAAGATTACCAAAAACAGAGTAACAGGGATAATAACGAGAAGTTTTTTTGTTGCCTCTTGCATATTCTTAAAATCTCCAGCCCATGCTATGTAGTAGCCTGCAGGCATTTTTACTCTCTCTTGGATAACGCTATCGGCTTCTGCTACAAAGGAGGCAACATCTCTGTTTTGCACTTCCATTGAGAGGAGCATATAGCGGCTTAGATTCTCTCGTTTGATAAAAGAGGCTCCCTGAATGACAGAGATATCACAAATCTGCTCGAGCGTGACAACTTTGCCGCTTCGTGAGCGCAGAGTGACATTTTTGATTGACTGGATGTCTTTTTTCGCATCTTTTATCTTCGCAACAATTCCAAAACGACGTATGCCTTCAATCTTTTGTGTGACGCTCTCTTCTCCTATGCCGTTGCGAATTATCTGCATCACTTCATCTACACTGATACCATAACGTGCAAGAGCAAGGTAATTGGGAGAGATCTTAATCTGTGCCTGACCAAGTTGCGTTTCAAGTTCCATACGCTCAAGACCATCAATATCACCGATACTGCTTTGAATCTCTTTTGCAATAGTATCAAGTGTTTTTTGGTCATCTCCATATATTTTAATGGCAAGTTCCGCCTTTACTCCCTCTAAAAGTTCCTCTATTCGCATAGCGATAGGCTGTGTTGGAATAAACTGCACAAAAGTGAAGGTATGTTCGAGATCTTCACTCATTTTTTGTGTGAGTTTTGGCAGATCTTTGATATCTGCTTTGAGCGTGAGTAGAATCTCCATGTAGTTTGCCTGTGCTGTCTCTCCCTTTTCACTTCTTCCTATCATGGAGAGGACAGAACTGACATCTTCTGCATAGTTTTTCAGGATGTAGTTTTCAATTTTTTTTGCACTCTCCACCGACTGGGTAAGGGAAGTTCCGGGAATGGCAATAACACGATACATAATAGACTCTTCATTGAGCTCAGGCATAAATTCACGACCCTGCTGTGTAAGTATAAAACTCAGAGCAACAAACAAAAGTGTTACAAGTAACAGAATTTTTTTTGCATTCTTAAGTGCTAGAAGTAAAAGAGGAGTGTAGGCTTTTTTTATCACTTTCATCAAAGAGTTTTCAGCCGATTTGGTAGGTTTTAGGAGCAAGAGGACAAGCACCGGTACCAAAATAAGAGCAACTGCAAGTGAGCCAAGCATAACAAAAACGATGTTGAGGGCCATAGGTGTGTAGAGCTTTCCTGCAAGACCCTCAAGACTCAAAAGCGGAATAAAAACAGCTGCAATAATGAGCACAGCAAAGGTGACAGGTTTTGCAAGTTCTTTTGCCGACTGCGTAACAATTTCGAGTTTTGGAGTATTTGGCTTATCATGTATCAGTCGAAAACTGTTCTCAACGATAACTATCGTTCCATCGACTATCATTCCTACTGCTATGGCAAGACCGCTCAGGCTCATGAGGTTTGCAGAGAGATGGAAATAGTCCATCAATAAAAAAGCAATGAGTAGAGAGAGCGGAAGTGATATGATAACAATAAAAGCACTACGAAGTTCAAAAAGAAATAAAAAAAGCACGATAATAACTAAAACAACACCGCTTAAGAGTGCTGTGGTCATAGTATTTACCGCTTTGTGTGTTATCTCTGTTCTGTCATATATCGTCGATATATGTACACCGTCGGGTAGGGCACTATTTACTGTTTTTATCTTCTCTTTGAGGTGTTCTACCACCTCTGCTGCATTTGTTGCACTTCTTTGTAAAACCATGCCCATTACCGCTTCACTTCCATCAATGGCGACTGCTCCAAAACGTGGAGCAGACCCCTCTTGCACTTTGGCAATATCACCAATGATAACAGCTTGCCCTTTTGTGTCTTTGATGACGGTATTGCGTATGTCATCAAGGGTTTTATAGAGTCCAGCACCGCGTATTAGGTACTGCTCACGATTAAATTCGAGGTACTGTCCCCCTGCTGCCTCATTTGAATTTTGCAAAGCGTTGATAATGTCGGCATAGGTTAGTGAGAAATCCTGCAGTTTTTTTGTATCTATTAAAACATCGTACTGTTTTTGTTCTCCTCCCCACCCAATGACCTCTTCTACACCTGAGACCGATTTAAACAGAGGCGCTACAATATACTTTTGCATCTCTCTGAGTTCACGTAGAGTGTATCTGTTTGTGCTGTCTTTTACCTGATACCAAAAGACCTGTCCCAAACCTGTTGTGTTTGGTCCAAGTGTCGGTTTCCCCCATCCTTTAGGGATGTCAACACTGCTTAAACGCTCATTTACCAATTGACGTAAAAAGTAAATATCCATCGCATCATCGAAAAACACCGAAACATAGGAGAGTCCAAAGATGGAGTTTGACATGATAAGTTTTACACCTGCCATGCCGCTTAAAGCAGACTCTATGGGGTAGGTAATAAGCTTTTCTATATCCTGAGCAGAGTTTCCTGGACTCTCCGTATAGATAACAACCTGTTTAGGCGTGATATCTGGAAAAGCATCAATGGGAATCTCGCTGTAAGCCTTGTAGCCAAAGAGTGCAATGGCGGTAAAGGCGACTATCACAAGGAGTCTGTATCGGAGCGAGAGCTCTATAAGTTTATCTAACATACTGCGCTCCTACTCATCTTCTTCGCTAAGAGATGACTTTAACAGCATTGACTTTACATAGTAGCTTTTGTCACTGACATACTCCTCTTTGAGCTCAAGACCATCAACAGCTACAAAATCTTCATCTTGTGTAATAATCTTGAGTACACGAAGTGTAAATGGGATTTCACGTTCCTGCTCTTCGTCTGCGTGGTGTTCGTTTGGGACAAAAACAACCCATTCATTATTAAAAAAACTCAATGCAGACTTCTCTACAGCCGGATGCTTAAAGACTTTTCCAAAGTAGAGTCTTGCCTCTACATAGGTATTTATAAAAAGATTTTCTACCTTTTTATCTACCTTTGAGAGCACTATGACTCTTTGTGTCTCCTCATCAACTTTTGGCATTATCTGGGTGATATGGGTTTGTATCTTTTTATTTCCATAATATGCAACGAGTTTATCTCCGAGTCTGACATTAAGGGCAGTTTTTAAAGGAAGGTATGATTTTATATAGTAAGCATGTCTGGTTGAAATAGTTACAAGTGGCTCATTTTTATCTATAGAGGAGTGCAACGGTTTTAAAAGAGCTGAAACTTTTCCACTGCTATGAGCATATAAAATAAAATTTGGGGTGGCTTTGATAAGTTTGTCTGTTTTAATGCCTAAAGTCTTGAGCTGAGATTCAACTGCGTTTAGTTTTGCCGTTAGGGCATTTTTTTGTATGCTTTGATTGTTTAGTTCAGACATAGAACTCATTCCCTTTGCATAGAGTTGTTTAAGTGCTTCATAATTTTTTGCAGAGGAAATAAGCTGTTGTTTAAGTGATAGGTACTCTGCGCTCATACGGGAGATATCCATAGACTCTATAAGAGCGATTTTATCTCCTTTTTTGACAAGTTGTGCAGGTTTTACAAAGTACTTCTCAAGATGTCCTGACACAGTAGAACTTATCATTTCTTGTGCATTTGAGAGTTGGATAATTTTTGCATTTATCTTCTTTGACTCTGAAAAAGAGTGTAATGTGACTTTTTGTATCGGTATCTCAACAGCAAATATAGCTGTGTAGAGAATTGTAAGTGTGAAAAATATTTTATTCATTATGTGCTCCTGTGAGGTAGTTGTAGTGGACGATATATTGCTCTTTTTGTATCTTTAACTCTATTAATTTTTGTTGTGTACCTATCATCTGATTTTTAATGAGCTGGAGTTCGATGAGGTCGATATTTGCTATTTTGTAGCCATCTTCATACATTATTAAGAGTTCATTTTGTGCATTTTTCAATGCTTTTGTGCTCTGTTGCAGAGTAGTGAGCTTCTGGAGCAGATGTAGTGTTTTTTGTAACTCAACTGCGTTTGAGTGTTCTTTTTGTTCTACGAGCAGTGCTGTTCTTTTGGTTTGGATCTTGGCAATTTTCTGCTCCTCTTGCTTGGAGTTAAAAATAACAAGAGGAATATTGACTCCCACACGGTAGATATCTTGATCTGGCTCTTTTTCATACTCTGCACGCAGTGCTATCCATTCAAGTTGGTTACTGTTGAGTTTTGCTTTTGCGATATTTAGCTCTTTTTGAGCATTTAAGAGCTTTATATCGGGAGATTCTGTACTTGTTTTGTGCAAAACAAATGCATGAGTGCTTTGAATCTCTCGCTCCTCTTTGATTCCTGAAAAGCCAAGAAGCTCATACAGAGAGTTTAGTCGTGCTACTTCAAGTTCATCGAGACGGTTTTGTGTACGTTGCAAGTCGAGTTTTGCTTGTATGTACTTTACTCTTGCGATAGTTCCACTCTCAAAACGCTCTTTGGAGATATCTGTAATCTTTTTTGCAATAGCAATCTCTTGAGTGCGTAGCTCTTGTAAATGTGCAAGCCGTTTGTAGTTGAGATAATATAGTGACAAATCACGTATAAAGAGTGCTCTGTTTCGATAAATACTCTTTTGCGCCAAGGCTGTTTGTGCTTTGTTAAGGGCATCTTTATCGCTGCTTATACCCCATAAACGCAGTGGCTGAGTGAGTGCTACTCTGTATCCGTTCTCTTTTGTATCTGTCGGCTTTTGGCTGAATTGTGAAAGCTCCAAGCCTAAAGTTGGGTTTTTGTATCGTAAATTAATTCTGTTTTCTTCTTTAGTTTTGTGCAGCATGAGTTGATTTGCTTTGAGGTAGGGACTCTTTTTGAGAGCCTCTTCTTTAAAGTCCAAAAAGCTCTGTGCATGCACAAGCAAAGAAGAAAATAAAACTAGAGATGCTATTTTTATCATCTGTTTTTTCCTTTGTATTAGTTATTGTAAATGAGTGGGAAAATCAGATGATAGGAGGGCGTAAAAAGTCAGGGTTGTATCTGTAGGAGTGCTCTTGCTGAGAGTAGAGTGGGTGTAGTGACGCAGTAGTGTTATGCAGCATCAGAGTTGTAAATGGCATCAGGAAAACAAGATGAAAACCGTGATGTATATCGCAGATATCATGGTTGTTCTCATCATGTACGGGCTTGTCAAACTCAAGAACATACTCACTCACTTCACACGGATGTATATCTACTAATTCAAGGACATAAGCATGTAACGTGTTAAAGCTCATAGCAAAGAGGAGTAAAAAAAGGAGTATGTTTTTTCTTTTCATAGTTGATTATACCTTAAGAACTACAACAGCTTGTATCGTTTTTTATAAAATAGGGCTTTATGATATAGTAGAGTACAAATCCCCAGAGTATTGCTGAAGAGAGCCATGCTGCTATACCGAAATCCTCTTCTATATGTACCAGTTCACTGATACTTACATCACGCAGGATATAGTCAAGTCCAAATCCAAAAAGAAGTGATCCTATGATGATACTTGCTAGATAAACGTAAAGTGTCCGTGTCCCAAGCATCTTTTTTACAACTCCGATTGTGACGGTATTTGTAGCTGGACCTGCACTTAAAAATACAAACGCAGCACCGGGCGAGACACCTGCTAACATCAAACCTGCCGCAATAGGGAGTGATGCTGTGGCACAAACATACATAGGTACGGCAATAAAAATAACGATGATGTAGGAGAGCCAGTTGTACTGTATAAGAATTTCACTTAGATTGTCGGGTATGGCAACAGTAATAAGAGCACCAAGAATTAAACCGATAAAAAGAGGTGAAGCTATATCTTTTAAAAGAGTTGTAAATGCGTACTCAAGAGCACGTTTTGGCATACAGCTGTTGTTTGTTTCACAAGAAGAGCCACTGCAACAGCTCTCATCACTACAACTCTCCTGCGTTTGAGACTGTTGTTGGGTTGGATGTCTCTGCTCTTGTTCTCCATAGATATTTGCCAAGACTCCTGCAATGATAGAGATGATAATAGATGTCACAATACGATAGAGGGTGAATGCCCAGCCAAACATACCATATGTTGCCAAGATGGAGTCTACTCCTGTGATGGGAGTGGAGATTAGAAAAGAGAGGGTAGAGCCGTTACTCGCACCGCTCTTTTTTATGCCTGTAGCCAGAGGGATAACCCCGCAAGAGCATACAGGAAGAGGGATACCAAAGAGAGTAGCTTTAATGACAGAGCCTACAGAGCTGCCTCCGAGATGGTTCTTTACGATACTCTCAGGTACGAGTTCATGCAAAAAACCTGCAAAAACTAGACCAAAGAGAATATAGGGTGCCATGGCATTACTAAGATCAAAAAGTGCCGAGAAAAAAAGTATTGCATATTCCATTGTGCTTGCCTCTATAAAATTTATGATATAATTCATATAACAGAATTGTTATATAATAAAACTTCAAAAGAGATTAGTTGGAAAAGTTAGTTCAAGTTGCCAAAATATTATCAGATATAAACAGGGTGAAGATCATAGCTTTGATGTATCGAGAAGAAGAGTTGTGTGTTTGTGAAATCTGCGATACTTTAGACCTTTCACAGCCTCTGGTTTCTCGTCATCTCAAGCTGATGCGAGAAGCGCAAATGGTCAGTACAAAGCAGCAGGGAAAGTGGGTGATCTACTCACTCAATAAAAGTCAGATCAGTGAATGTTTTTTAGATATATTAAAAACAGATGAGCAAACTCTGCCACCACTTGTAGTTTGTGCAAAAAATACCTTGTAAGTTATATGGAAAGAAAATGAAAAAGATCATACTTTTGGCTTGGAGCTTCTCTTGTCTTTTACAAGCAGAGTTAGCCTTTGTCGGTGATGCAGTTGTACCTCAGGATAAAGCTTACTATACGCATAAGTTAAAAAATAATAATCTTGAAATGATATATACCAAAGACAATATACAGTTTGCGCAAGAGGCAGCAGATATCGAACCCTCTTTGCAGCAAGAGTATGAGAAGTTCTATGATTGGAAGCTTGATGAGCGACTCTATGTAGGGCTGATATCAGATAACAATCAGATTCCAAATGCTTTTTCAACACAATTTCCAAATAATCGACAGATTAACTATATTGGCGGGAGTGAGATGGTGGATTATTTCTGCTCAACTTCTTGGCTGGATACACTTTTGTACCATGAAACAGCCCATAACTACCAAATGAATATGAAAGGAAGCATAGTTTCTCGCTCACTTCATACTGTTTTTGGTAACGGCATCGTTATAGTTCCGTTTCCTATCATTACGCCAAATGTCATGGAAAACCCTTTTATGACAGAAGGTAACGCTGTGCTGAATGAGTCATGGCATGGGAACGGAGGTCGTCTCTACAGCGGACGGATGAAAGTAGAGACTGCATTGCAGGCAAAAGCAGGAAATATTACCCCTGCATATGTCTATAATCAAAGATTTGGTTTTCCTTATGGAGAGATCGCTTATATACAGGGTGGTTTTTTTAACCTTTTTATGGCGAAGAAGTATGGTCTAAAAGAGATCAACAGCTACTTTAAATACCACTCTCAAGATTGGTGGTGGCCATTTTTTACTAACAGCAGTATGGAGAGAGCTGTAGGGTGTGATTTTGAGACAAATTTACAAGATTTTGCCAATGAAGAGAGAAGTATAGCTTCTTCCATAGTAAAAGCAGATGGTAAAAGAGTTGCAGCTTCTCAATTTTTTTACTCTCTTGGCAATTCAGAAGATGAGATCTATTTTATAACAAATGAGAGTGGTGTTCGCGCACCGGAACTTGTGGTCATTAATAAGCAAACGCAACAGCTTAAAAAATACAGAGATAGTTGGTTAGCCGGCAAGGTCATCAAAAAAGATGGAGACTACTATACACAGGGGAGTTACAAGACTTCACCTACAAAGATCATGCAGGGACTCTTCTCAAATGCAGCGATCATAAAAGAGGGAACAGAGTCTAAAATGGTGCAGGCTTACCTCACCGATGGCAGAGCTATATATTTTGATGTTCCCTCCTCATACTCCCAACCACAACTCTATGTGGGTGATACATTTTATGCACAGGTAAACTCATCTGTTATTGTGGACAAAGATGAAAATCTTTACTATTTTAAACAAAACGGAAAGAGACGAACACTTTACAAGAACAAAACACCTCTGTACTCCTATGAGGGATTTTATGGACTGGTATGTGATGTGGATTCTCAAGGCGGCATCTATTTTGTAGCAAACTCGACAAACGGTTCGACCCTCTATAGATATAAAAATGGCCATATTTTACGGGCAAGTAATGCAGATAATATTATCGATGCAAGAGTAGTTAATGATAATGAACTTCTGCTTGGAGCAATCGATGAAAATGAGTACTACTATGTCATCAGTGATGCAAAAGAGATGGCAGGTGAGCCATTTGATACCAGACTCTTTTTTGAAGATAAAAGCTACTACGGGCAAGGAAGTAGAGAACAAATAGAGAAGCTTGATACATCAGATGCATATTACTCATTTTTTGATATGCATTACAGCGCTACAGATCTCTATCTTGGTGGAGGTGATAATGGTATTGTAGGTGAGGTAAATATCAACTTTGCCGATCCTTTGACTCAAAACTCTGCAAATGTTTTTGTAAGTCGGGATGAGAGTAATGTCACTGTTGCAGGAGTAGGGTATGCAAATGCACAGTATTTATTAAACTACATGATTACAGCATACAGTGTTATAGATAAGGGAGGGAGAACGGATGTCCGTGACAGTGGTCTCTTCGCAAACGCAACACTGCCGTTTTTAGAGCGTGGCTATTACTATGGTGCAGTTGGAGTGAACTATTTTCAAGATTATGAGAGTGCGTCTCGTGAGCCATTGAGTGCAACGTTTACACTCTATAAAGAGGAGCAGTTTGGCGTAAGCAAATATGATAACTACCTAAACTATATCCAACTCTATGGTGTAAAAGAGAGAGATGATCTGATGTTTGGTGCTGAGTATCTCTTCAAGCATGATCTGCCTGCAGAATTTTATGCAGGTGTTGGTGCAAAATATTCAGGCTCTAACAGCAATACAGCACTTGATGAGAGAGGAGTAAAGATCTCAAATATTATGAATGTAAATGATACAGACCCGGCTACACTGCATATGCCAAGTTTAAAAAATACGATCTATATGCAAAATGCAGGTTATATGGAAGCAGATCTTGTGAAAGTAATGAACTTCTCATCTTACTTCTTTACCTTTCCTTTTTCTCTGAGACGTGAAGCACTTTATGCAAAGTACAGATACTACAATCTTACAGATTTTACAAACAGGAGTTATGAAATTAATGAGGTTAAGGTTGGTTTGGAGTTAGAGGCAGTTATGTTAAACTCTTTGGTATTTCCCATAAGTTTTGAGTATATTTTCAATGATAACAGTGATCTGGCACAAAGAGAGAAGTTTCTTGTCTTTATAAACAGTGTATTTTAAGAAAAGAGATCTAATAGATCTCTTTTACTCTGCCGACCTCACCACTCATCAAACGTACTTTGATGCCGTGAGGGTGCGAGGCTGATTTTGTGAGCAGGTCTCTGACAATACCATCAGTAAGTCTGCCACTCTCTTGGTCTTGTTTTAAGACTATGGCAACGCTCATCCCATGTTTGATGTTGGCTCTTTTTGTACCGTCCATCAAATTACATCCCCATATAAGGTTTTAAAACCTCAGGAATATCAATGCTTCCATCTTCATTTTGATAGTTTTCCATGATGGCCACCATAGTACGACCTACTGCCAAAGAACTTCCGTTTAG